>Ga0207797_1001918_pt1 | contig 14779 bp, 16 predicted proteins | sample PRCRCaboRojoPR_6_FD_187275 | JGI IMG/M metagenome (GOLD analysis project Ga0207797, IMG submission 187275) | Marine sediment microbial community from Cabo Rojo, Puerto Rico - PR CR 10% Liquid 1 (SPAdes) | ecosystem: Environmental > Aquatic > Marine > Coastal > Sediment | place: Cabo Rojo, Puerto... | reverse complement strand
TGGGTGTACGGCCTCGCGGCGAGTCTCCTCCTCGGCGTCGGCCACCTCGTCAGCAGCATCGCGATGGTCGGGGCGTTCTTCTACGCGAAGTCGTACTTCGACCTCACACAGGTCAACGAGCCGATCACCCTCGTCCAGGGCCTCCAAGTCGGCGGGCCGGTGAGCCTGGTCGCGGGGCTGTTGCTCGTCGCGCTCGGGGTCCGCGAGCACCGCCACGGCCACTCCCACGACGCCCACGACCACGACCACTCCCACGAAGCCCACGACCACGACCACGGGAACGAGAGAGGGCTCTGGGGACGGCTGACGGGGTATCTTCCCTTCGTGGGCGGGCACTCCCACGGCGACCTCGACGACGCGGCAGACCGGGGGCTGCTCGGTATCGCGTGGTTCGCGTTCCTGCTGGGGTTCGCCCACGAGGAGGAGTTCGAGATCATCGCGCTGTGTGCGGGCTCGAACTACTGCCTGGAGTTGATGAGCGCCTACGCCATCACCGTCATCGTCGGCATCGTCGGGCTGACGATGCTGCTGATCGCGGGCTACCAGCACTACCGGGAGACCGTCGAGCGGTACACGCCGTACCTCCCCGCGTTCTCCGCCGCCGTGCTGGTCCTCATGGGACTGGGCTTCGTCCTGGGGCTGCTGTAGGCGGGCGCCCGACCGTCCACAGCACAGAGCCAGCGCCTGTCGGGCCTGCCGCCCCGGTCCGTCGCGTCGGCGAGCGGTCACACCGCTACGTCACAGCCGTCGCGCCCGGTCGCGCTGGCGGCCCCCGACGTAGTCGTGGCCCATGCTCGTCGTCAGCGACGCGGAAGGCTCCCGTCCGACGGCCCACGTGAACACCGACCCCGTGTACAACGGCCGTTTATATTGTACTGTAATCACAACATTAACCCTTCCAGGTCCCGTACAATCGACAGGATGAACCGTGCCAGATGTCGCAAGACGGGCGCGCTGTGGGCCATCGGACAAGGGCTGCTCACCGCGCTCGTCCCCCAGCTCAGCGTGAAGATGCTGAAGCGGATGCTCGACTGGAACTTCGAGAACGCGGCCGGCCTGGAGGCGAAGCCGGCGTACCTCCGCCAGCTCCGGGCGGTCGGCATCGGGCTGGCCGCCTCCGGGGTCGCCAGCCTCGTGATGGAGCAGGTCGCCGACGAGGACGAACCGGACGCCTGAGGCGATCCGGACCCGCCGTTCGAGGGACCGCCGCTTTCGGCGGCGGTGACAGCGATGCTCGTTCTCCCCACCAGGGAGCCGCTACCCGCCCCGTGACCGCCGGGAGAGACGCCCGCTCACGGCCGCGGCTATCGCCCCGCGGTATCGGTCGGCCAGGGTCCCCACGACGAGGCGGTCGCGGTCGTTCACACCGAGCACCAGGAGGACGCCGACGTAGGTGACGGCGCCCAGCGCGAGCCCCGCGAGGACGCCGCCGGCCCCGGCCAGCGACTCGCGGACGAGGAGCATGACCCCCACCGTCGCGACACCGCTGGCCAGCGGCTTGAGGAACGTCCGGTCGAACGGCCACAGCCCCTCGAAGCGCCGCAGCAGGACGACCTGGACCGAGTTCTGGACGGCGATGGCGAGAGCGGTGCCAAGCGCCGCGCCGGGGAGGCCGAACGCCCGGACGAACCCGAACGTGAGCAGCGTGTTCAGCACGGCCAGCAGCCAGTCCAGTGCCATCCGGGCGTACTGGTGGTCGGTCATCATCAGCAGCCAGCCGGTGGCGCCGACGGCGCTCCCGACCAGCACGCCGCCGAGATACACGACCAGCGGGACGTAGCCCGCGGTGAACGTCGGGCCGAACACCGAGAGGACCGCCCGCCCGTACACGACCAGCACGGCGAGTATCGGAACGACGCAGGTGACGATGAGCCGGGTGACCGCCGTGTACACCCCGTCGAGGGTCGCCATCTCGCCGTCGGCGTACAGCCCGGACGCGACCGGCGGGAGCAGCATATTGAACGAGAGTAGCGGGATCCACGCCAGCGAGACGAGCACGAGCACGACGTTGTACACCCCTGCGGCGCTCGCGGTGAGGAGAAAGCCCACCAGCATCACGTCCACGCGGTTCTGGAACACCTTCCCGAGGCTGCTCAGCGCGATGGGACCGGAGTGGTTGTAGAACCGCCGCGCCTCCGAGCGCAGGCCGCCCAGGGTTGGCCGGATGCCGGTCGCCGAGACGACGGCCGGGAACCCGACGAGCACGAGCCCGGCCATCCCGAGCACGAACGCGCCGGCGACGCCGACGACGGAGTACCCCAGGAGCACCGCGCCCACGGCGCCCGCCAGCCGCACCAGCGGGCGGAGCACGCGGTTGAACAGCACCTCGCCGCGGGCCGAGCGCACCGCTCTGAGCACGCCGGCGTGGATCCGCACCAGCCCGACGAGCACCACCAGCACCGCGAACAGCCGCACCGTCGGCGGGAACCCCGGGTTCGACACCGTCGCGTCGTTGAGCGGGGCGCTGGCGAGCACCAGCGCCCCGCCGAACACAACGCCAACGACCAGCGTCGTCAGGTACGCCAGCCCGGCTACCCGGCCCTGGCGGGCCGAGTCACCGCTGTCGGCCGAGAGGTACCGCTGGAGGGTCTGGACCGACCCGAAGTTCACGAGCCGGAACAGGAGCTGTGTGATCCGCCACGCGAAGGCGTACACGCCGTACACGACCGGCCCGAACCCCTGTGCGAGCGCGTACTCGGTCGCCGTCGTCAGCACCCGCTGGAGGGACTGGCCGCCGGAGGTGACGACCGCGCCGTGGCCGATGGTCAGCAGCGCCTCGCGCTCGTCCTCGGGAACCGTGTCGTCGGTGTCGGTGGCCACTGTCGCCGTCCCGTCGGTCGGTTCCGCCGTTGATAAGTGGGGTGATTCCGCCCGTCCCCGCCACTCCCTGGCACCCTCCCGGGGCCGGAGACGGCGCCCCCGGACAGCGACGAGCGGCCCGGGTCGTATTAACAACGGTACTGAACTCAGTAGCCAGATTTAATAATAAGTACTACAGTATTAACAATTGATGGCACACATCCACCTCGGCGAGGGGTCGTTCCCGCTGTGGGCGCTGGCCCTCTGGACGCTCGTCGGCGCCGGCCTGATCGGCGTCGTCACGTACCGTATCCGGAAGGGCGGTATCGAGACACAGCAGATCGCGCTCGCGGGCATCGGCGCGGCCGCGAGCTTCGCGGTGTTCCAGCTCAATCTTCCGGTGTGGGGCGGAATCCACATGAACCTCACCGGGCTGGTCGGCATCCTCGCCGGCCCGGCGCTGGGGGCGCTGATCGCGCTGGTCGTCAACGTCTTCTCGGCGGCCCTGGGCCACGGTGCGGTCGGGCTGCTCGGCGCGAACACGCTGGTGAACGCCAGCGAGGCGGTGGTCGCGTACTACGCCTTCCGAACGCTGGTCCGGATGGACTGGGACACGTTCCCCGCGAGCGCGGGCGCGGCGACGGTCGGGCTGTCGACCGGCGCGGTGCTGATGGGCGTGATCATCGTCGTCAGCGGGGTCAACGGGAGCGCGCTGCCGCGCGCGGACCTCACGGTCGCCGTGGCCGGACTGGTCGGCCTGAACCTCGGGGTCGCCGTTGTCGAGGGGCTGCTGACGGGCTTCGTCGTCCAGTTTCTCGCGTCGGTCCGGCCCGACCTCCTGGCGCTGGCCGACCGCGGGGACGACGCCGCGGGGGTGACCGCCTGATGGAGCGCTGGAAGCAGTACGGTGCCCTCGGCGCCCTGTTCGCGGTCGCGCTCGCCGCCGGGCTCTGGGGGTTCAGGGCCACCGGCGGCGCGCTCCCGTGGGCCAAACGCTCGGCGCGGGCGCTCCAGCGGGGCGGCAGCGAGGGCGGCGGCTCGCTGGTCGACCTCGGGCGAGGAATCGTCGTCGCCGGGCCGATTCGGAAGGGGGGTCTCGTCGTCGAGTTCCTCGGGCTCGTGGTGCTGTTGCTCGTCGTCGGGGTCGCGCTGTACGTGTACGCCGGCCGCCGCCCCGGCGGGGCGGCCTGACCGATGGCGACGCTCTCGAACCACGTCCCGGACCCGCGGCTGGTGACGGCGTACGCCGAGCACCGCGACAGCCCGGTCCACCGCGTCAACCCGTGGACGAAGCTCGGTGTCGTCGGCGCGCTCGTGCTGGCGGTCACCGTCGCCGACGCGCTGGCGGTGCTGGCGGGTCTGTACGCCGCGACGCTGCTCCTGTACGGGGTCGCCGGCCTCCCGTACCGCCGGCTCCTGTACTGGTACACCCTCCCGCTGTTGTTCATCGTGGCCGTCGCAGGGCCGCTGGCGTTCCTGGAGCCCGGGACCCCCATCGGCGGCGCGCTCGCGACGCCGCTCGGGGGGCTGTCGGTCACGTGGGCGGGCGCGACCCTGTTCGCGGAGCTGTCCTGCCGGTCGCTGACGGTCGTCACGTTCTCGCTGACGGCGACGATGACGACCCGCTACGCCGACATCGCCTACCTCCTCGGGCGGATCCTGCCCGCCCCGATCGACCAGGTGGCGCTGCTGTCCTACCGGTTCACGTTCGTCATGCTGGAGACCCTGGAGGAGCTCCTGAAGGCCGCCCTCGCGCGGGGCGCGACCCTCTCGGAGTTCTGGGCGAACCGGCGCACGTACGCCCGGATCCTCGGGATGACGCTGCTGACGGCCATCGAGCGCTCCGAGCGGCTCGTCAGGTCGATGGAGGCGCGGGGGTACGACGGCGACATCACGCTGTACGGCGACGTGCCGCGGCCGCCGGTCCGGGAACCGCTGGCGGTCGCGGCCTGCTACGCCGCCGTCCTCGGGTACGCGCTGGTCGGCGTGTACGGGGTGGTCCCGGTATGAACGAGCAGCGACCGGCCGAGCCGCTCGTGGAGCTGCGCTGTGAGGGGCACACGTACCCCGACGGCACCGCCGGGATGCACGAGGTCGAGTTCCGGGTGTGCCCCGACGAGGTGGTCGCACTCGTCGGCGCCAACGGCGCCGGGAAGTCCACGCTGATGGAGCATCTCAACGCGACGCTGCTACCCGACGAGGGGGAGCTTCTCGTGAACGGCACGCCGGTGACGGCGGACAACCGGGCGCTGGCCCGGAGAGCGGTCGGGTTCGTGTTCCAGGACGCCGACACCCAGCTCGTGGCCCCGACAGTGCTGGACGACGTGCTGTTCGGGCTCCAGAACGACGGCGTGCCGGCCGAGGAGGCCCGCGACCGGGCGCGGGAGGCGCTGGCGACCGTCGACGCCGGCCACCTCGAGGACCGTATCCCCCACTACCTGAGCGGCGGCGAGAAGCGACTGGTCGGGCTGGCCGGCGTGCTCGTCCTCGAACCGGACGTTGTCGTCCTCGACGAGCCGCTGGCCGGCCTGGACCCCGGGCGCTCCCGCCTGGTCGCGGACCGCATCAGGGAGGTCCACCGGGCGGGCGTCAGCGTCGTGCTGTCGACCCACGACCTCGAGTTCGCGGCCGAGGTCGCCGACCGGGTCTGCGTGCTGGCCGACGGCACCATCGTCGGGCGGGGCACCCCTGCGGAGGTGTTCTACGACGACGCGCTGCTGGAGCAGGCCAGCCTCCACCCGCCGGCGCCGGTCCGGGTCGCCCGGGCGCTCGGTCTCGACGCCCGGCCCATCACCGAGGCCGACCTCGTCGCGCTCCTGGGCGGCGACGCCGACACCACGGCAGCCGGAGCCCCCTCGCCCGAGGGTGGGTGACGGACGGCGGCGCAAACGCTCGGCCTACCGCGGCGCCGCCGTCCGACGTGGCCGGCCCTACCGGACGTATCCGGGCCATTACTAACACCGACCAGGGCACCACTCGGGCCACGACCACCAGCTATGACGCCGACACGAGCAACCCCGAGCAGGCGAACAGTTCTGCGGGCCCTCGGCGCTGCGGGCGCGTTAACGACTATCGGGGGGACCGCCCGCGCGGCGTCGGGGGACGGCTACTCGGTCGTCCAGGCGGGACAGTGCACACCCGTCGTGCCGCTGTCGGGCGACCGGACCGTCGAGGAGCTGTACGACCTCCGCATCCCCGACGAGTACTCCGGCGACAACGGCGCTACCGACCCTGGGGACGGGCCGTACTACGGGGCGGTAGGGTTCCAGGACCTGCAGCGGACCAACACCACGGTGACGTTCCTCTACGACGGACCGGAGGGGCTGAGCCTGGTGGTCATCCACGGGGCCCTCGACGACAGCGACGGCGACGGCGGCCGGGGGGTCTCCTGGACGGTGGAGGGCGAGGTGCTCGCAGACGGCGAGTGGGTCGTCAAAGACGACTTCTACGTGTACCCGTCGACCGGCGAGCAGGCGGACTCGAACTACGACCTGTGGGACGTCTCCGGGGAGACACACACGATCGACTGGACCTACGGGAGCGGGCGGACCGACGGCGGCGCGTTCCGGCCGCTCGGCGACGAGTTCGCGCTGGCCATCGACCCACGGTACAACGAGGAGTCGGCGCTCTGGCCGGAGAACTACTACGACGGCGAGATCACCGGCTGGGAGTTCCTGTCGTTCCCCGACGGACGCGACGACCCGGAGGAGGTCTCTCTCGACCTCGACGAGCGGCTACGGGTCCGGCCGTCCTCCTGCAGCCGCGACGACGACGAGGATGACGAGGATGACGGCGACGACGGCGACGAGGAGATCGAGATCGACTTCATGGTCCCGGGGCCGATCAACACGCGCAGCAACGGGCTCGTCACGGTGTTCCTGTTCGGCAACGACGACCTCGACACCGGTGACATCGACGTCGACTCCCTCCGGTTCGGACCGCCGTCGGTCGTCGACGACGGTGGCGGCGCCGGACCCGAGCACGGGGGGCACGGCGGCGGCGGGGCGCCGCTCATCCTCCACTTCCGGGTCGGGGAGACCGGCTTCGAGGGCGGCGAGGACACCGCCAAACTGGCCGGCGAGACGACCGACGGAACGGCGTTCGCGGGAACCGAGGGAGTGAGAGTCAAACCGTCGGACGAGGACGAGTAGGACGGGGGAGACGTGAGATCGCCCAGCCCAGGCCGGGTCGACGGCGCCCGGCGGCACAGCCAGGACCGGCGTTGGACCGTGATCCGGTGGGGGCCCTGGAGCCAGGGGTGAGCGGGGGTTCGGACCCACACGCGGAACGACTATGACACCGGAGAGGGATCCGCGGTCCGCGTTCACCGTGCTCGTGACGCTGCTGGTCGCGGTAGCCGTCGTCCTGGTCGGCGCCGGGCTGCTGATGCTGTCCGGGGCGCCCTTGTCCGACGGCGGTACCGGCTTCGGGGACCTGGGGGGTGGCGCCGGCCCCCCCGGCGGCTCCACGGACGGGTCCACCACTCAGCAGGAGGACGGCGAGCAGCGCGAGGGGACCGACCAGCGCGGGACGAGCGAGCCCCCGTCCGACGACGACAGCGGGGACGAGGGGACCAGCGACACCGACGACCGGACGGACCGCGAGAACGGTGGCCGGGAACCGTCCGGCGGAGACGACACCACGGACGACCCTAACGGCGGTGAGGACCGGGAGGAGGATGGCTCGGACGGGGACGACGAGAACCGAGACGAGAACGACGGCGATGAAGAACGGGACGACAATGAGGACGAGCAGGATGATGAGGACGAGCAGGACGACGACGATGAAGAAGGGGATGACGACGAGGACGAGCAGGACGACGAGAATGAAGAAAGGGACGACGAAGACGAGCAGGACGACGACGAGGAAGAGGACGAGCGGGACGAGCAGGACGACGAGGATGAGGACGAAGAAGAGGAAGAAGAGGAGGACGACGAGGATGAGGAGGACGAGCGGGACGAGGAGGAAGAAGAGGACGAGCAGGACGAAGAAGACGAAGACGACGATGAGGATGATCGCGGTCCGGGATGAGGACCGGACGACAACCCAGGGAGAGGCCCGGACGACAACCCCGGCAGGGGGCCGCCGGAGTAGTGTGGCTGATAGCCGTCCCTGCGGGAGCGTTCCCGCGGGGCGGTGCTGTGGGCAACGGTCTTGTGCGCCGGTCGGGTAGCTCCCACGACCCGTTCTGCTCACGAGGTGACACAGGTGACAGCCACACTGACGGACCGGCGACTGGTCGCGGCGGTACTGCTCGCGCTCGGCGCGCTGCTGGTGCTCCCGCTGCTGTTCGGGGGCGGGATGATGGCCGGCGGCATGTGGGGCCACGGCGGCACGGCCGCCCCGGGCTGGATGGTGCTGGTCGGGACGCTGTCGCGGGTGCTCGTGGTCGTCGTGCTCGCGGGCGCGGGCTACCTGCTCTACCGGGCGGTGACCGGCGACGGAGGCAGCGACAGCGCCCTCGAGGAGCTGCGGCGCGCCTACGCGCGCGGCGAGCTGACAGACGAGGAGTACGACCGCCGGCGCGAGCGGCTCCAGCGCGAGGAGTGAGGCGTCGTTTGACCGGGCGTACCGCGGAACCGCCGGAGGGAAGGCAGGCTCAAACGGAGGTATGAATCAAACGAGCGCTGAACCGCGAGGTTCAAACGCCCGTTTGACGCATGAAAAGGCCATTAGTACGGGGGTGACAACTGGAGTTCAATGAGCCTGCTGCCGCTCCGGAGCGAGTCGGTTCCCGACCCCGACGAGCCGCGCGTGGTGGGGCTCGACGGGGAGGCCGCCGACGAGGCGTTCGACGTGCTCTCCTCCTCGACGACGCGGCGGGTGCTGTCGCTTCTGTACGACGACCCCGCCACCCCCGCGGAGATCCGCGACCGTGTCGGCACGTCGCTCCAGAACGTCCACTACCACGTCGAGAAGCTCGAGGACGCCGGCCTCATCGAGCCGGCCGGCGTCGGCTACTCCGAGAAGGGCACCGAGATGACGGTGTACGCCCCCTCGAACGAGGCGGTCGTCCTGTTCGCGGGCAGCCGCGACGACCGCTCGCGGCTCCGGACGGCGCTGGAGCGGCTGTTCCCGACGGTGGTCGCGCTCGTGGGCGCGACGCTGGCGTTCGGCTTCTACCTCGGCCGCTTCGGCGGCGGGCCGGACGTCGCTCCCCGGTCGGCCGACGCCGGCGCCGCCGCGACGACCACCGAGAGCGCCGACGGCGGCGTCGGCATCGCCGAGGTGACAACCACCGCCCGGGAGACCGCGACCGAGACGGCCGCGAACACCGGCGTCCAGTTCGCGGCCGACACCGTCGGCGCCGGCTTCGACCCGGTGGTGGCGTTCCTGCTGGGCGGGCTGTTCGCGCTGGTGACGGTGAGTGTCGTGCTGTACGTGACGGAGTAGCGGAAGGCGTTTGACCGCCGCAGGCCAAGCCGCCGTATGGACGCACGCGCCGTCGAGGAGCTGAGCCCCGAGGAGCGCCGCGCGGTCTTCCAGCGTGACGCCGGGGTCGGCGCGGCAGCCGACACCGCCCGTGACATCATCGAGCAGGTCCGCGAGGAGGGGGACGCCGCGCTCCGCCGGCTGGCCAGCGAGTTCGACGACGTGGCCGTCGGCAGCATCGACGTCACCGACGAGGCGGCCCGCGCCGCCGAGGGGCTGGACGAGGAGCTGCTGGCGGCCATCGAGGACGCCGCCGACAACGTCCGGGCGTTCCACGAGGCCCAGCTGCCGACCGACTGGCGCCGCGAGTTCGAGGGTCGCGAGCTGGGCCGGCGGTTCCGCCCCATCGAGCGCGCCGGGGTGTACGTCCCCGGCGGGTCGGCGGCGTACCCCTCCAGTGCGATCATGGGTGTGGTCCCGGCGGTCGTCGCCGGCGTCGAGCACGTCGCGGTCGCGACCCCCCCGAAGCCGGCGCCAGCGACGCTCGCTGCAGCCCACGTGGCGGGCGCCGACACCGTCTACCAGGTCGGCGGCGCCCAGGCGGTCGCGGCGCTGGCGTACGGCACCGAGACCGTCAACGCCGTCCAGAAGATCGTCGGCCCCGGCAACCGGTTCGTCGCCGCCGCGAAGGCCGCGGTGCGGGGCGACGTCGCCATCGACTTCGTCGCCGGCCCCTCGGAGCTGCTGGTCGTCGCCGACGGGAGCGCCGACCCCGACCTTGTCGCGGCGGACATGCTCGCCCAGGCCGAGCACGACACGGACGCCGCCGTCGCCTGTGTCACTGACGACGAGGACGTGGCGGAGGCGGTCGCGGCCGCCTGCGAGGCCGGCGCCGGCGAGCGCGAGCGCGAGGACACGATCCGCGGCGCCCTGGCCGGCGAGGGCTCGGGCGTGTTCCTCGCCCGGTCGGCGCCGGAGATGGTGCTGTTCGCAGAGGAGTACGCGGCCGAACACCTCTCCATCCTCGCGGCGGACGACGAGGCGCTGCTGGAGCGGATCACCAACGCCGGCAGCGTGTTCCTCGGCCCGTACACCCCCGTCGCCGGCGGGGACTACGCCACCGGCACCAACCACGTCCTCCCGACCGGCGGCGCCGCCCGCACGGAGGGCGGGCTGTCGGTCGACACGTTCCTCCGGTCGACCACGGTCCAGCGGCTCGACCGCTCGGCGCTGGCGGAGCTACGCGAGACGGTGACCCGGCTGGCAGACAGCGAGGGGCTGGAGGCCCACGCCGCCAGCGTCGAGGCCCGCTTCGAGGACTGACCGCTCCCTTCTCCCGCTGGCGCGCGCGCTCCGGAGACGGCTCCTCGCGACCCGCGTCTGACCTTTGGACGACGTGCGGCTGACGTCTGTCGCACGCGCGGCTGTCGGTCGTCTGCCGGCCACGGCTAAACTTATCCGGGATGGCGCACAAGCAACGGTGCGGAGCGACGGCCGCTCCGTAGTGTCACACGCGGGTGCGTCGCGAGACGCCACCCGCTCCCCTCTTAGCGCGTCCCAGCCGCGGGTGTCTCCTCGTCCAGGGGGTCTTCCATCTCCCCGGAGATGACCTCCAGCAGGTCCGTCGCCGTCACCAGCCCGACGACCTCCCCAACGTCGTCCCCGGGGGCGCCGGCGGTCACCAGCGCCAGCTCCGCGCCGGCGTCCTGGAACCGGTCGATGGCCTCGCTGACGGCGGTGCCGGCCGACAGCGTCAGCGGGTCGGCGGCCACGTCCGACAGCTCCAGCTCCCCGCTCGCGAGCGCGTCGAGGTCACGGAGGACGGCCGGGACGTACACCACCCCGCGGAAGTCCTCGAGGGAGTCCCCGACCAGCGGGAACCGGGTGTGGGGGTGCTCGGCGGCCCGCTCGCGGGCCTGCTCGGACGGCTCGTCGACCCGCAGCGCGACAACGTCCTCACCGGGGATCATCACGTCGCCGACCGGGACCCGGTCGATGTCCAGCGCGGCCATAACCTCCTCGCGGCGGTCCTCGGAGAGGCCCAGCCCCGCGAGCCGGTCGCCCATCTGCCGGCGCACGGTGGCGCGGTCGGCGGGCTCCTCGCTCTCGACCTCCTCCTCGGCCCACGAGCGGTCGATGGTGACGCCGACGAGGCCGAGCAGCCGCTTTGCGACCCAGTCGGCCAGCAGGATCACCGGTCCCATCAGTTTCGTCCAGTAGTACAGGACCGGCGCGCAGTACTTCGCGACCGTCCGACTGCGCTCGATGCCGAGGTAGGTGGGCGCCTGCTCGCCGATGACGACGTGCGCGAGGTTCATCACGCCCAGCGCGAGCAGCACCGACAGCGCCCCGTGGCCGGCGCCGCCGGTCCCCAGGCCCACGGCGCTCAGCAGCGGGCCGAACAGCGCCGCCAGCGCCGGCTCGGCCACCACCCCGAGGCCGACGCTGGAGACGGTGATCCCCAGCTGACAGCCCGACAGGTAGATCTCCAGGCGGTCGGTCATCGCCCAGGCCCGCTCGAGGCCGGGCGAGCCGGTGAACGCCTCCTCGGAGAACTGGCGCACCCGGGTCATCGCGAACTCGGTGGTGACGAAGTAGCCGTTCGCGAACAGGAGGAACACGCCCCCCACGAGGCGAAGACTGGTCTCCAGGGTTACCATCGGCGGCGGTTCGCCGCCGTTCGCTTAAGAGCCCCGTGACTCGGGCCTACGCTAACTGCTGGATGCCCGATACCAGCGTCCCCTTGTCCTTCACGCCGACCCACTGTTTGGCCTCCTGCCCCCCCGAGAACAGTTTCAGGGTCGGCACCCCACGGACGCCGGCGCGCTGGGCAAGGCGCTGGTGGACGTCGATGTCCACCTTCGCGACCACGGCGTGGCCCTCGGCGGCGATCTCCTCGACGGTCGGCTCCAGCATCCGGCAGGGGCCACACCAGTCGGCGTAGTAGTCCACCAGCACGGTGTCGTGCTCGGCGATCAGCCGCTCGAAGTGGTCCTCGCTCTCGACGTGGACCGGCTCGGTCGGCGTCTCGCCCCCGCTCTCGGTCCCGCCCTCGGCCTGGTTCAACAGCTCCTCGCGCTTCTGCTCGCGGATGCGCTCGACCTCGTCGTCTGTCGCGTCGCTCATACCCCGGAGTAGGTGGGACGTACCCTTAGTACGAGTGTTGTAGTGTGAGTTCTACGCACAACCGCTGGGGGAGGCCGGCGGCCGGCTACGGGTGGTCCCCGTCGGCGAAACGCTCGGCGTGGCGCTTCAGCCCGCGGTTGAACTGCTCGAACCCACGGAGGATCGGCCGGTCGAGCATCCGGACTGGCCGGGCCAGCGGCCCCTCGAAGCGCTCGAACTGCTCGAACAGCGTCGCTCCCTCCTCCGGACTCGTCCGGAACAGGTGGTCGGCGCGCAGGCCCGGCACCCGGGTCGTCCAGGCCAGCTCCGGGAACTCGGCGTCGGTCACCCGCGGGCGGGTCGTCACCGGGGGGAGCCCCGGCACCCGCAGGCGGACCCGGGGGCGGGCGTCGACGCACATCTCCCCCGAGATGCGGAACAGCGTGTTCCAGCGGCCGTGACTCTCCGGGTCGGTGAGCGCCGCCCACACCATCTCCGGTGGCGCCTCGATGCGTATCGACCGCCGCAGGTCGGCGTCGCCGTTCACACCACCGCTTGGGAGCGGACGGTCAAAACCCCGCGGTTCGGGGGGCTTTAGCCGCTGGGGACCGAACGGAGGGCATGGAGTTCGAGACCGTGCTGGTGTACGACGGGGAGTGTCCGTACTGCTCGGTCGCGGCCCGGGCGCTCCGGGAGCTCGACGGGATGGGGGCGCTGTCCTGGTACGACGACGCCGCCGGGGCCGCCCTGGAGGCGCAGTTCGGCGAGCGCCCGTTCGCGATGGTGCTGTTCGACCGCCGCGAGGGCCGCGTCTACGCCGGCCGGTCGGCGGCCGAGGAGCTGGCGACCCGCGCCGGGATGCCGGGCCTGGTCGGCTCGCTGGTGCGGGACAACTACGATGGGATCGCCGCCGCCGTCGGTCTCGCCAGCGGGCGTGACCGCGACCCCGACGACTACCACGACAGCTACCCGATGCGGGAGGCGACCGGCAGGGCGTTCCGGGAGCTGGCGGCCGCCGCGAGCGGCCAGCCGGTGACGGCCTGACGCGCGGGCCCATCGGCCGAAATCAGCCGGGAGAGCGTCTGACGAACGTCAGACGACGCCACCAACCGTTAATACCCCCTAGTCCGACGGGAGGGGTATGGAGGAGGAGCGACAGGAGATTACGACGCTCGTGGGGCGGGAAGTGTACTCGAACAACGGCGTGTTCGTCGGCGAGGTCGAGGACCTCCGGCTGGACATGCAGACCGAGACCGTCACCGGTCTGGCGCTGGGGGAGCTGAACCGGGAGCTGTTCCGCGGAAAGCTCGACGGCGCCCGCGGCGTCATCGTCCCGTACCGCTGGGTGCGGTCGGTCGGTGACGTGGTGCTGGTGAGCGACGTCGTCGAGCGGATGCAGGAGCCAGAGGAGGAGGAACCCGCCGTCGCCTAGGAGCCGTTCCCGTCGCCGGCCTCGACGCCCATCGCGTCGAATATCTTCGCCCGGACCGCCTGCTCGACAAGGTCCAGCAGCGTGTCGCGGTTCTCCTCGTCGGTCTCGATACCGGTGAAGATGCCCAGCGGTATCTCCGCGCTGGCGTCCGTGGCGTGGCCGGTCGTCTCGCCGATGCCGCCGAAGGCGTCCTCCAGCAGCGAGCCGATGTTCATCCGGATGTCCTTCGACCGGGCGGCGAGGTAGATGGTGTCGTCGGCGACCGCGAACACGCTGGTGGTCGTTATCCCCTCCAGGTTGAGGAGGTGCTGTGCGGCCTCGGCGAGCGCGTCCCGGTTGCGGATGAAGCCGGCGTTCGACACGAGGTGGCTCCCTCGGACCTCCCGGTTGCGGATGGCGTCGGCGAGCACGTCCAGCGTCTCCGGGCTCATCGACGGCGACTCCACCTGCTCGAGGGTGTCGTGGTCGGCGAACGGGTAGAGGTACGCCGCGGCGGTGAGGTCAGCGGGCGTGGTGTCGCGCTTGAAGTCCAGCGTCTCTGCGCGGATGCCGTACAGGAGCGCCGTCGCCACCGGCTCTTCCAGGCTCAGGTCGAACTCCTGGATGTACTTGGTGAGGATCGTCGACGTCGAGGAGACGTTCGGCCGGATGTCCGAGAACGTGGCGTCGTACTCCACCTCGGGCTCGGCGTGGTCGATGTAGATCTCCACCGGCCCGTCGATGGCGCGCTCGGTGGACTGGGCGTGGTCGACCAGCGCGATCGTGTCGTAGGTGCCCATGTCCACCTCCTCGCGGGGGAGCAGTTCGATGCCGAGCAGGTTGACGAACGCGCGGTTCTCCTGGAGGCCGATGTCCCCGACGTACACGATGTCCGCCTCCACGTCCCGGGACTCGGCGATGGCCTTCAGCGCGACGGCGCTGGCGATGGAGTCCGGGTCCGGCGCCCGGGAGGTGACGATCGCCATCCGCGTGGTGGTGTCGTCAATCGCCTCCGCGAGCTTGCCGGTCTTGTACTCCAGCTCCCCCGTCTCCAGGGCCCGCAGCGCGGAGTCGGCGATCACCGCCGAGGGG
>Ga0207797_1001917_pt1 | contig 14779 bp, 8 predicted proteins | sample PRCRCaboRojoPR_6_FD_187275 | JGI IMG/M metagenome (GOLD analysis project Ga0207797, IMG submission 187275) | Marine sediment microbial community from Cabo Rojo, Puerto Rico - PR CR 10% Liquid 1 (SPAdes) | ecosystem: Environmental > Aquatic > Marine > Coastal > Sediment | place: Cabo Rojo, Puerto... | reverse complement strand
GAACACTAATTTGAATCCTGAATTACCGAACTGCCGATAATAAGCATCAACAGCGCTACAGCTCCGCCGGCAAAAAACGTGGCCCGTATTCCGGACAGGGCGAAGATCACACCCATGATTACCGGGCCCAGCGTTTGGCCGAGCCGAAGCACCATCCCGTTGATAGACATTACGGCCGCTCGTTGATTAAGCGGAGCATACCCTGCCAGCAGTGTCTGAAGGTTTGGGATATTTAGTCCCTGGGCAATACCGAAAATGATAACAGGGAGCGGCACTAAAAAAAGACTGGGGATCAATGGTATCGCAATCATGGAAATCAGGTAAAGAACGAAAGCGATAACCAGCAGGGGGCGGGGCCGGAACCGTTGTGTGAGCCGGCCAAGCTGGGATGACGTAATCGCTGTGGAAAATGACCCGATGGAGAATATCAATCCGATGATGAAGGAAGATCCCCGGAATTTCTCTTCAATCAGAAAGGGGATATAACTGAGATATGGGCCATACAGGATGATAAAGGTTGCGATAAAAAGCAGAAAGATTCCGATGACCTGTTGCTGTTTGATACTGTGCCAGGCATTCCTGAGATACGTACGCAGGTACGTCTCTGCTTCCGGCTCAGGATTTTGCAGTTGGAAAATGACCAGCAGCCCAACCGGAATAGCCAGAAGCGGCAGAAAGAATGGAAAGTACCATCCGAGCCCGGCGAGTGCACCGCCGATGACCGGATAACTGGCTGTCCCGATACTGAGAACACTGGCATTGTAGCCCATGGCAGTTGATCGCTCATGTCCGGAGTACAGGTCACCAATAATGGTGATATTTAATGATCCCAGAGATGCGCCACCGATTCCCTGAAGTAACCGGAAGATGAGCAGCAGATGAAACTCTCTGGCAAATGCACAGGCCGCCCCGGCTAGACCAAACAGGAACAGAGATGGAACCAGGATGGTCTTCCGTCCGAACCGATCAGCGAATACACCAAGGATTGCAGTAAGGAATACGCCGGGAAGCGTAAAGACCGTAATCAGGAGCCCGACCTGCTCCGGAGAGACGTTCAGTTGTCCGGAGATCTTCGGAAATGCCGGAGTGATGCTGGAAACCCCCATAATGGCGATAAGGGTGACCGCAAAAATGATCCGGAGACTTATATCATGATAGAGTGGCCGATCTCTGGTAGAACTCATGTTAACGAACAGCGGTGAAATGGGGTCCGGGATCTCATAAACTGAATGCAGTTCTTCACAGAGGCGGACAAGATGGAATCAGACAGACCTCGGTGGAATATACTGTCCTGCTGTACCGGGGCCGCCTGGTAACGATTTAAGTCAAACGGCTGAGATCTCTATGGTTGTTAATCTTCCGTTACTCTATATGCGCCCACAATTTCCGGTTCACAATTTGAGAGATTGTGGTTTTGGTAACGTTATACTCGTCCGCCAATTCCTGGTGGGTTACTCCTTCCTTTTTCCGGTTGCGGATTGTGATAATATCCTGCTCGCTGAGTTTTGAGTTTGGGTTTTTCTCTCCCTTTTGTGAGGCCGGGATTAATTCCCGATCCCGGTAGGCCTGTTGCGTCCGTTCGGAACGCGTCGTTGCATAGATGTGATCCGGATTCATGCATCCGTTGTTTTTACAGGTATGAGAGATAATCTCACCCTTCTCAATATTTCGTTTGTAGTAGAGCTGATAAAGAATCCGGATAGCGGAATACATCCGTCCTTTCATGCTGAATAAAGGGTATCCGGCGTTGTTCTTGGTTCCCTTCCATTCCCAGCATTCGTCGGTATCTTTGGACTCAATGGTGTCCATGAACCGCCGCTGGTTCTTGTGCGACAGTTTTGGTTTCATTGAATTTTCCCCCTTGTAGTTGTCCCCCATTTTTTGTCTGGTCCCTCAGACGAAAAAATGTACGTATTTCTGAAAGTGTTTTCCAGTGTTAACTCATCTATTCTCTTCGGAAATGGACCCATATCAGTACATTGTATCCGGAAGAGACCTTACTTTTGCTTCCATTATAGTCCACTACTCTGGTGGATGTTCCCCGTTTCAGGCTCAGGGGCTCCACATTTCAGGAAATGAAGCTCCCTGCTGCAAGCAGCAGGGTATCTCAGCGAAATTCGCCGGAGCCCCTCCGGCATTCATCCCTGTCGCAAGCGACAGGGTATTCTGGCGAAGGCGAATAAACAATTCCAAAGAAATGCCGAAATGGGCACCGACAATACTCACCCGGAAAAAAGAGCGGTCAACAGGAATGAATCGAAAGATATCACTGTGCACTTATCGGTTTTACCGGAACCTATGTAACAATTCGATCATTGAAATATCTAATATCCATTGCAAATATGATTGATAAAGTCATATTTAATAGGCAATATCTGGAGATTGTGGGAGTTCGGGTGTGGGAAAGGAGCGGGGAACACAAATTATCGGAGGAGTTGAAGCAAAGAGATGAGGAAACATAAGACAAAATTTATAGTGGGAATAGCAGTCGGACTGATAGTTGTTGCGTTTCTCCTGCCGAAAATCCCGCTTTTCCAGACGGAGGCAAAGGATCCCGGAAGTCCCCGTGCACGGCAATCGACTCCGGTCAAAGCGACGGTGCTTCATCCGGACACTTTATATGACCGGGTGGTTACCACCGGGACCGTGCTTGCCAATGAAGAAGTGGAATTGCGGAGCGAAACGGCCGGAAAAATCACCGGCATCTATTTTAAAGAGGGAGAGCCGGTGAGTGAGGGTGACCTGTTAGTGAAGACTAATGATGCTGAACTTCGGGCACAGTTGCTGAAACTCGAACAACAGAGGAAACTGGCAGAGGAGCAGGAATACAGGCAACGGAAACTACTCGAGAAAGAAGCTGTGAGTCAGGAAGCGTATGATGAAACCCTGAATCGTCTGAAGAACCTGGAAGCCGAACTCCAGCTTACGCGGGCCCGGCTTGAGAAAACCGAAATTCGGGCCCCGTTCGATGGAATTATCGGACTGCGTCAGGTCAGTATTGGTGATTATATCTCGCCTCAGGATAAGATCACTACTATTCAGGATATCAATCCAATAAAAATTGAGTTTTCCATCCCGGAGAAATATGCCAGCCGGGTGCGCACAAATGCTCCGATCCAATTCACAACCAGCAGCACCGCAGCAGTTCATCGGGGGACGCTCTATGCAATCGAGCCGAAAATCGATCCGGCAACCAGAACGCTGCAGATGCGGGCCCGTGCAAACAATGAAGGCGGGAATATCCTGCCGGGAGCATTTGCTGAAGTGGATCTCATCCTTGAAGAAATACCGAACACCCTCCTTCTTCCCACTGAGGCTCTGATTCCCGAATTTCAGGAGCAACGGGTCTATCTGGTTCGGAACGGAAAAGTCGTGCCCCGGACAGTGCAAACGGGTATACGGACCGCTGATCGTATACAGATCAGGGATGGGCTGACAGCCAGAGATACCGTGGTGACCGCGGGGATTTTACAATTAAGTCCCGGAGCCACTGTTACCATCCAGGAGCTCTCCGACTAACACATGAGTTTATCTTCACTTAGCATACGTCGACCGGTTCTGACCATTGTCATGGCGCTGGCTATTGTGCTCTTTGGGGGTATCGGTCTCAGTTTTCTCGGTGTACGAGAATATCCGGCGGTTGACCCACCTATTATCACGGTATCAACCAGTTATACCGGAGCGAATGCGAATGTTGTGGAATCGCAGATTACCGAACCTCTGGAAGAAGCGGTAAGTGGAATTCCCGGTATCCGGACCATGACCTCCACCAGTCGTCAGGGGCGCAGTACCATCAGTCTGGAGTTCGAAGTCGGTGATGATCTGGAGCGGGCAGCGAATGACGTCCGGGATAAAGTATCCGGTGCAATCGGTCGGTTGCCTGAGGATGCGAATCCACCAAGGGTGTCCAAGGCTGATGCGTCCGCCAGCCCGATCATCTTTATGAACATGAAGAGCGATCAGCGGGATATCCTCTCCCTCTCCAGAGTGGCCGAAGATGTCCAGGAACGGGTGCAGACGATAGATGGTGTCAGCCAGGTCTGGATCTGGGGAGAGAAACGATATGCCATGCGCCTCTGGATGGATCCGGCGAAATTGGCGGCGTATGATCTTACTCCCCTTGACGTTCGACAGGCATTACTTCAGGAGAATGTGGAGCTTCCGTCCGGTCGCGTTGAAGGAAGGAGTACCGAGCTGACTGTCCGCACAGTCGGACGGTTATCGAGTGTGGAGGAGTTTAATGATCTTGTGGTCAAGGAATCGGAAAACCGGGTAGTCCGGTTCAGGGATATCGGCTATGCGGAACTCGGTCCGGAAAACGAGCGGACGATTCTGAAGCGCGACGGGATTCCCATGGTGGGAGTGGTTCTGGTGCCGCTGCCCGGCGCAAATCACATAGACATCGCCAATGAATTCTACAGCCGGCTGGATCGCATAAAACAGGATCTGCCTGCGGATATCGAAGTGGGGATCGGTTTCGATACCACTGAATACGTTCAGGCCTCCATCTGGGAGGTGGTCCAGACACTCTTTATCGCATTCGTACTGGTGGTGATTGTGATTTTCTTCTTTCTCCGGGACTGGAGGACTACGGTCATACCCGTCATTGCAGTCCCCATCTCGCTGATAGGAACGTTCTTCATCATGTACATTGCGGACTTTTCCATCAATGTCCTCACCATGCTGGGTATTGTACTTGCCATAGGGTTGGTCGTTGATGACGCCATTGTCATGCTGGAGAACATCTATGCCAAAATCGAAGACGGAATGGAGCCTCTTCGTGCCGGAAAAGAGGGTGCAGCAGAGATTTTCTTCGCCATTATTGCCACGACAATCGCATTGGCTTCCGTCTTTCTCCCGGTGATATTTCTTCAGGGTTTTACCGGCCGGTTGTTTCGGGAATTCGGCATTGTGATTGCCGGCGCGGTATTCATCTCCTCGTTTACCGCTCTGACCATGACTCCCATGCTTTCTTCCCGGTTACTGAGACCGGGTGCCCATCATAACTGGTTTTACCGCCGGACTGAGCCGTTTTTCCGTCGATTGACCGAAGGATACCGCAGTTCTCTCGATTGGTTCATGCACAGGCGCTGGATGGCGTTTGTGCTTATCGGAGGAGCTGCTCTTTTCATAGTCGTGCTGGGCATATCCCTTCCCTCCGAACTGGCTCCTATGGAAGACCGGGGACAGATACGTCTGTTTGCAACCGGCCCGGAAGGGGCCACTTTTGAATACATGGATGATTACATGGATCGGCTGATTGCCGGGGTCAAGGGGGAGGTGGATTCGTCCGAGCGTGAGGGAATACTCTCTGTCACTTCCCCGGGATTTGGGGCTTCCGGGTCGGTAAACAGCGGTTTCATGTTTGTAATTTTAAAGGATGCTGGCGAGCGGGAGCGTTCTCAGGATGAAATCGCCGATGCGTTAAGTGCGATGGTGAACGGGATACCCGGTGCCCGGACGTACGTGTCGCAGCCACAGAGTCTGGGAGGCAGAGGTGGTGGGCTTCCGGTACAGTATGTTCTCCAGGCTCCGAACTTTGAACAGCTGAAGGAGACCTTACCCGAATTTGCCGAACAGGCAAGGCAACAGCCGGAGTTTCAGTTTGTGGATGTGAATCTCAAGTTTAACAAACCGGAGCTCCAGGTGGACATCAACCGGGAGAAAGCCCGCGTGATGGGGGTGTCCACCAGGGATATCGCTCAGACATTACAACTGGCGCTCAGTGGCCTGCGTTATGACTACTTTATTATGGATGGTCAGCAATATCAGGTTATTGGCCAGTTGCATGATGCAGCTATGGACGAACCCAGCGATCTCGGAAAACTAACTGTGCGAAATCGCAACGGTAAAATGATTCAGCTGGATAACCTGGTGGAGCTCAGAGAGCAAAGCAGTCCGCCGCAGCGCTTTCGTTTCAACAGATTTGCTTCCGCTACTGTCTCAGCTGGACTCGCCGGAGACAATACTATCGAGGATGGGATCCGGGCCATGGATCGTGTGGCCGCATCCGTCCTGGATGAATCATTCAGCACAGCCCTCGACGGACCGTCCCGAGACTATGTGGAGAGCTCTTCAAATCTTGAATTCGCTTTCCTCCTGGCTCTGGCATTGATTTACCTTGCCCTTTCGGCGCAGTTCGAGAGTTTCAGGGATCCATTCATTATTATGTTCACCGTGCCGCTTGCACTCACCGGGGCCCTGCTCTCACTCTGGTATTTTAACGAGACAATGAATATCTTCAGCCAAATTGGCATTATCATGCTGATCGGGCTGGTGACCAAAAATGCGATTCTTATTGTGGAATTTGCCAATCAGCGGAAAGCCAGGGGGATGGAATTTATTGAAGCTATTCAGGGAGCCGCTGTGGCCAGATTTCGCCCGATACTTATGACCAGTCTGACCACGGTATTCGGATATTTGCCAATTGCGCTTGCTATTGGAGCCGGAGCCGAAAGCCGGTCATCTATGGGAATAGTTGTAATCGGCGGTCTTATCTTCGCCACGCTGCTCACACTGTATGTGATCCCGGTGATTTATTCCTATCTCTCTTCCAGAGAAAAGACCGTCTCCAATGTTGCGATAAGTGAGGAAATACGAAGAGAAGAACGATCCGTTGAAGCGGAATTGCAGGACTCATAAGGGTAGATATGAAAGAGAGATTGTCCCTTGTTCTCTGGCTGCTGGTTATCATCCCGGTTGAGCTGTCCGGACAGGAGATACTTGGTGTTCAAAACGCCGTGGAAATCGGCCTGCAGAACAACTACGCCATTCAGATTGTGCGGAATGAGGAGCAGATTGCCGAGAACAACGATGCGCTCGGTAATGCCGGATTTTTGCCACGACTTCAGGCCAGTGCCAATCAGGGCGGCAGTATGACCAGTTCACAGCAGGAATATTTTAACGGATCTGTCAATGATCAGTCGAATGCAATTTCCCGGTCATCGAGCTCCGGTGTTACCTTGAACTGGACATTATTCGATGGTTTTCAGATGTTCGCAACCAGGACCAAACTCTCGGAGTTAAATGATCTCAGTAGTCGGGAAGCGCGTCGGGTAGTGGAGAACACGGTGACCGATATTGTGAATGAATACTATAACATTGTCCGGCAGCTCCAGCGGCTTCAGGTTCGTCGTGATGCGCTGGAAATTTCCAGGGCGCGTTTGGAGATCGCCCGGTCGAAACAGGAGTTAGGTTCGGGGTCGGGATTAGAAGTCATGCAGGCGCGAGCAGATCTGAACGCTGACAGCAGTGCATTGAAACGGCAGCAGGTGTCTCTGGCGAATGCCAAAACTGCATTGAATGAGCTGCTTGCCCGGGATTTGGCTCTTGAGTTTCAGGTGGTCGATTCAATTCCCCTGCAATCACAAATGCCGCTCGCAGATCTCCGGGAGAGACTTTACAGGCAGAACAGCGAGTTACGGCAAGCCGAAATCCGGCATCGGGTTGACCAACTGCAGCTCCGTGAAATACAGGCCGAGCGATATCCCGAGCTCAGCCTCAATTTGGGATATGACTTCAGCCGATCCCGGTCCGAGTCCGGGTTTCTGAAATCGAACAGGAGTACCGGATATAATGTCGGTCTTTCTGCCACCGTATCGTTATTTAACGGTTTTAATGTCAACCGGCGGGTGCAGAATGCACACATCCGTGCTCAAAACAGCCAATACCGGCTGCTGGATGTTCGCAACCGGCTTGAGTCCCGCCTCCGTCAGGTGTATGAGAGATATCAAAGCAGTTTGGAACTGGTAGAATTGGAACGAGAAAATGTCGGTGTGGCGAGACAAACGGTTGAAATCGCGCGGGAGAAATATCAACTGGGAACAATTACTCCGCTTGAGCTCAGAGAAGCACAAAATGCCTTTATCGAGGCAGAGAACCGGTTGGTGGATGCCCGGTATGAAGCCAAATCCGCTGAACTCCAACTTTTACAACTCAGCGGCCAGATTCTCGGCGCCGCTCGGAGGTAGTCCGAACAATGTAATATACCGACGCCGGTGCGATAAGACCCTGAACCTGAAGCACTGGACTGTTCTGTTTTTCCCCTTAGTTTTTTACATTTTACCATACAATAATTGATAGTTGGATATAGAAGATGTGGATGTGGTGAGGATGATATATTAAATAGAAAGCGCATTCTCACCCGGGCGGGCATATATAAAACGGGGCAATGCTTTTCACTGGTAAGAAGCGGTGAGGCAACGAAGGAGGATTGTATGGAGTACAGGCAGCTGGGAGAATCAGATCTGGATGTTTCCGTCGTGGGACTTGGGACCTGGGGGATTGGCGGTGAATTTTTCGGCAGTGTGGATGATCAGGAGTCAATCAGAGCGATCCAGGCAGCGGTGGCGAGCGGGATTAACCTCATCGACACGGCACCAGCATATGGTGCGGGACACGCCGAGGAAGTGATAGGGGAAGCGATCACGGATCGTCGTGAAAAAGTAGTGGTTGCCACGAAAGTTGGAACGTACAAAGAGAACGGACAATTTCGGATCAGTTTGCATCCGGACGACATCCGGATGCAGCTGGAAAATTCACTGCGCCGGCTTGGTGTGGAGACGATTGATTTGTATCAGATTCACTGGCCGGATCCGGATACCCCGCTCGAGGAATCTCTGGAGACACTTGATCGGTTGCGTGCAGAGGGGAAATTCAGGTACCTCGGACTATCAAACTTCAAGCAGCACCAAATGGAGGAAGTCCGGAAAATCACCGACTTCGTAAGTCTGCAACCGCACTACTCGCTTCTCCGGCGTAAGGCTGAAAAATCCGTATTCCCCTATTGTAAAGATCATGAGATTGCTGTGATCACCTATGGGACACTGGCGGGTGGAATCCTCACCGGTAAGTTCAAGGAAATCCCGGAATTTGAGGCGAGTGACAGACGTGCGGATTTTTATAATTACTTCAAAGAACCGATCTGGAGCCGGATTCAGGAACTCCTCGATGTAATGCGCGAAATTGCCGCCGAGCATAACAGTCCGGTTGCCCAGATTGCCATTAACTGGGTTATTCAGCAACCGGGAGTAACGGCTGCTTTGGTTGGTGCGAAAACCGAGGCTCAGGCGCAATCTAACTCCATGGCCGGTCGCTGGGAACTCTCTGATGAGGAACTGGAGCGTCTGGAAGAGAAATACCAGGGAATCATGCGGCAACAGTAACCCGGGAGATGTTGAGCGGCGCCAGTGCCCCGGGGTAGCGGTGAGGAGGATATGGCAGCAATTGTGAAGGTCGTGGAACAGTTTGCCGGATTTGATTAGAGAATAGAATTTCTTCTAGCAGTGTAATCCCACCAGGACGATATTTCCGGTATGAATTTTCCGGAATACAGTGGCGCTGTGCCGCAGTTATTAATCAAATAATCGTTTGTTTGAACCCAAACTTCAGTTGTAGCAAGGTACTGGCTTGTTCTCATACAGGTGATTCTGTATCTTAGGTCCCTTCTATCCCTTATGTACCGGCACAAAATCGGAGGTACCACAGAATTATGAGTCAGCCAAAGGCGGATAAATCCGGATTATTGCAGACACTGGGGCCCGGAATCATCATGGCCGGGGCGGCGATTGGGGTTTCTCATTTGGTCCAGTCCACCCGGGCCGGTGCGGATTATGGGTTTTACCTGCTCTGGGCAGTGGTCCTGGCCTTGATTTTTAAATATCCGTTTCTGGAGTACGGTCCACGTTATGCAGCCGCCACCGGTAAGAGTCTTCTGGAAGGGTATATGCACGTTGGGAAGTGGGCAATGGCGGTGTTTTTGGTGTTCACTTTTGGGACTATGTTTACCATTACGGCAGCAGTCACCGTGGTCACAGCCGGTCTCACAGCTCAGATGACCGGGATTACGCTCCATCCGGTACTCTGGAGTGGAATTATTCTGGGTGTATGTGTCATTATCCTGATATCCGGACAGTACCCACTACTGGATGGTCTGATGAAAATTATGATGACGGCGCTGGCGATTTCGACGATTATTGCAGTAATCGCTGCAGTGATCCATGGCGGTAACATTGCGCCGGAGTTTAGCCGGCCGGTGATCTGGAACACGGCCGGCGTGTCCTTTCTGCTGGCTCTCATGGGATGGATGCCCATCCCCATCGATGTTGCCGTCTGGCATTCGCTCTGGACTCATGAGCGGACGAAACAGACCCGGCACAATCCATCCATCAGAGAGGTCACCTTCGATTTCAATGTCGGGTACATCGGCGCCGGTCTGATGGCCATAGGATTTCTGACACTTGGAGCGCTCGTGATGTACGGGACCGGTGCGCAGTTTGCCGATAGCGGATCTGCATTCGCCGGACAGCTGGTGGAATTGTATACCTCCAGTCTGGGACAGTGGAGCCGGCCTGTTATTCTGGCGGCAGCGTTCACTACCATGTTTAGTACAACCCTGACGGTAGTGGATGCGTTTCCCCGGGTACTTCGGAGAGCAGGCGAAGTGACCATGCCAAATGTGATAACCCGGCGTGACAGCAAAAGTATGTACGTCATGCTGATGATCCTGGTGGCCGCCTGTTCCCTGGGGATCCTCTGGCTATTGGGAAAAAGCTTTACCGCCATGGTGGATCTTGCAACCATCCTGTCGTTCCTGACCGCGCCTATTCTGGGATATATCAACTTCCGGGTAGTGACGGGTGAAAATATGCCGGAAGGATCGAAACCGCCAAAGGGTATGCGCATTCTCAGCTGGCTCGGGCTGGTATTTCTGACCGGATTTGCACTGCTGTTTATCTACTGGCGGCTCTTTGTATAAGATGTATGCCCGAAACGGATTTGACAGGATCGACAGGATCAACAGGAAAAAATAAAAAATTATCATTGCCACACCGACCCCACAAATGAATATATTCGCCTTCGCCAGAATACCGTGTCGCTTGCGGCAGGGATGAATGGCAGAGGGGCTCCGGCGAATTTCGCTGAGATACTCTGCTGCTTGCAGCAGGGAGTTTCATTACATTTTGCAGTTGAGAAATTTCCTGACGGTCTGAAACGGTATAAATTCCGGTTGCTTTCATCTTAATAATGATGTAATTGTTGTTTTGTCTTTTCTGTTATCCTGTTGATCTTGTCGATCCGGTGATCATATCAATATTTTCTCTTTTCATCCTGTCAATTTTTTGTCCGATGAATCCGTAACTCAAAATAGAACGGATTTTAGTTGACAAAGCTTATGCCCCCGGATATATTAGTAGTCACGTTCTATATAGTTACGCTTTTTATTGTTTTGATGATGGGGCGGTTCTGATATGGATTATTTAACCAACCTGTACCTATGAAATGAACAGCTCGGATGAGAGCGGAAACGATTCCCTTTCGCTGATCCCTCTTCTTGGGATTTTCGCCTTTTCTGTGTTTTCCTGCCTCTGCACTCCCGGTGACTCGTTGTGGGCAGCCGATGTGCCGGATTGGTCACAGGATGCGGTGTGGTATCAGATCTTTCCTGAACGGTTTCGCAACGGGGATCCCTCCAACGACCCCACGATACGAGACATCGCCGGGTCCTGGCCCCACGATACGTCCTCTGCCTGGCAGCTAAGTCCCTGGACTGCAGACTGGTATGAACTTCAACCCTGGGAAAAACAAAATTCCCGGGGTTTTTATTTTAATGTCCAGCGTCGCCGATATGGTGGTGATATCCAGGGGATAATAAATCAGCTGGACTATCTGGCCGATCTGGGCATTAACACCATCTATCTGAATCCGATTTTCGAATCCCCGTCTCTCCACAAGTATGATGCCACTATGCACCATCACGTGGATAATAACTTCGGCCCGACACCCGCCGCTGATCGCAAACTCTGGCGCACCGAAGATCCGGCTGATCCTGACACCTGGCAGTGGAGTGGCGCGGATTCCCTCTTCCTGCAATTGATTCGTGAGGTTCACAAGAGGGACATGAAGATTATCATCGACGGGGTCTTCAATCATGTGGGGATGACCAATTTTGCCTTTCGGGATGTGGTGAAGCGGCAAAAGGAATCTCCTTTCAGTGATTGGTTCATAATACAGTCCTGGGATAACCCGCTCACTCAGCAGAATGAGTTTGAGTATCAAGGCTGGTTCGGAGTCAGAGAGCTGCCGGAAATCAGGGAAGATGAGGAGGGGCTGGTGGATGGACCACGCCAGTATTTCGATGCAGTAGTCAGACGCTGGATGGATCCGGATAATGACGGCGATCCTTCGGACGGAATTGACGGATGGCGGCTTGATGTCGCCGAGAAAGTGGCAAAACCGTACTGGCGGCATTTCAGACGGCTGGTAAAATCCATTAATCCGGATGCCTACATTACTGCGGAGCTTTTCTGGGAGGACTGGGAAGCGGGAGAGTTAATAGACACCGGACCGTGGCTACAGGGAGAAATGTTCGATGCGGCGATGAATTATCACTTCGCTTCCTATTGCGTACAGTTCTTTCTTAATGAGGATCGGGCGATATCTCCAACAGAGTTTGATCGAAAGCTCAGGGAATACCGGGGAGAGCACCCCTCCAATGTTAATTTTGCCATGCAGAATCTTGTGGACAGCCATGATACAGATCGTGTCGGTTCAATGATTGTGAATCCGGACCGAATAATCGATCACCGAGCGGGAGTCCGGGATCATCCGGAATATAAAGTCAGGAAGCCATCCGGACGGGAACGGCGGATCCAAAAGTTAATTGCCGTTTTCCAGATGACATATCCCGGTGCGCCCATGATTTATTATGGGGATGAAGTAGGTATGTGGGGTGCTGATGATCCGGACTGCCGCAAACCCATGGTCTGGGCGGATCTGGACTACGAAGCGGAAGATGCCCACCCATTCGGGAGGAAAGGCTATTCCAGACCGGTGGATACGGTGCAGGTACAACAGGAATTGCTCGCAACCTATCGGGAGTTGATCGATATCCGAAATCGGTCCCAGGCACTCCGCCGGGGAGAAATCAATACGGCTCTAACGGATGATCACCGCAATCTGTATGGATTTGAACGAATTGATGGAGATAAGAAAATTGCGGTACTTATCAACAATTCCGACAAACGGCAACGATGCCGGAATAAATGGATTCAGGACAGCTGGAATCTTCTGTATGGGAATCCGGAATCCCGTGAAGATCAGGTAATTATAGAGCCAAAGTCTGCGGTGATCTGGGATGCTTCGTGATTTTACATCACATCGAATTCTGTTGCTGCTGGGAATCGTGATCCTCTTCACGGTCGGATGCAACAAAGGGCCTCGCGAGCAGGAGAGCATACTTGCCACATCGGATTTCGGAACAGTGTCCGTCCAGGATTTTCACCAACGATACGATCACTACCTGCACGAGACCGGCATTCCGGACAACTTCGAGGCACGCCGGTCCCTCCTCCGGCGGATGCAACGCGAGATATTGCTGGAGGGCGCATATGCTGAAGAAATTAAGCCGGCAAATGAAACGGAACTCCGGGCGACTTTGGATGATCTGCTTGTACAGGCCGTGGCTACAGAGATAATCCGGCCGCAAATCAGAGTAAGCCGACAGGCGATCGAGAAACGGTTCCGCCTGGAGCAAAGTTACTATCACATCCGACAGATCTTCACGGAAACCGAATCGGACGCCCGTTTAGTCAGCAGACAACTCAAGGAGGGCATGGATTTCAAGACGGTGGCAGCCGGATTCACTGCGCCTGACCCACTCGGTTCGAACATGAATGATCTTGGATATGTCAAAGGGACCGAACTGAAATCACAAGTGCTTAGGCGCCTGGTAGATCTCCGTCCCGACTCCTGCACGGAGCCATTCCGTGTGCAAACCGGGTATACGGTTATCCAGCTGCTTGATGTCAGATCGTCTCCCCTTCCGACCAGGAATGAATTTGCCAGGCGGAAAAAGGATATCATCCAGGATCTTCGGGGGGAACGTTTAGCGGAGGCTGCGTCCCGGTATGTACATGAGTATCTCTCCAATCAGGATTTACGCTGGAATGACAGAGCAATCGATGACTTGCATCGCTATCTGCAGCTCCATCCGTTTCCCCGAATGGAAGAGCCTGAACTGGAACGGTTGTCGGCGTCAGGTTTGTTACCCGGGGAAGTACTGGTCGAGTCAAAGGACGGGGCTTTTCTCGTTCAGGACCTCCTGAGCTGGGGAGCCAGAACCACCCATGCCATACCGGATTCCCTTGTCGACAGGTCGGACGTTGAGGATTTTGTCAGAGGTTTGATTGCCAGACGTCATCTGGTCAATATTGCGGAAGAGAACAATTTGGATGAGGGAGGTGAGATTCAGTCAGCGGTATCCAGAGAAAAGCACCGCTATAAGATCGATGCCATCAAAAATGCGATTCTGGATACGGTACAAATCCCTGTCAGAACACTGAAAAGCTATTATGATGAAAACCGGGGGGACTTCAGGCAACCGGAAATGGTAAATGTCCGGGAGATTGTAGTGGGTGGGAACGAGACCGCGACCAATCTCCTGGATTCCATCAGGGCAGGTGTTCCGATGGGAGCACTGGCACAGAGACACACTCTCCGCAAGAGCGTCCGCCACCTCGGTGGGGAGCTGGGATTTGCCACCCGAAGACAGTACGGACAATTTGGTCACCGGATTTTTGCCGCAGCACCGGGTGAGGTCATCGGGCCGCTGAAATACCACGGACAATACGTACTCTTTCAGGTGCTTGCTAAGCGATCTGATTCACTACCTCTGTTCGGGGAGGTCCGGTCGCAGGTAAGACAGCAATACATCCAGGATTATCGGGCGGAATTGATAGAGGAGGTGGTGAAAAAATTGAGCGGGCAGTATGGCGGGGAA
>Ga0207797_1001916_pt1 | contig 14780 bp, 14 predicted proteins | sample PRCRCaboRojoPR_6_FD_187275 | JGI IMG/M metagenome (GOLD analysis project Ga0207797, IMG submission 187275) | Marine sediment microbial community from Cabo Rojo, Puerto Rico - PR CR 10% Liquid 1 (SPAdes) | ecosystem: Environmental > Aquatic > Marine > Coastal > Sediment | place: Cabo Rojo, Puerto... | reverse complement strand
GGTCGACCCGGACGCTGCGCTGGCAATCAAACGCGGCGAGTTCGACGGCGAACTGGAGGACGTCATCGCCGCCGAAGACGTCTTCGAGAACGCCTCGCGGGGCGACCGACCGGCGGAGTCGGCACTGGAGGACGTCTTCGGGACGACAGACCCGATGGAGATCATCCCGCAGGTGATCAAGGATGGTGAGATCCAGATCACGGCCGAACAGCGCCGGGAGATGCAAGAACAGAAGCGAAAACAGCTGATAAACCGGATCACGCGCAACGCCGTCAACCCGCAGATGGACGACGCGCCCCACCCGCCAGAGCGCATCGAGTCGGCACTGGCGGAGACCGACTTCCAGATCGACCCGATGGAACCGGTCGAGAACCAGGTCGACGACGCGCTGGAGGCGCTTCGACCTGTCATCCCGATCCGCTTCGATACCGTCACGGTCGCCGTGCACCTCCCTGCCGACTACGCGGGGAGCGGACAGGCGAAAGTGCGGGAGTTCGGCGACCTCGAACGCGAAGAGTGGCAGTCCGACGGCTCGTGGATCGGCGTCGTCGAGTTCCCGGCGGGCATGCAAAACGACTTCTACGACCTGGTGAACGAGGTATCGAGCGGCACGGCAGAAACAGAGATCATCCAGGACGAAGACGACATCAACACGCGATAAGCGGTCAGGCGCGTTTGAATCCGAGGACGAACCCGCCGGCGAAACTGGCGCCGATGCCGGCCGTCGAAACGAACGTCTCGATCAGCGTCTGCGTGGCCTTCGCACCCTGATCGGCGGCTGCCTCGGACGCGTTCGTCAGTGCGTCCCAGTTCACCGACAGCACGCCGCGAGATTCGAGGAACTTGAACAACATCAGTTCCAGTCCGATGATGATCGCGATGATCTTCGCGACCTTCTTCGCAGCGAATCCGATTACTGCGCCTATGAGCGCACTACCTCCCATTTGAATGCCAAGTCCTTGGATATCCAGAGCCATGTTGAGGGACTGACCCCGAGTGTATAAGGCCTTTGTGCCCGCCGCAGGGGATCCGAGCCCGGATTTAAATATCGTGATGCCGTAGCAACGGGTAAGTGACGGCAAATCAACCGACCACTGAACGTGCCCTCATCGCAAAGCGGGTCGACAGCGGCGACCCGGATACGACCGAGATCACCGACCTCGCACGGGCGGCGGGCTATCAGGTCGTCGGGGAAGTCACACAGACTCGAACCGAGGATCCGGCCTTTCACTTCGGCGAAGGCAAGGCGGAGACGCTCGCCCGGCGCGTCGTCGAAACGGACGCGACAGCTATCGTCTGTGACAATCAACTCGGGCCGTACCAGACCTACAACATCGGCAACAAGCTCCCGGAAGGCGTCCGCATCGTCGACCGGTTCCGGCTGATCCTGGAGATATTCGGCCAGCGCGCCCAGACGCGGAAGGCCCAGCTCCAGGTCGAACTCGCCGAACTCCGGTACGAACTGCCGCGAGCGGAGGCCAAGGCCAGCCTCGCCAAACGCGACGAGCGGCCCGGATTCATGGGACTGGGGGAGTACGACGAGAGCCGCGAGCGCGACATCAAGGCGCGCATCGCCCGCATCCGCGACGAACTCGAACAGATCGAGCAGACCGAGGAACACCGCCGCGAGCAGCGCCGCGAATCGGGCTTCGACCTGGTCGCGATGGCCGGCTACACGAACGCCGGCAAATCGACGCTGCTGCGCCAGCTGGCGGCCGACCTCGACGTCGACGAGAACGTCGACTTGCACGACGACCTGGACTCGACGGCCGAATCCGAGGATCGGCTGTTCACGACGCTGGGGACGACCACACGCAAAGCCGAGATGGATCGCCGCGACGTGCTCGTGACGGACACGGTCGGGTTCATCTCCGACCTGCCACACTGGCTCGTCGAGTCGTTCAAGTCGACGCTGGACGCGGTCTATCACGCCGACCTGGTGTTGCTGGTCGTCGACGTCGGCGAGTCCGTCGAGGCGATCCGCGAGAAACTCGTGACCTGTCACGACACGCTCTACGAGCGCAACGAGGCGCCCATCGTCACGGTGTTGAACAAGATCGACACCGTGGACGGGGACGAACTGGAGCGCAAGCGCGAGGCGCTGTCGGCGCTCGCACCGAACCCGGTCGCAGTCAGCGCTCGCACCGGCGAGAACGTCGAGACGCTCCGCGAGCGTATCCACGAGGAACTGCCGGACTTCCAGGACGAACGGCTCGTCCTCCCGATGACCGACGACACGATGAGCGTCGTCTCCTGGATCCACGACAACGCCAACGTCGAGACGGTCGACTACGGCGACCAGGTCGTCATCGAGTTCCAGGCCCGCCCCGCGATCGTCGAACAGGCGCGGGCGAAGGCCGGCGACCTGGTCGAAGCCACCGCCTGAGCCCTCTTATTCGTCCGGCTGCTTCGCGGCCGGGATGGCGTCGACGAGATCAGTCGCGACCAGCCCGTAGTCGTACTTCTCGTAGACGATGTCGCCGGCACGGCCGTTGACGAACGCGGCCATCGCCGCGGCGTGGATGGGTCGCTGCGTGGCCGCGAACGCGCCCGTGACGCCGGCGAGTACGTCGCCCGTGCCGCCGACGGTCATGCCGGGATTGCCGGTTCGACTGACCCGCGTCGTCTCCCCGTCGGAGATGACGTCAGCCGCGCCTTTCACGAGGAGCGTGTGCCCGATCTCGGCCGCGAACGATTCGACGAGCCCACGGCGCTCGCGCCAGTCGTCGGCAGTCCCGCCGCCCATCTTCACGAGTTCTCCCTGGTGGGGCGTACAGATCAGTTCCGCGTCGGTCTGGACGTCAGGGGCGACCTGGAGCGCGTCGGCGTCGACGACGACGGTGCCGTCGACCCGTTCCAGCAGCGCACTCGCGGCGTCGAGACTCGCCTCGTCGTCGCCCAGTCCCGGCCCGACGACGAGCGCGTCGTGGTCGCTGGCGAGCGCGGCGAGCGCGTCGACGTGTTCCGGTTCGAAGTGGCGGCCCTCGAACGGTCTGACGATGAGGTTCTCGCTGTAGCCCTGCACCTCGTCAGCGACCGCTGTGGGGCAGGCGACCCGAACGAGGTCGGCACCCGCACGGAGTGCGGCCTGTGCGGTCAGTGCCGGCGCGCCCGCGTAGGGGCCGCCGCCGACGACGAGCACCTCGCCGTGGTCGCCCTTGTGGCTCTGTGGATCCCGCGACAGTCGCAGGAGGTCGCCGCGTTCGACGAACGACTGGGCGGCGTCGGGGATGCCGATGTCGGCGATGGTGACCGGTGCGTCCAGATCGCCGAGGCCGGGTTTCGTGTCGTGGAAGGTGACCACGTGGTCGGGGTCGACGGCGTTGTCGGCCAGGTCGCCGGTCTCCGCGTCCAGCCCGGAGGGGACGTCCACCGAGAGGACGACCGCGTCGCTGTCGTTGATCGCGCGAGCGGCCGTCGCCGCTGGCTCGCGGAGCGACCCGCTGATGCCCGTGCCGAGCATCGCGTCGACGACCAGGTCGGGGTCGCCGACGTCGACAGCGGTCGAGTCTCTGACCTCGGTGGTGTCGTAGGCGCACCGCTGGAGCGCGTCCCAGTTCTCGCGGGCGATCTCGGTCGTGATAGTCTCGGCGCGACCGAGCAGGCGGATCCGGGGGTCGAACTCGTCGAGGAAGCGGGCGGCGACGAGCGCGTCGCCGCCGTTGTTGCCACGGCCAGCGACGATCGTAACGCTGTCGCCCGCCTCGGCGAGCTGGCGGGCCGTGCGGGCGATGGCGTTGCCGCTCGACTCCATCAACTGCTTTCGCGGGACGCCGAGGGCGGCCGCGTTCGCGTCCACGACCGCCATCTCCGAGCCGGTTATCATGTCCGCCGGTACGCCCGGCGGAGGCAAAACTGTAGGGTCTTCAGACCAGTCCCACGATGAGCGCGGTGAACACGAAGTTCCCGAACGCGGCGACGAGCAGCCCCTTCCAGCCCAGTTCGAGCAACTGGTCGATGCGCAGCCGCGGCAGCGTCACGCGCGCCCACTGCGTGAACAGGAAGACGGCCCAGATCTTGACGATCATCCAGACTGGGCCCGGGAGCACCGGGCCAGCGGGGCCGCCGAGAAACAGCGTCGCGACGATCGCGCCCCCCAGAAAGATGTGCAAGAACTCGCTCAGGTAGAGGAGCACGAAGTACACGGACGAGTACTCGGTCATGTGGCCGGCGATGATCTCCTGTGGTGCCTCCGGAATGTCGAACGGATTGCGGCCGACTTCCGCCAGATTCGCGATCATGAAGAGGACGAACGCGAAGGGATTGACGAAGGCGTACCAGGCGGGGATCGCCACCGGGCCGAGCGCGACAAGCGTCTCGGTCTGCGCGGCGGCGATTTCACCCATCTGTAGCGATCCGGCCAGTAGCGCGACGGAGGCGCCGGTGACGACCAGCGGGATTTCGTAGGCCAGCGTCTGTGCGAGCGCCCGGATACCGCCGAGGAATGAGTACTTGTTACTCGACGCGTAGCCGGCCATGACGAGCCCCAGCGACGCCAGCGAGGCGACCGCGAAGACGAAGGCCAGGCCGACGTTCGGGTCGGCGAGCTGGAAGTCGATCCCGGCCATCGTCCCGAAGGGGATGACCGCAAACCCCGTGAGCGCGGCGGCAGCCATGATCAGCGGCGCCAGGTCGAAGGCCGGCCGGTCAGCGCGCTCGGGGATGACGAGCTCTTTCGAGAGCATCCTGAGTGAGTCGGCGACGATGATCAGCAGTCCCGAGGGGCCGTGTCGGTTCGGACCGACCTTGTCGGTAAACGAGGAGTACAGGCGACGCTTGGCCCACGGTCCGGCTATCGCGGCGTTGATCAGGATGACGCTGACGATGAGTGTTCCACCCAGTAGTCCGCCGACGAAACTGCCGAGGGTCGTCTCCGGCGCGAGCCCGAACGCCTTTGCGAGAGCGTCTGGCAGTTGCGTCGCCAGCGGGACTGCGCTCACGACGACCACCCCCTGACGAAGGCGCGTGTCCTGTCACCTGCTGGTACACGAACCGAACCAAGCGAATACGCAACCATGGTCGGTAGTCCACACGCGAGCAACGAACGTCTGCTGCCGCCCATTCGCGGCGCCTTTATACCTCCGTCACCGCGGCTCAGTAGCGGATTCTGAAGTCGCCGACGTCTCGTGGCTCCTCGTAGGTCACGTCCACATCCTCGACGCGGGCGGCGTCGCTACCCTCGTGACAGAACTCGACCATCGTTTGCACGTCGTCTTCCGCCCCCTCGAAGACCGCTTCCACGCGGCCGTCGTCGAGATTGCGAACCCAGCCGTCGACGGCGTGTCGTTCGGCCATATTGCGAGTCGTTGCCCGGAAGTAGACGCCCTGTACCTTTCCGGTGACGTGGACGTGTGCACGCGTTCGGTCGTCCATGCGTGACCTTCGGGGTCAGATCTCAAAACGGTGTGGGCGGATCCGTCAGTCGCCCTCGTCGCGGTTCCGGAGGTAGTGAAAGACGTAGGTCTGGGCGTAGCCGGCGTACTCGCCGCCGAGGCGCTCGCGGATCGCACGGGACGTCTCCGTGTAGTTCCCGCGGTCGCAGTCGGGATAGTACTCCGCGATCGTCTTGCGGATCCAGGTGTCCAGGGGGACTGCTTCCAGATAGCCAAGGGAGAACAGCAACACGCAGTCCGCGACCTTGTCGCCGACGCCGACGAACTGTGTGAGGTACTCGCGCGCTTCCTCGTAGGGCAGGCCGGCAGCGTCCGACGGGGCTGCCTCGCCCGCTGCGACCATCTCCGCCGTCCGCTTGACGTACGGTGCCCGGTAGCCGAGTTTCAGATCCCGCAGGTCGGCCTCGCTGGCCGCCGCCAACTGCTCGGGCGTCGGGAAGGCGTGGTAGGTCTCGCCGTCGAACTCGACCGGCGTCCCGAGGGCCTCGCGCAGCGCCTGTTGCATGCCGTGGATCCGGGAGACGCGCATCTGTGCGGAGCAGATGAACGATATCGTCCCGGCGAAGGCCGGGTCCCGGACGATGCGCATCCCCCAGTACTCGTCGTAGGCCGATTGTACGAGGTCGTCGTCCGGTGTTGCCATTCGGATCGCGGGGAGGTCGTCGTCGAGTCCCAGGCGGTCACGGAGGATCGGGGCAGCGTCGACCGTCGACTCCCACTCGACCCGGCCGTCGGTCTGTCTGACGCGGACGACGGCGGGGTCGCCGGTCGCGCGGGTCGTCGTCAGGTACCAGCCGCTGTCGCCGTGGGTGCCGGCCTCGTAGTCGTTGCCGTCCTCGCGCCACCAGAGATAGGACTGGCCGCTCTCCAGCGTCGACTGGAGGTCGAAGTCGCCGTCGAGCGACGCGATCCGGATCTGTCCCCGTTTCATCAACCCGAACCAGGGTCGGCCCGGCCTTCCTCGTTTCGAGTCGTGCCGCCGGGCTAACCTTCATAGTGATGCCAAGACTAACAATAGATATGAACTGCAGAGTTGTTGTCGAGGCCGCGGTGCCTGTGTACGACGTGGAGACTCCGGACGAGGCGGTCCGCATCGCCATCTCCAAGACAGGCGAGATGCTGAATCCGGATCTCAACTACGTCGAGATAAATATGGGCGAACGGTCGTGTCCTCACTGCGGCGAGGAACTGGAGCCCGCCTTCATCGCGGCTGACGAGAGTCTCGTCGCGCTCGAACTGGAGATGACCGTCTTCAACGTCGAGCGGGAGGAACACGCCGCTCGCATCGCCCGCAAAGAGATCGGGCAGCGACTGGAGAACATCCCGCTCGACGTCCTCGAGATCGACGTCATAGAGGAGGACGACGACGAGGACGACTCCGACGTCTCCAGTGACGACTCGGAGACTACCGACGAGTCGTCGCCGGCAGACACTACGGGGGGCGAAGAGGGAGCAGACGACGAAGTCCTCCCGGAGTTCGAAGAGCTGATCGACGAGTAATCACCGCGGCCCATCGACGCAGTTCTGCAGCCACCCTCTTTTCGTCTCCACACAACGGCGTCGTCACTATCTGGCGGGGAACGGTGTATGGCTCCCGACGGAGCCGCGAGAATATCGTCAGTCAGCAGCCGCAGAAACGCGCTCGGTTTCTTCGCTGGTCATTTCGGAGGTGATTCCGTCCGCAATAGCGAATACCGCTGCCTTGTGGTCTGTCTTCGATTTGTGGATCGATGTCGGCTGCACCCCGAGTTTGGCGTACTCGTCGTGTTCCACGGTGCTTCCGGTTTCCTCCTCGTAGTGATTCTGCACCTGTGCGAGCAGGCCGTGAAGGTGAATGAGCTCCTGCTTCTTCATGGTCACCTTCACCTAACAACTGGAGGGTTATAGTAGTACCCTGAGTTTCGTTAACATGGTTCTTTCTGAACCCCGACCTCAGCGCCTGTACCGCCTGTGTCTCGCTCGCGGTCGATACAGACCGTAAGTATATAATGTGAACCGGAGGGTTTATATAGTGATAAAATCCCACCCGTAGTTTTCCATCTGTAATTGATAGTGGTTCTGAATTTTCCATTGTTTCTTACAGTCTTGTTGACGGGAGCCGCCGCCGCGCCCTGTTGCTGCCGTCCCACTGGGTGGGCTGTTCCCACCTCGTGACAGTCGGTAACATGGCAAGCCATAACAGCTCAACTGCCAAAGCACAGACGGATCTATGGCACCGACATATCTGAAGCAGGTCGAACACGACACTATCGAGATCGACCAGGAAGTGACGGAGACAGTCCGGGATATTCTCGACGACGTTCGCGCGCGGGGTGACGAGGCGGTGCGGGAACTCACTCGGAAGTTCGACGACGTCGAACGCGAGGAACTCCGCGTCAGTGACGAGGAGATCCAGGCCGCGCGCGAGGAACTCTCGGCAGACAAGCGCGAAGCGATCCAACACACTATCGAGAACGTCCGGGCGTTCCACGAGGAGCAGTTCGCCAACCTCGACGGCTTCGAGCGGGAGTTCGAGGACGGCGTCTCGCTGGGGACGCGACTGGTGCCGCTCGAACGTGCCGGCGCGTACATCCCCGGCGGCCGCCATCCGCTCGTCGCCGCGCCCGCGATGTCCATCGTCCCGGCGACGGTCGTCGGCGTCGACACCATGGTCGCCTGCGCACCGCCCCAGAGCGACGGGTCGGTACAGCCCGCACAGCTCTACGCCATGGACGAGGCCGGCGCCGACGAGATATACTGCGTCGGCGGGGCGCAGGCGATCGGTGCGATGGCCCACGGCACCGACTCGATACCCGCCGTCGACAAGGTCTGTGGCCCGGGGAACGTCTTCACGACCGAAGCGAAGCGACAGGTGTTCGGCACGGTCGGCATCGACTTCCTCGCCGGCCCCACCGAGGTGCTCATCGTCGCGGACGAGGGCGCGGATCCGGCACTCGTGGCCACCGACCTCATCGCACAGGCCGAACACGACCCGAACTCCCGCCCCGTGCTGATCGACCTCGACCGCGACCACGCCGAAGCGGTCGTCGACGAGTTCCACGCGCAACTCCCGGAGTTTCGTACCGAAGACGTCGCCCGCGAGTGCTGGGAGAACAACGGCGAGGTCGCCGTCGTCGACTCCCGCGAGGAGGCCTGCGCCCTCGCCAACGACTACGCGATGGAACACCTGCAGTTGATGACCGAGAACCCGCGCGATCTGATGGACGACCTGCACAACTACGGGTCGCTCTTTATCGGCGAACACGCGCCGGTCGTCTTCGGCGACAAGGCCGTCGGGACGAACCACAGTCTCCCGACGCTGGAAGTCGCCCGCTACAGCGGCGGGATCAACGTCACGACCTACCTCAAAGTCCTCACGCATCAGGAGACGACTGCCGAGGGCGCCGCACAGGTCGGCCCGTGGGCTGCCCGTATCTGTCAGCTAGAGGGGACGCACGCCCACCAGGTCTCCGCAGAGGAGCGAATCCCCGCCGACAACCCGTACTGGGACGAACACGCCGACGGGGGGTCACGACGGCCGTAGCGAGGTCGGAGGGAGCGAAGGCGACCGAGACCTCGGTTAGCGAGCGGGGAAGGGAGTGACCCGCGAGCAGGCGGTTAGAGAAGGAGCGAAGCGACTGAGACCTCGCTACTCCCTGACGCGCACGACGCCCGAGCGCATCACGATCTGGTTGGGGATGACGTACTCCTCGCCGTCGGTTTCGATGTGCGTGACGAACATGTCAACTTCCTGGACGATTCCGCGCTTGTCGTCTATCTCGACTTTGTCCCCGATAGAATAGGGTTCCACCAGTAACAGGTAGATGCCGGCGGCGCTGGCTGCCAGCAGGTCTTTGAACGCAAGTCCCGAGAGCAACACGAGACCGAAGGCGTAGGCGGCGAGCAGGATCAGCAATGCGTTGGTGGCGACGCCGATCTGCGAGAGCGCCAGCAGCGCGGCGATGTAGAAGATGCTGTACTTGACGAGTTCCGGGATCAGTTCCGCCTCGGGGAGTTTGATGCTGCGCAGGCTATCGCTGACGACCAGCGCGGCCTTGTCGCCCGCGACCAGTCCCAGGATGATCGCGATGGCGGCGACGAACAGCCGTGGCAGATAGCCGGTCAACTGCGCCCAGAACAGTTGCGTGTCCAGCAACTGGGCGATGTTGAGCGCGAGGATGATCGCTGCGATGTAGACGAACAGTCCGGAGAGTTGTGCGAGGATGCTGACCGTCGACGTACCGATACTCTGTGCCGTGCGCTCGAACGGCGTCCCTTCGACGGCGTCGTCGACGCCCACCGTCCGCAGGAACGAGTCGACCCACCGCCAGGTCCAGTAGGCGACGATGAGGCCGATGACCAGGATGGCGACGGAGATAGTAAAGGCCGTCTCTCGGGAGAAAATCCGTCGAATGAACTCCGGCCAGTCGAACTGCATCAGTACTCCTCCGGATCGAGTTCAAGCACCAGTTCACCACCCTTGAACGCCCGTACCATCCCGTCACTCTCGGAGAGGACGATGGCGACGGCGTTGGTGTCGCGGGTGATCGCTCCTGCTGCCATGTGTCTCGCGCCCAGCCCCTTCGGGATGTCGACGCCCTCCGCAGAGGGTTCGAGATAGCGGTACGCCGAGACGATCTTGCCCGAGTCCGAGATGACGAAGGCACCGTCGAGCCGCGAGAACTCCTTGAGCATCACGTTCACGATCGGGTCGCCGACGTGGACGTGGGACTTCTCGAAGGGATTGTACGACAGCGGCCGCGACTTGTTCATCACCTTGCCGGCGTCACCGACGACGAACAGCGCGCCGACCTGCTTGCCCTTCTGGCCTTTCTTGCCGAGTTCGATACACACCTCGAAGACGTCCCGGACGACCGCTGGCTCGGCACGGGAATTGACGAAGAGGTCGTAGACGCCCGTTCGGGTGAACTGGTCGGCGCGAACCCGCATGACAGTGTCGATGCCGTCACCGAACGCTTCCGTGGCGCAGACGACGGTTTCTTCCTCGGTGATCAGTTCTTGATTGACGGCACCCTCGAGGCCAAACCGGATGCGGCCCGTGATGTCGGTGAACTCCAGCGGGAGCTCGACGAACAGGTCGGCTTCCACCGTGTTTTCCGGTGCGACGACCACCACCGGCACGTCTGAATCTTCGAACGGCTCGACCGCCGACGTGCTCGGTGAGAACAACAACACGGCGTCGACGTCGGCCACGACTCCCTCGAACAGGTCGCCTAGCGCGGTCATTGTCCTTTCAACTCAGACAAGTGGAAAAAGCCTTGCGGCGTGTACGCACCTCGTTTGGCCCGTTATTGCGCCGCATCGAGCGCTCGCTGTACCAGCGCGTCGATGCCGCCGCTTGCTGCGTGACAGTGACAGTAGACACCGAGCGTTCGATGTTCGAGAAGTCCGTCCGCGTCGCCGGTGATCCCGTCTCCGCGGACGACGTCGAGAGCGAGGCGGGCGTCACTGCCGAGACTCGCAGTGGAGTAGTGGAACTCGTGGCCGCGGCGACGCTCGCTACTGTCGGCGATCGGTGTTCGCTCGCGTGCGCGCAGTTCCACGTGGTCGAGTGCCTGATACCGGTCGTGCATCTCGACGTCCGCGGGGAGCACGCCCGCCATGTCGAACTGGTCGCCGTCGGTGGTCGTCAGTGACTCGGCGAGCGCCATCAGTCCGCCGCACTCGCCGAGAATCGGCGTGCCCTGGGCGGCGGTCGCGGCGATGGCGTCGAGACTCCGGCTGTCGGTCAGCGCGCCGGCGTGGCGCTCCGGATAGCCGCCCGGGAGGTAGACGGCGTCTGCGGCCGGCAGGTCGTCGCCCGCGACCGGGGAGAAGGTTCGCACTGACGCCAGCGACTGGAGGCGCTCGACGACCGCTGGATAGACGAAGCAGAACGCGCTGTCGCGGGCGACTGCGACCGTCGGCCGCTCGTCGCCGCCGGCCGTCTCCTGCTCCAGCTCCGGCGGACTCGCCGGGACAGCAGCCACGTCGGCCAGCGCCTCCGCATCGAGCGTCTCGGCCGCACTGTCCAGTGCGTCGAGCGGAACCGGCGCTTCCTCGCCCATGTGCAAGCCCAGGTGGCGTTCGGGGATCGCCAGCCGCTCGTCCGGCGGGATCCGCCCGAAGTACGTCAATTCGGGAGGGATCGCCTCGCGGATCCCATCCTCGTGGCGGCCGCCGTGGGCTCGCTGTGCCACGACGCCGGCGACGTTGACGTCCCGACCGACCGTTTCGGCGTAGTGCAGAAACCCGAGCGCGGTCGCTGCGACGCTCTCCATGCCCGCCGACGCGTCGACGACGAGCACGACCGGCAGCGACAGCGCCTCGGCCACCATCGCGGTGCTGGATCCGTCGCCGTCGTACAGCCCCATCACGCCCTCGACGACGCAAAGGTCGCCGTCGCCGCGATGGTAGTTCGCCCGCAGCCCGTCTCTCCCTTCCAGCCACAGGTCGAGCGTTCGCGAGGGGACGCCCGTGACGGCTTCGTGGTGGCTGGGGTCGATGAAATCCGGCCCGGCTTTCGCCGGTTGGACGTCGTAGCCGGCCGTTTCCAGCGCGCGGATGGTCGCCAGCGTCGCGACGGTCTTGCCGACGCCCGAACTCGTGCCGCCGAGGACGAACCCCTTCATTCTGCCTCCTCGGGGCCTCCCAGCCGCTCGTAGACTCTCCGAACCCGCTCCCGTATCGTCACCATCGACGTTCCTGTCCGTTCTGCGAGCGCGAGCGCGCCACCCATCCCGACGCCTTCCTTCGCTTCGCCGCGCGCGTAGGCGGCCATCGCCGGATGGTCGCTGCCGTCGAAGCCCGGATCGGTGACGGTCAGTGATGCATCCACGTCCGCCGCGAGCGCTTCGACAGCGGTCGAGGACGCCGTGACGAACGACGTCGTCGCGACGGGAACCGTCGTCTCGACGCCCCCGTGTCGGAGCAGCGCGACCGCGGTGAGCATCTGCGTCCCACCCGCGAACGTCACCGCCGTATCGGACTCGATAGCGCCGTGTGCGAACCCCGCTGCCGTCGCCAGCACCGGGTCGCCCATCTGTCGCAGTGCGCGTTTCGGGTCGCCAGCCGCGTCCCCGCGCGTGAACCCGCTCGCTGCCAGCCCTTCCTCGACCACCGTCTGTTTCTTCGCCAGTGGATTCTCCCGCAGCGACGAGGAGACCACTTCTCGCTCCCCGAGCGCCGCCAGCACGCCCAGCGCGGTCGTCGTCCCGCCTGGAATTGTCTCGCCGAGCAGCACCTCGTCGTCCGGCATGCGGCGACCGAACTGCCGCGCCGCCTCGTACGCGCCCGGCGCTGTGGGAACCGGATCGTCCTCCCGGATGTCGCCACCCGGACGGGCGCCGACCGTCACCGTCGGCGCGGCCGTCGGTTCGGCCAGCCCGCCGTCGATAACTGTCACTGGAAAGCCAAGTTCCTCCCGGACGGCGCGTGTCATCACCGCCGGCGTCGGACAGCCCGTCGGACTCACCGGCACGACCGGTGACCGCACCGTCGACCCGTAGGCGAGGATCTCGGCGTCTGCACTCGGTGTGTGCACCATCAGCGACGGGTTTTCGCCGGCCGCGCTGATCCCGTCGATCCGTGCCGTCTCGGTCGTCCCGGCGACGAGAACGAGGCGGGTCACGGCTCCCTCCAGGTCAGTCGCGGTGGGAATTCCTGCATGTGCGCTGTACTATGCACAACTTCGCTTTAATTCGTCGGTCTCCGCTGCTAGCTCGTTGCCAAAAAATGATGAACAACAAGTCTTCTGGGAGATCATTAACCGTATAATGTCTTATTATGGGCTTCCACAAAACATCTAAATGTTGTCCGCCGGTTTGTCTTGATACACAATGAGTAAAAGTGAATCGCCGGCAACGAGCGAACTCGCGTACTACGAATGCACCCCCTGCGGCTACACCGCCCGTGAAGACCTCTCGATCGGTCTCTGCCCCCGCTGCGGCGACGACCTCGTGGCGACGCCGCGCATCGAGTAACCACCCACTCTACTCACTTCTCGGTTCTCTCCTTCCTTCTCTCACTCCCGTTTCCGGAACTGAACGGCCGTTACTGCGACTGCTGTCGTTACCCCGTCGGAGCGGTTCTCAGCAGTTGAACAGACGTGTCGTTGTCTACCGTTTATATGATATTCGACAATCATGTTTATTGTCAAACAGCTATATCTTGTGAGTGTATGTCGAACGCTAGCAGACGTACGTTCCTCAAGATCAGTGGCTCAGTTCTCGGTGGAATCGCTGCCGGAACGACAGTGACTGCCGCCGAGCGGACAGATCGGTTCATCGTCGAGACGAGTCGTCGCGGTGGGCTGGACGGCCTCGACGTGGTACACGAGATGCCCGGGGTCGACTTCGCGGTGGTACGTGGCAGTGAACGTGATCTGAAACGGGCACGTGGTGTGAAAAAGTTCGCACCGGACGTGGAGGTTGAACTCGACGAACCCGACGTGAATAGTCAGGCACCTACATACGATGCATCCGATTACGAAGGCCAACCGGGCGACTTCCTCCAGTGGGACAAAGTCGACCTGAATATCCCAGAAGCGCACGAAACCACGGAAGGCGAAGGGACGCGGGTTTCTGTCATCGACTCGGGCGTGCTAGAGACACATCCCGACCTGGCAGGCCCGCTGAACCTCGACCTCTCCCGAAACTTCACTGACGACGGTGGCGATCACAATCCTGTCGGCGGCGACGACCACGGAACCCACGTCGCTGGTATCGTCGCCGCCGATAACGGCGGCGGTATCGGAGTCAATGGAACAGCACCGAAAACCGATCTGGTGGACTGTCGCGTGTTTTCGGGGCCGACGGCGTCGTTCGCAAATATTCTCGCCGCGGTCGTTTACAGCGCGAACATCGGTGCTGACGTGGCGAATCTCTCCCTGGGCGCGTATCCGATCCCCCGGCAGGGGTTCGGTTCGTTCTACGGAAAATTCCTCAATTCGACGATGACCTACGCGAACAAGGAAGGAACGCTTCTGGTCATCGCTGCAGGCAACGATAGTGCAGACCTCCAACACGACAAGAACGTTATCAGTCTCCCGAACGAGGGAGCGCAAGGGGTGTCGGTGTCCGCGACTGGCCCGATCGGGTACGGTTGGGACGCAGACGGAGACAAGGAGGTTACTGATCTCGCTTCACCACCAGAGAGTCCCGCGTTTTACACGAACTATGGGACGAATGCGATCACGATCGGTGCCCCGGGTGGGGATGCTGACCTTGATGCAATGGGGACTGGTGTCCCGTGGTTTAACGACCTCGTATTCAATACGGTGTTCACTTACGAGGATACAGACGGAGACGGTGAACCAGACTCCCAGGTTCCGGGCTACGGCTGGAAAGCGGGCACCTCGATGGCCGCCCCACAGGTCGCCGGTGCCGCCGCACTCGTCAAGAGTGCCAA
>Ga0207797_1001915_pt1 | contig 14785 bp, 14 predicted proteins | sample PRCRCaboRojoPR_6_FD_187275 | JGI IMG/M metagenome (GOLD analysis project Ga0207797, IMG submission 187275) | Marine sediment microbial community from Cabo Rojo, Puerto Rico - PR CR 10% Liquid 1 (SPAdes) | ecosystem: Environmental > Aquatic > Marine > Coastal > Sediment | place: Cabo Rojo, Puerto... | reverse complement strand
CCTGCCCCAGCCGGGAGGCAGCATCCCCCGAGCTTACAGCAAGTTCTACCGAAGCACCACCCCGCTGGGTATACCCCTGGCGATCTTCGTGATCGCCCTGGTGCTGATCGCCTGGGCCGTCCTCCGCAAGCGGCGCTACGGACGCTTCCTGTACGCGGTAGGCGGGAAAGCGGATGCCGCTTATTACACCGGGGTCCCGGTGACCAGGATCCGGATTTCAACCTACATGATTTCCGGCTTGATGGCCGCCTTGGCAGCGATTGCCCTCACCCTGCTGACCGGGAGCGGGGATCCGCGGATCGGGGAAGCCATGACCCTGGAGTCGATCACAGCGGTGATCATCGGAGGAACTTCCCTGGCCGGGGGCACGGGAGGGATCTTCGGAGCCATCCTGGGTGTTGGCCTATTAGGAACCATATCTAATATCATCTCTTTTGCCAGGCTGGATTCCTGGTGGCGCACCCTGGTCAATGCCGTGATCATCGTAATTGCCCTGGCTGGACCCGGCCTCGGCAATCTGCTGCGCAGCAAGTTAGGAGGCAGTGATGAATAGCGGCAGCGGATCTAACAAATTGACCTTTTCCCCTCCCCTGGCAGCCATTCTGCTGGCCGTGGTGCTCTTTTTGTTGAGCGGTTTTCTGCCCAACGGTTTCAAGACTGTTTCCGGGGCGATCGACCAGGCTTACAACATCCTGCGGCTGTCCTCCCTGCTGGCGATCATCGCCGCCGGACAGACCCTGGTGATTATCAGCGGCGGGGAAGGGATCGACCTCTCCGCCGGGGCAGTCGTGACCATTGCAGCCCTGTATACCTACCGGCTGATCGACGGTGACAACACCCTAATCCTGCCGGTATTCTTTCTGGTGCTGCTGATTGGGGCCTTTTTCGGCTCCCTGAACGGGCTAGGGATCGCCTATCTGAAAATTCCGCCCTTCGTGATGACTTTAGGAATGGCAGGGGTCATCCAGGGCACCCTGCTCGTGGTCACCCGAGGAATTTACGAGGGGCAGGTGGCGCCGCTGATGACCAAAGTGATCGCCCGAGATCTGGTCTTCGGCATCCCGGGCGTGCTCTTCCTGTGGGTAATCTTCGGAGTGTTAATGACCGTGCTGTTAAGGCGGACCCGCTTCGGCAAAGAGCTCTTTGCAATCGGGGTCAACCGGATGACCTCCAAACTTTCCGGGGTCCGGGTGACCAGGATGGTGATCCTGACCTACACCCTGGCCGGCGCTCTGGCAGCCTTTGCCGGCTTTGTATTGGTCAGCTGGACCCAGAACGCCGGACTGCAGCTCGGAGACCGCTACCTATTCCCCTCCATCGCGGCAGTTGCCGTGGGAGGCACCCTGCTCTCCGGCGGGAAAGGCAGCTATCTGGGCACCATGGCCGGCGCGGTAGTTATTCAGCTGATCCAGAGCCTGCTGACCACCATGATGCTCCCGGATTCAATCCAGCAAATTGTCTTCGGCTCGGTCCTGCTGATCCTGGTGATCATTTACGGGCGGGAAAAAGGTCTGCGGCTTTAAAACCAAATCAAACCAAGAAGGAGAATACTATGCGCAAAGTTACCATGCTCGGTTCGGGCTTGATCGGGATGTTCTACACGCTTACCCTGCACGAACGGCGCAGCAAGGACAAAGTAGAAGTGGTCTACTCGCGGACCGAGGATCATGCCAAGGAGTTCGCTGAAAATTACGGGGTCCCGCAGTGGACCACGGACATGGAAGAAGCCATCCAGCACCCCGACACCGACGTGGTCGTGATCGGGCTGCCCAACCACCAGCACCTCGAGGCCGTCCAGATGGCCGCGGATGCCGGCAAGGCCGTCCTGTGCACCAAGCCGCTCGGCCGCACGGCGGAAGAAGGCAAGCAGATGCTGGATATCGTAGAGGAAGCCGGGATCTTCAACGGCTACCTGGAAGACCTGGTCTACACCCCAAAAACCCTCAAAGCCCTGGAAGCCATCGAGGACGGGGCGATCGGACGGGTGATCGTGGCCCGCTCCCGGGAAACCCACCCCGGCCCGCATTCGGCCTGGTTCTGGGACGAAGAAAAAGCCGGCGGCGGCGCGATGATCGATATGGGCTGCCACTGCCTGGAAATATGCCGCAATTTTATCGGCAAGGATGTCCGCCCGGTCGAAGCCATGAGCCTGATGGATACCCTGGTCCACCCGATTACAGCGGAAGACACCGCCGTGGCCTGGGTCCGTTTTGAAAACGGAGCGATCGCCCAGATTGAATCCAGCTGGACCTTCCGGGGCGGGATGGACCTGCGCGATGAGGTCTCGGGCACTGAAGGCACGATCTGGATCAACCACTGGCTGCGGACCGGCTTTGAAATGTTCAAATCCGGCTCTGGCTATGTGGCGGAAAAAGCAGAAACCGAAAGCGGCTGGGTTTTCCCGGTCGGCGACGAAAACGCCGCCCTGGGCTACTCCGACATGTTCGCCGACATGCTCAACAGCCTCGACGAAGGCCAAGAACCCCGGGAAACGTTTTACGACGGTTACGTGATCAACGCCATTATCGACGCCTGCTACCGCTCGGCAGAATCCAAGAACTGGGAGCCGATTGAAATCGAAGATTGGCGGGGCGGCAGCTACGAACAGCCCGAAACCACCGTGTCCTATAATGACCAGTACAACCTGATCAAAGAAGAACGGATGCCGGACGGCCGGGTGAAATTGATCCTCCAGGACAAGGAAACCGGGGCAGTGGAGCAGCGCTACGAAGAAGAAGACTAACCGCTGGAGTGAATGACCGACAGCGGAATCTAAACCAGGGAAGGATTGAAATCAGGAAGGAGGCAGCGATGACAAAGAAATATCAAGTGGGCGTGATCGGCGCCGGTTTTATCGGACCCGCTCATATGGAAGCCATCCGCAGGCAGGGTTTCGAGGTCACCGCGGTGGCAGCCAGCGGCCTGGAAAGCTCGCAGGAGGCGGCCGAACGCCTGCTGATCCCCAAAGCGTACGGCGACTGGCAGGAGCTGGTCGAGGACCCCGAGCTGGATGTGGTCCACATCACTTCACCCAACTACCTGCATTTTGCCCAGGCCAAAGCCTGCCTGGAAGCCGGCAAGCACGTTGTCTGTGAAAAGCCGCTGGCCATGAACACCGAAGAATCTTCTCAGCTGGTAGCCCTGGCAGAGGAGAAAGGCCTGGTCAACGCGGTGACATTCAACATCCGCTTCTATCCCCTGGTCCAGGATGCCCGGGCCCGGGTGCAGGACGGCGACCTCGGCGACCAGCTCTATATCATTCAGGGCAGCTACCTGCAGGATTGGCTGCTGTACGAAACCGACTGGAACTGGCGCCTGGAACCCGAGCTGGGCGGTAAGCTCCGGGCCGTGGCCGACATCGGTTCGCACTGGATCGATCTGGTGACGTTCATCACCGGCACCAAAGTAGAGGAAGTTTTTGCGGACTTTGAAACTTTCCTGCCGGTGCGCCGCAAACCGGTCCGCGAAACAGATACCTTCGGCGGCAAGCTGCAGGTCGACCAGCAGTATGAAGAAAAGAAAATTAACACCGAGGATTACGCCAGCGTGCTGCTTAAATTCGACACCGGCGCCCGCGGGGTGATGACCGTCGCCCAGGTGTGCAGTGGGCGGAAAAACCGGCTGTTCTTTGAAATCAACGGCTCGGAATCCAGCCTGGTGTGGGATTCCGAGGTCCCCAATCAGCTCCAGATCGGCCACCGGCCGGTCCCCAACGAGATGCTGATCAAGGATCCTTCCCTGATGAAGGAAGAAGCCCGCTGGAGCGCAAGCTATCCCGGAGGTCATACGGAAGGTTTCCCGGATACGTTCAAGCAGCTCCAGGTGGCGGTATACGACTACATCGACGCCGGGGACTACGAAGCTGAACCCAACTTCCCGACCTTCCAGGACGGGCACAACACCCTGGCCGTGGACCAGGCCATCCTGAAAAGCGCGGAAGAAGGCCGGTGGGCCAAAGTGGACTATTAAAAGCAAACCTTGAGATCAAGTTTTCTATCTCCAGAGGAGGTTCATACCATGAAATTAGGATTAATGACCGCAGCCTTTCCCGATAAATCCCTCGAAGAAGTGGCCCAATGGGCCAGCGAGAACGGTTTTGAGATGCTGGAACTGGCCTGCTGGCCGGTAGGTAAGGCCGAGCGCCGGTATGCCGGGGTGACCACCCTGGATGTGACCGATATGGACCAGACCAAAGCCAAGATGACCCGGGAGCTGATGGACCGCTACAACCTGGAAATTTCGTCCCTCGGCTACTACCCCAACCCGCTTCATCCCGACCAGGACCACCGGGAGACCGTGATCGCCCATCTCAAAAAAGTGATCGACGCAGCCGCCATGGTGATGGACGACCCGATCGTGGGCACTTTCGTCGGCCGCGACAAGGACCGCACCATCGCAGAAAACCTGGCTGAATTTGAAAAGGTCTGGCCCGATATCGTTCAGTATGCGGGCGAGCAGGGCGTGAAAATTGCCATCGAAAACTGCCCCATGATCTTCTCGAATGATGAATGGCCGGGCGGAAACAACCTGGCAGCTACTCCCGCGATCTGGCGGAAGATGTTCGAGATCATCCCCGATGAACATTTCGGGCTCAACCTTGATCCGTCCCACCTGGTGTGGCTGATGATCGATTACAATCAGGTGGTCCGGGAGTTCAAAGACCGGATTTTCCACGTCCATGCCAAGGACCTGGAAATCGACCGGGAAGGCCTGTACGAGCACGGCACCCTCTCGCTGGGCATGGGCTGGCAGATCCCGCGCCTGCCCGGACTGGGCGAAGTGAACTGGGGCCGGTTCCTGAGCACCCTGTACCGCTTCGGCTACGACTACGTGGTCTCGATCGAACACGAGGACCGCAAGTTTGAAGGCTCCGATGAGCTTGTGAAACGAGGTTTTTTGATTTCCAGGGATGTGCTCAAGCCCTATATGCATTAGAATAAGCTCAACAGACTCTGATCTCCAGCCCGGGAAGCAGAGTGCTTTCCGGGCTGATTTATATCAGGCAGTTTCCGGCTCAGTCCGGAGGAGGACCCGTGGACCATTACATCGGCTGTGATCTAGGAGGAACCAACATCAAAGCCGGGGTCGTCGATCTCAAATCCGGCTCCGTGATCACCTCCAGCAGCACCCCTACCCTGGCCAAAGAAGGGCCGGAAGCCGTGATGGATCGGATGATCGATCTGATCCGCGCCTTGATTGAGAACAGCGGAATTGAAAAAGACCAGCTGCAGGGCCTGGGGATCAGCGCCCCCGGGGTGCTCGACCCGGAGCGAGGGAAAACCCTCTTCCTGCCCAACTTTCCCGGCAAATGGCGGGACATCCCCCTGGGCAGGACCCTCAGCAACGCTCTGCGCCTGCCGGTCTCGATTCTCAACGATGTCCGGGCCATCACTTACGGTGAATACAAATTTGGGGCCGGCCGCGGGGTGGAACGTCTGGCCTGCTACGCGATCGGCACCGGCGTGGGCGGCGGCCTGATTATTAACAGCCGATTGGTGCTCGGCTTCCAGGGCACCGCCGGGGAGCTCGGCCATCAAACAGTCGAGATGGACGGCCTGCGCTGCGGATGCGGCAACTACGGCTGCCTGGAAGCCTACGCTTCCGGCCCGGCGATCGCCTCCCGGGCCGAAAAAGCGGTCCGACAGGGCCTGACCACCCAGCTGGGAGAACTGGTGGATTACGACCTCAACAAGCTCTCTCCCAAGGTGGTCGCCCAGGCCGCCCGGATGGGCGATGAGATCGCCCGGGAAATCTGGAACGAGGTCGGCCGCTACCTGGGGACCGGGATCGCCAACGTATGCGTGAGCATCGGGCCGGAGCGGGTGGTTTTGGCCGGCGGGGTGGCTGAAGCAGGCGAGCTGCTGCTGCAGCCGATCCGGGACACCCTGCACGAGCGGGTGCACGTGATGCCGATCAACAAAGTGGACGTGGTGCTCAGCTCGCTGGGCAGCGAGGCCGGGATCCTGGGCATGGCCAGCTGGGCCGCGGCTACGCAGCATCCCATCCAGCCTTCCTGAAAGGGAAAGATCAACCCCATGATATAAACAGCCGATGACGGAAACTACTCCCCTCAATTTAGTCAACCAGGGCGCCGAGATTTTCGTACCGGACGGATCGCATTACATCCGGGCCGTGCGGAGAACCACCCACCTCGGGATCGGGGCCCACCAGGATGACCTGGAAAATATCGCTGTAAACGGCATATTAAACTGCTACCAGGACCCGCGGCGGTCCTTTTCCGGGGTGGTGCTCACCGACGGCGCCGGAGCCCCCCGGCCGCCAAAACTCACCACGCTGCCGGACCTGGAATATGTCCAGCTTCGCAACCAGGAACAGAAAGCCGCCGCCCGCCTGGGTCAGTACAGCGCCGCGGTCCTGCTGGCTTATTCCAGCCCGGATCTGAAAGATTTTGGGAACTCCGGCCCAACCAGGGACCTGCAAAATCTGATCCGCACAGCTTCAGCCCGGGTGATCTACGCCCACAATCCTTTTGACCGTCATCCCACCCACCAGGCGGCAGCCTTACGGACCCTCCTGGCTCTGCAGTCCCTACCCCCCAAATACCATCCGGAACGGCTGTACGGGGTGGAATTCTGGCGGGATCTGGATTGGCTTGATCATCCGGCCCGGGTGACCCTGGACTGCTCCCAGAATCTCGAACTGCAGGCCGATCTACTGGGGGTCTATGAATCCCAGAACGCGGTCAAAGACTACCCACGGGGCTCGCTCGGCCGGCGGAGGGCCCAGGCCGTGTTCGCCGAATCACATCAGCCCGATCAGCGCCTGGCCCAAATGTACGCGGTCGATCTGACGCCCCTGCTGGCAAAAGACGCCCCCTCGCTGGGGGATTTTGCCCGCGCCCTCTTGGAATCCTTCCAGGAACAGGTCCTGGCTTCCCTGACTGACCTGCACCCGCCGGATTGACCGCCAAATCCCCCGCTTAAAACACCAGCTTCAGGCTGCCGCTGAGCGGCACCTGAAGCTGGATAAGCACCCTCCCACCACGGAGGTCCGAGATTGGTTAGTTGAACTGCCGGTCTATCCCGGCAGCTGCTAAATGTTCCTTCACGCTTCTGTGCGGGGGACAATAAACGGGACCCCGGTGCGCGGGTGATCAAGCACCTCCACTTCGGTTCGATAGGCAGAAAGAATGTACTCCGGGGTGAGCACCTGGTCCGGCGCCCCCACAGCCTGCAGTTGCCCGTCCACCAGAAGAGCCACCCGGTCAGCCGTGCCTGAAACCTGGTTGAGGTCGTGCATGGCCATCATCACCGCCAGATTCTGCTCCCGGACCAGGGAGCGCACCAACCGCAGGAGGCTGACCTGGAATCCGAGGTCCAGGTGGCTGGTCGGCTCATCCAGCAGCAGCACCGGGGTGTCCTGGGCCAGGGCCCGGGCCAGCAGCACCCGCTGCTGCTCTCCCCCGGAGATTTCCGCCAGCCGGCGGTCCGCCAGGTGAGCGACCTGGGTCTGCTCCATGGCCCAGTCCACCAGCTCCAGGTCTTCCTTCCCGGCCCTGCCCAGCAGATCCAGGTGCGCGGTCCGCCCGAGCAGGACGGTCTGGCGGACGCTGAACGCCCCACCCAGCTGGCGGGCCTGTGGCACCACGGCCACCCGGCGGGCCCGCTGGGCGGGAGAAAATGTGGTGATATCCTGTCCGCCCCAAAAAACACTACCCTTCGAAGAAGACAGGATGCCGCTGATCACCCGGATCAAGGTGGATTTTCCTGCTCCGTTGGGGCCGATCAGGGCAAGGATTTCCCCGGGATGAACCTGGAGGGACACATCCTGCAGGGCGTCGACCTCACCGTACCGGGCGGAAAGCTGTTGGATCTCAAGCACTTGATTTACATTTTGCTCGACTTTGCTCACCAGAACACCTCCCGCTTGGCCCGCCGCAGGATCCACAGGAAAAACGGCGCCCCGGCCAGGGCCGTGACAATCCCGACCGGAATGGTTTGAGGTGCCATCAAAGTCCGGGCCAGCAGATCAGAGACCAGCAACGTGACCGCGCCGCTGAGGATGGCCAGGGGGATCAAGCGCCGGTAATCGCCCCCCCAGATCATCCGGACGATATGGGGCACCACCAGGCCGACAAAACCGATCACCCCGGAAAAAGAGACTGCGGCCGCGGCGGTCAGCGAGGCCGCCAGGATCACAAAAACCTTGATCCGTTCCACCGGTAAGCCCAGCTGCTGGGCCTGCTCCTCACCAAACTGAAGGACATTGAGGGGATGCCCGGTGAAAATCAGCAGCCCCATCCCCACGGCCAGGTAAGGAAAAGCGATCCGGACCGGATCCCAGCCGGCCACGGTCGAACCGCCCAGCAGGAAAGCCATGGCCTGGTGCACCCGGCCTTCCGACATGATCATCAAAAAGGAAGTGACGGCCGAGGTAAACGAACCGATGGCAACCCCGGCCAGGATCAGGGTGGTCAGGGGGACCATTTTTCCCACCCGGGCCAGGGCATATACCGCGATGATGGTCGCCAGGGCACCCAGGAAGGCCCCGATCGGGATCAGGTAGCGGCTGAAGTTGGTGGCTGCCATCACCACCACCGCCCCCAGTCCAGCCCCACTGGCAACCCCGATCAAATAAGGGTCCGCCAGCGGGTTCCTGAATAATCCCTGGTAAGCGGCTCCGCTTCCAGCCAGGGCAGCCCCGGTCAGGCCGATCAAAATGGCATGGGGCAGGCGGATCTCCCACAGGATGGTCGGGAAATACTCCGGCCAATCCGGGACCACTTCCAGAAAGTCCAGCCGGCTGGCTGCCATCCGGAAAACCGCCCCAGGGGGAATGGTGACCGCCCCCAGGGCGACGCTGAGCATCAGGGTCAGGCCGAGCAGGAAAAAGGTAACCCAGAAGGGATGCTGCTTGATCAGTTTCAATTGATCTCTACCTCTTCAGGATGAAGGAGTTCCGCCAGCTGCTCATAACCTTCCACCAGCCGGGGGCCGGGCACACTGAGCAGGAAGGGGTCAAAGGGATAAATATTCCCTTCCTTGACCGCGGTGATCTGCTCCCAACCGGCCCGCTGGCTGACGGTTTCGGCGGACTCCCCGTAAAGCGCATCTGAAAGCAGGATGATCTCCGGATCCTGCTGGAGGATTTCCTCCGAGCTGATCTGGATGTAGCTGCCGGCCAATTCATCACCGACGTTAATGGCTTTCGCCCGGTTGATCACGAAAGACACAAAGGTGCCTTCCCCGACCGTGTAGGGATTGGCAGGATCGGTAGCGTCCAGCTCATAAAAAACGATCGGGCGGGCCTGCACCTCTTCCAGCTGAGCGTCCACAGATGCAACCCGGTCTTTCAGATTGGAGATTAATTCTTCCGCTTCTTCTTCCTGGCCGACCAATTTGGCCAGGGCTTCCAAATTCTCATACAGCCCCTCGAAATCCGCTGGGTTTTCCTGCCAGTACACGTTCAAACCCAGATCGCGCAGTTCCTGGATCTGGTCAGGAGCAATGATCTGAGCGGACACGACCAAATCAGGCTCCAAGGCGACAATATCTTCCACCGGCAGACCGGAATACATATTTCCCAGGTCCTGAATTTCCTGAGCTTCCTCCGGGTACGTGGAGTTGGAATCCCGGCCGACAATCCTGTCGCCGGCCCCCAGGGCAAAGAGCGATTCCGTCAGGGACGGGGAAATGGAAACGATCCGCTCGGCGGGTTCATCCAGGGAAATCTCCTCACCGAGTCCATCGGTAACCACAATCGGCTCCTCGGTAGGCTCCGGAGTGCGGGTGGGAACTGGGGTGGGCTCCTCAGTCGGTTCCGGGGCTTCTGTGGGCACCTCGGTGGGCTGCACTGCTTGGGTTGGTTCCTGGGTGGGCGCCGGGGTGCAGGCGGTCAGGACCACCAGCACGGCGGCCAAAACCATGATGACTTTCTTAAATTTGCTGTTCATGCGTTCTCCTCGTCAGCTTGTTGATTTACTCATTAAAACAAAAATCCCTGTCTCGGACAGGGAAGCTTTTCAATCTATGGTTTGCGATCGATGTTCACACCTCCTTACCACGAGAGCTTTATGAACTCTAGCTGAGGCGGTCGACCTGGCTTTGCTCCGGTTGGAGCATTACAGTTGCGGGACAGCGTCTGACTTTCACAGACTTCGCCTTTCAGCCTTCCCTTCCGGGGAGACAAGGCACCTCAGCTGGACTGAATTGTTAAAGAACCAAGTGTTGATCTGGGCGTGATTGTAAAGGCTAATTTCCTGCCTGTCAAATCGATTTTCCTTAAAAATTTGCTTGTTTTTCCTGGACCGAATCCAGGTGAATTTCAAACTGGACCGAATCCAGGTGAATTTCAAACCGCTCGCCTTGCTGGCTGGCCCTCCCCTGGTAAACCCGGCCGACCTCACCCCGCTGCAGGGCTGCTCGAAGCGCAGTCTGGATCCGCTGCTGCTCGACATCCCGGGTGGGAAGTTTCTGCCTGAGAATAGCCGTAATCAATCCGGCCGGCATCCGGACGGTTACCTGGGGTTGTTCCGCTGAATCCCAGACCTGGATCCTGCACCACAGTTCCCGCGGATGGTTTTCTGCTGCCTGACGTTTGCTCATTGGACCTCACATGATGCAGCTATCCGATGTTGCCTTCTCCTGTTTTCGACAGCTGTCCTTTTCCCTCTTCAGGATCAGCTGATCCACAACCGGAAGTCATTTACTGGCCGCAGGACTGGCCTTTTTCCAATCGAGGTTCACGAGCGCCAGGATCCCTGTGCCGGACCGGTCGGCCCAGGATGGTTTCGATGGTTCGCTTCGGATATCCCGGATCAGCCGCTCCCGGTCGGCCTGGATTTGAAGCTCTTTCTGTCTGTTCCCGGTTTCCTGAAAAAGGTTTGTAAACATGCTTTTCTCCTTATGCCTTTCCTGCATATCCTGCCTGATGAACTTAGAACACAAGACTGATGATCATTTTCCAGAGGCCGCGAACCTTCGCGGTGTTCGCCTGAGTTATGCCTTTCAGGATCCTCTCCCGGGCTGCTTCGGCCTGCAGTTTCTCCTGAACCATTCGCTGTTCCTGATAGCTGATATTGAACATTTTTAATCTCCTTTTGAATATTTCTTATCTTTATCCTTGATTTCTGTAAGGATTATAGCAAGTTTTTTCACTTTGTCAAGTGTTTTTTTAATTTTATTCGTATTTTCTTTGATTTTTTTGAGTTTTTAAGACAATTTCCTTAATTTTCTTCCAGTTTCAACTGGATTTTGCCTTCGGATCACGTCCTCCACGATGAGAACATGCCCCTAGGAAACCTGGTCCGCTGGGGAAGTGTTACACTTGGGAATGAACGAGATCCGCAAAGTAAGGAACCCAAACTATGGAAAAACCTGACGTGCTTGTGATTGGAGGAGGACCCGCCGGGATGATGGCCGCCGGACAGGCCGCAGAACGCGGCGCCCGGGTGATGATCGTGGAAAAGATGGATTCTCCGGGCCGGAAGCTGCTCCTGACCGGTAAAAACCGCTGCAACCTGACCAACACCGACCGGGTGCAGGAATTTTTAGACCACTTCAATCACAGCGGGAGATTTCTTACCCAGCTCTTTTACCGCTATTTCAACCAGGATCTCCGGGAGTTTTTCCACCAGCAGGGGGTGCCGACGGTCGTCCAGCGGGGCGGCCGGGTTTTCCCAGCCAGCGAAGAAGCCCGGGACGTGCTTGACGCCCTCCTGGCATGGCTCCACGCTCAGCAGGTCGAGATCCGGACCCGCACACCTGCCCAGAAGCTGATTCTTTCCAACGGCCGGATCACGGGGATCAGAACTCATGAGGGGTCCATCCAGGCGCAGGGTGTGATTCTGGCTGCCGGAGGAAAAGCCTATCCGGGCACCGGATCGACCGGGGACGGTTATGATCTGGCCCGCCAAGCCGGCCACCGGATCATCCCGGTCCGCCCGGCCCTGGTTCCGCTGGTCACCCGGGGAGAAACCGCTCAACGGCTGCAGGGATTAAGCCTGGAAAACATCAGCGTCAGCCTCTGGGTGGACGGCGCCAAGGAAACCGATCTGTTTGGAGAGATGCTGTTCACCCACTTCGGGGTTTCCGGCCCGGTGATCCTCACCCTGAGCAGAACCGTGGTCGATCACCTGCGGGCAGGACGGCAGGTAGAACTGGCCGTGGATCTGAAACCCGCCCTGGACCACCCTACCCTGGACCGCCGTTTGCTGCGGGATATCCAGGCCATGGGCCGGAAGCAGTACAGCACCCTGCTCGAGGGCCTGCTTCCCAAATCTCTGATCCCGGTTTGTGTCGATCAAACCGGGGTCGCCTGGGATCAGACCTGCAGCCAAATCACGGCCGAAGAGCGGAAAAGGCTGCGCATGTGGCTGAAAGAGGATTTCCGGCTGGAGGTGGCCGATCACCGCGGGTTTGAACAGGCGATCATCACCGCCGGCGGAGTGGATGTGGCCGAGGTCGATCCGCACAGCATGGCTTCGCGGCTGGTGGAGGGTTTATATTTTGCGGGTGAAATTCTGGATGTGGATGGGGACACGGGCGGCTACAACCTGCAGGCCGCGTTTTCCACCGGCTGGGCGGCCGGACAGGCCGCCGCCGAAGCGGTCCGGGAAAGCTGAACTGCAATTCATAGAGGGATCTTCTGATTTTAGATAAGAATTCGACCTGGGCGACAGGCGGCTGCGCCGCGGACAATCCACCGAAAGCTTGAGTGTCCTGAGCGAACCGGGGCAGCCTCGCTTGCAGCTCACCATCTCAGGCCCGCGGAAAAACAGCCCATCAGGCCGGCAGATTTATGGTTCCCCGGTCAATTCTTCATAGAGGGTGATCATCCGGTCGGTGATGTTCTCCCAGCTGTACTTTTTAGCAAAAGCAAAGGCATCATGCCCCATCCGGTAGCGCAGGGCTTTATCCTCCAGCAGCCCCTGGATGCGTTTGCTGAGCGCCAGGGGATCTTCGACCGGCACGTGATAGCCGGTCACCCCATCTTCCACCAGGTGAACCAATCCGCCCACCTGGGAGGCGATCACGGGCGTGCCGCAGGCCATGGATTCCAGGGCCACCATCCCGAAGGATTCATAATGGGAGGGCATCACCACCATCTCTGAGGCGGAATAATAGTACGGCAGGCTGTCCTGGTCCTGCTTGCCTAAAAATGTCACCAGGTCTTTCAGCCCCATCTCTTTCCGCAGACTCATCAAATATTCCAGCTCACCGTTCCTGGTCTCTCCGTCTTCCAGATCCCCGCCGATCACGGCCAGGCAGAGGCAGTTTTCTTCCAGGGCGCCGTCCGAAGCCAGCTTGGCCAGGGCCCTGAGCAGGGTATCCAGCCCTTTGAGCGGTTCGATCCGCCCAACAAAGAGCACCATCCGCTCTTTGGGCGCGATCCCGACGAATTCCTTGGCCTCATCCGGCGGAATGGGGTAAAAACGGCTCAGATCCACCCCGGGGGGTATGACCTCAATTTTGCCCCGGCTGACCCCGTACAATCCTTCCAGCTGCTCCTGTTCAGTGGTGGTTGAGGCTACGATCCGGTCCGCAGCCGCCATAGCCCGCAGCTCCCCCTCGATCCGGTACTCCCCCTCGGCCTCCTCCTCGGTCTGGGCGATTTGCTGCTTGAGTTTTCCCAGGGTGTGAAACATCTGCAGGACCGGCACCTGCCATTTCCTCTGCAGGCGTTCAGCGGCCTTCCCGGACATCCAGTAGTGGCTGTGGATCAGGTCATATTCCAGCCCCTTAGCCTGGACAAACTCCAGGACGTGATCCGCAAAAACCGGGATGTGTTCCGCCAGGATCGGCTTGGGCAGCGGATGTTCCGGCCCGGCCGGGATATGCACCACCCGGTTGCCGTAGCCCAGATCATGCAGGACATGCGGGACATGTTCATCTTCAGAGCGGGTGAACACATCCAGGTGCACGCCCCGCCGTCCGAGGTAGCGGCTTAAATCCCGGACATACACGTTCATACCCCCGGCATCCTTCCCGCCCAGGGTGGCCAAAGGGCAGGTATGATAAGAAATCACGGCAATACGCAAGAGCAGCCTTCCTTAGTGAGGGGAAAACATTCCAGGACCCTTAGGGCCCATCCTTGTCACCCTCCTATCATAGCTGGTATAATTTGCCCCGTCAACCAGGGTTACCCAGCCACCGTAGCTCAAGGGTAGAGCAATCGCTTCGTAAGTGATAGGTTGAGGGTTCGACTCCCTCCGGTGGCTCTTGATATTTCAGTCCATCAACCAATTTGGATCCAGCTGGTCAGAAGTTTACCCATTTCCTGACCCGAGAACTCCCCCCGAGCCGAAATGTTTAAACGCCTCTCGCACACCTTTCAGTCCTGGAGCACCCCGGTGACCGCCGGCCTGGCTGCGGCGGTCTTCCTGAGCTTTCTGGTATTCTTCCTTCCCCGTCAGGCATCCCGCTCGGAAGCTGTCCTCGGAGATCAACCTTCCCCGGACACCAGCCTGATCTACTCCGGAGAGGAGCTGTATGGTTTGGCAAAAACGTATGGTGAGCAGGGAAGGGCTTATTACATCCAGGCCAGGTTCACCTTCGACCTGGTCTTTCCCCTTGCCTATGCGATCTTTTTGACGATCTGGATCAGCCTGGCCTTGAAGCGGATCAGCCTTCAAGCAGCAGCCTGGGATCTGGTCAACCTGCTCCCCGCTGCGGGTATGCTGTTCGATTTCCTGGAAAACATCTCCACCTCCGTGGTGATGACCGCTTACCCCCAACGGGCACCCTTCTTTCAAGCCACAGCTCCCGCCTTCACCCTGATCAAATGGATTTTTGTGTACGGCAGCTTCGCCGTCCTGGCAGCGGCC
>Ga0207797_1001914_pt1 | contig 14786 bp, 4 predicted proteins | sample PRCRCaboRojoPR_6_FD_187275 | JGI IMG/M metagenome (GOLD analysis project Ga0207797, IMG submission 187275) | Marine sediment microbial community from Cabo Rojo, Puerto Rico - PR CR 10% Liquid 1 (SPAdes) | ecosystem: Environmental > Aquatic > Marine > Coastal > Sediment | place: Cabo Rojo, Puerto... | reverse complement strand
CTATGCAGGCGGGTGGGGGGGAGTGCTGAGGAGCACGGATGGCGGCGATACCTGGAACGAGCACGGCGAGGGCATCCCGGACGACTCCTTGATACAGACGCTGGCGATTGATCCCGACGCGCCGGATACCGTGTACGCGGGGACGAACGGGAACGGCGTTTTCAAGACGGTGGACGGCGGTTCGGGCTGGTCATCATTCAACTCGGGGTTCCCTTCCGAGGTAGAGGTGCACGATCTGGCTGTGGATCCCGCCTCGACCGGCACGCTCTATGCGGCAACGAGTGAGGGCGTGTTCAAGTCCACCGATGGCGCGCAAACCTGGTCCCCGGCAGACGAAGGGCTGCATTCGGGTGGTTTCCGCAGTCTCGTCGTCGACCCCCGCGAGCCGGACACGGTCTACGTAGCCTCGCTCTACAATCCGTACTACGCCGGCGTCTACAGGAGTAGCGACGGTGGCGCCACCTGGGAGCTGGCGAGGTCGGGCATTGTGGGAGCCGATGCTCGGGCTCTGGCGATTGCGTCGGGGGTGCTCTACGTGGCGACGGATGCGGGGGTTTTCCGGAGCGTCGACGGAGGGAGACGATGGCGGAGCATATACCCAGACCATCCTTCGTCTATGCGGATCAGGGCCCTGGACGTTTCAGAAGAGGATGATCCGACGGTCTTCATCGGTGTGCATAGCGACGCGTCAGAACACAACGGTGTCTGGCAGTCTACTCTGACGTCGCCGCCGCCCTCGACGGTGCTGCCTGCCCGCCCGCCCAAGGCGGTCCTGATCGTTGGGCCGCTCGATGCGCCGGACAATGAGGACACCGGGGCGGCCATAGAGACGATGGAGGCCAGGGCGTCCTCGCTGGAGGGGTATGGGTTCGACGTGGTGCGCCTCTATCATCCAGATGCCACGTGGCAGCGCATACGCGCCAACCTCACGGGAGCCAGCGTCGTACTCTACCAGGGTCACGGGTTTGGATACAACCCGGATGACGGCAACTATCTGGGCACCGGTGGCGCCAACAACGGTTTCTGCATCACCGATCCGGACAACTTGAGCGGAGCTGCACTGGCAACTCAGGACATGCTGATCGCCCATACGCAACTGGCGCATGGTGCTGTCGTGATGAATTTCGCCTGCTACTCGGCGGGGTCGTCCGCGTCTGACACAACGGTGGTCTCCGAAGAGGTGGCCAGGAGGCGGGTGAACGATTATTCCTACACCTTCCTGACCATTGGAGCCGGTGCATACTTCGCAGGCGGCGACTGGGACCACTATCTGGATCATATCTTGGGCTCTCTCGACAACACGGCGGGCTCCGCCTACAAGACCGCGCCGGGTTTTGACGCCGCGGATCTCCGCGCCTACAGTCACACCCAGTATGGGACCGATTCCCTGTGGCTCGATCCGTCGGTGGGTTCCGACGGCGAGGTAGTGACCTGGGGGTCAGCCTTTGCCGGGGATCCCACCCTGGCGGGGCGGACCATTTTGGGTCACGATATTCCCTCGTTGTCCCTGGGCCCAACGACGATGACCATCATAAAGGAGCCGACGGACCCGGACACAGGCACTCGCGCCGTCCGCATCGCGAACGAGGGTGGTGGGGAGTTGCGATGGCAGGTTGAGCAGCCCGAGGCCTCCTGGCTCGACGTTGCTCCGCTTTCGGGCGCCGGTCCGGAAGACCTGACCATCTCGGTCGATACGTCCGGATTGGCTGAGGGCACCTATTCGGGGACCGTAACGGTCGTTGGTCAAGGGGCCGTGTATGAGAGTCCCCAGTCGGCAGAGGTGATTCTGTACGTGGGGGAATTGACACGGACTCACCTGCCGCTCGTTGTCAGAGCCCGGTGAACGGCTTCGGGCTGCAGGGATCCGGGGGGGCTCGCCGTCGGCCTTCGCATCTCGCGTATTCCACGTAGTGACATAGTGACAAGGAGTTCATCGTGCATCGCCGCTGGTTGAACACGTCGCACATCGCCGATCCTGAATGGACTTACGTCGGCCCCGTCTCGATGGCTTTTAGCGCGCCGAACGTGCTGTACGTCGAGACGAATTCTGGAATCCATCGCTCTACGGACGGAGGAGCGACCTGGCAATCGGTCTACCCTGCCAGGCGCGTAACAGGGGTTGCCGTCTCACCGGTAGATTGACGGGAAGCGTACCTCGCCGATTCGACCTCCGTGGGATTGACGTTATCGGCCACCGATGATCTCAGCGGTGTCGGTGAGATGCGGATCAGCAGCCAGGAGGGCTTCGCCGGCCCTGAGTGGGAAGCGTACGTCGCAGAGAAGGCCTGGTGGGTTGTCGACACAGGAACCACAACTATACGTGTCAAATACCGCGATCGAGCTGGCAATGAGTCTGACGTATTCGCTGATTCTGTCACGCCCTAGCTGGCGCATTGGCTTCTCGCGGCATCCCGACGCCGGTTTTCACGCCCGGTTGCCCCGGTTATCGGCAGCAAGCTGCCGGGCGGTAGGCTGATCGAACGGGTTTGTGGCGTGACGTCACGAAAAGAGTCTAGCATTCGCGACACGGGGAGTCTAACTTTCACTACATGCAGACCGCTCCGGATGTGATACAATGGACGGAGGCCCAACAGTAAGCATTGTCCATGCTAGGCTCCACCACACCGATGTCCAGGAATGAACCGTCAATGGAAGAAGCACAGGCCAGCGGGAAGCTCTTAGTCGCCGGGCCGGATGCGTCCGATACAGCGGATTGTCCGGGCTCCGGCACGGAAGTCCAAAGGCGGCACGTCCAACGGATTGATGGAGATATCACGTACTTCTGCCCGCATCGACCGTAGCTCCCCCCGTCATCTGCTCTCAGGGAAGCTTCAGAGGAAACAACTATCTACAAACCATCACAGGAGGTTCATAGCCGTGAAAAGAGCACTAATCTTGTCGGCAGTGATGTTGCTAACCGGGTTGCTCATTTCAAGTGCCAGCGCTTCTGTCACTCAGGAAGGCTCAATCTCGGGGGCGATCTACAATCATGATGGCTCCAGTCTCATTAGTGATGTTATGTATGGTTTCGAGTCTACGACTCAGAAAGGTAACTACACCACCTGGTGTACCGGAGATGGTCATTTCTCGGCTGACTTAGCCCTTGGAAGCTACAAGGTATTTGCCCAAGGAGACAGCACTCACTGCGGAGGTGATCCCACCTATGTCCGGGAGTACTGGCTTGAGAAGGCAACCTGGGCTGAGGCTGACATCATCACTCTGACCTCGGAGTCGCCGAGTGCCACCGGAATCACCTTCACACTCGCTCAAGGCGGGTCGATATCAGGTCACGTCTTCAAAGCAGACGGCAGCACGGTTATCACGGACGTGCTGATCAGCGTGCATGCCCACGGCGTTTCACCGGGGGCCAGCAGCCTCGGCACGTACGTTTCGCAGACCGACGGTAGTTATACCATCACCGGGCTCGCGCCGGGTACCTACAGGGTGCAGGCGAACAACAACCTGGAGCCAGGATACGTCACCAAGTATTACGACAACAAGCTCACGCGAGAGGAAGCGGACGTCGTCGAGGTGTTGGCGGGGCAGACGACATCGGAGATCGATTTCACCCTGGGGGAGTCGGGTGCGGTGACGGGGTATGTGTACGAGGAAGACGGAGTCACTCCCGTGGCCAACGCTTGTGTTAACGTGTCCTCCACAGCGCCAGACTGGAATCAGGTACTGGGTTGGTGCTGTACCGATGAGAATGGGGGGTTCAGCATCGCCAGTTTGCCGGCCGGTGAGTACTACCTGCGAACCCATGCCAGCTGTCAGGGCTCGAATCCGGGGGTTATCGATGAATGGTACGCCGACGGGGGGAGTACGCCGGATGGGGAACAGGCGACGCCGGTGACGGTGGCGGCAGGGGAAACGACTACGGGCGTCACGTTTGCTCTCGACGGGGCGGGTTTGATATCGGGATATGTCTACGAAGAGGATGGGGTGACTCCTGTCGAGAATGCCTGCGTCAACGTCTCTTCCACGGCGCCAAACTGGAATCAGGTGGCCGATTTCTGCTGCACAGGGAGCGATGGCAGTTTCACCATCTCGGGCGTCCCGCCGGGAGACGTGTACGTCAAGACGCACGCCAACTGCGGGGACTACCATCCTAACCTTCAAGATGAATGGTACGCCGAAGGTGGAAGCACGCCGGATGGGAATCAAGCAACGCCGGTGACGGTGGCGGCAGGGGAGACGACTACGGGCGTCACGTTTGCTCTCGACGTGGGGGGCGCCATCTCAGGCAACGTATTCAAAGCAGACGGCAGCACGGTTATCACGGACGTGTTGATCAGCGTGCATGCCCACGGCGTTTCACCTGGGGCCAGCAGCCTCGGCACGTATGTCTCACAGTCCGACGGCAGCTATACTATCACCGGTCTGGCGCCGGGCACCTACAAGGTGGAGGCGAACAACAATCACGAGCCAGGTTACGTCTCCAAGTACTACGACGACAAGACCAGTTGGGATGAAGCAGACACGATTGAGGTGTTGGCCAATCAGGCTACGACGGGCATTGATTTCGCGCTGGGACCTGGCGGGTCGATATCAGGACACGTATATGAGGAGGACGGGGTAACGCCCATCCCCGATGCTTGGGTCGATGTACTGGACACCAGTTTCGATCTCGTTGCCACTACACAGTCTTTGACCGACGGGAGCTACGAGGTCACGGGACTCGTGTCCGGGAACTACTATGTGTCAGTCAGCGCATCTGGCTATGGAGGCGTCTACTATGACGATGCATATGATGATCCTCTGGCGACCCAGGTGACGGTGACGGTACCAGATGAAACGTCGGGGATTGACTTCCAGCTGGCACCAGAAGCCACATTGTCTGGTCACGTCTACGAAGCGGACGGCTCTACGCCGATTGCTGGAGTAGAGGTCCGAGTATGGCCGAAGAACGGCGGGCAGATCCGGAGTGCCACCAGCGATTCCGACGGTAGCTACACGGTTGGCGGACTCTCGACGGGTGATTACGTAGCAAAGGTTGAAGCGGATGGCTACGCCGTGGAGTACTATCAGGATGCAACTTCATGGAGCAATGCCACGCCCATCTCCGTCGTGCAACCAGACGAGACGAAGGGGATCGACTTCACATTAGACATGGGGGGCTCGATCTCAGGGAGAGTCTATGACGTGACTGGAACGAATCCTGTGGGTGGGGGATACGTGGTCGCGACATTGCTCGACGGATCTACGGCCGGATACGTTTGTGCAGAGGACGACGGATCGTACACAATCTCGAGTTTGCCCCTGGCTGAGCACAAGGTCTACGCTATGGGATATTGTCGGGCAGATCCTGACTATGTCACTGAGTACTGGCAGGAGAAAGCCAGTTGGGACGAGGCGGACGTCATAACTCTTTCAGCGGATAATCGTGAGATCACAGGCACGGACTTCACTCTGGAGCTGGGCGGTTCCATCTCGGGTCGGGTCACGAAGGCAGACGGTGTCACGCCCGTGAGCGGTGCTTGTGTGAATGTGTCATCCACAGCGCCGGAGTGGAACCAACTTAGGGGTTACTGCTGTACCAACGAGAATGGGGACTTCACCATACGCGGTGTGCCAACAGGAGATGTCTATGTGAGAACCCACGCCGATTGTCGGAATGAGCATCCCGATTTGCAGGACGAGTGGTATGCTTCAGGAGGCAGCACATCGGAGGCGATCCTGGCCGACACGGTTACCGTGCGCGTGGGACAGGTGGTAAGCGGCGTGAACTTCGCCCTTGACGTTGCATCCTCCGCCCCTGTCTTGCCCGACGACGGTGGGACACTCTCCTCGACCGCCGACACAACCACAACCGTTTCGTTCCCGCCAAATGCCGTATCCGAGCCAGTTACCCTTACATTCAAAATCACGACCAGCGAGAATATCTCCAGCGGTTTCAGTTTCTTGGGACAGAGTTTCTCGATTGACGCCAGAACCGCTGATGGTACGTCTGTCACCACGTTCTCTGAGCCCTTTACGATCACCATTCACTACGACGATGCCGACGTAGAGGGTATGGAAGAGACGGGTTTGAAACTATACCACTGGGATTCCGGCACTGAACAGTGGCGAGAGGTTCCGGCAATCGTGGACACCGAAGCGAATAGCATAACTGCCACCCTGGACCATCTGAGCACTTTCGCGGTGCTGGGCAAGACGGAAAACCGTCTTTACTTGCCGCTAGCACTGCGAGGCAGGTGAGCAAGGAAGGAGCACGGGTGCAACTCTATGGGTTGCACTCGTAGTCGCCCATCGAGCGACAGGGGGATGACGGCCGAGCGCCGCCGGGCCAGGGGGGGCTTGAAAGCTGAGTGGTGGCCCCGGCACTATGGATTTTCGCGCAGCGAAATCAGCGTGCCCTCGGAAGTGCTTGCCGACGGCGGAACCTGCCCTACGGCCGCCAGACGTCCGGCAGCGTGAGACGGCGCTCGTCGACCTGCAGCCCCGGCTCCGCCGTGGCGACCGGGAGGCGGTCGCCCGTGTCCGGATGGTAGACGCCCACGCCGATGCGATACGTTCCCGGCGGGACGTCCTGCAGCGGGAGGGGAATCTCGTCGCTGACGACCTCCCCCCGCTCCCACCAGGTCGTCGGGTAGCTCCAGTCGCGGGGCATGACGTCGGCCTGCGCCACGACCTCTCCACTCTCCGCGTCGTAGAGGTGGACGAAGAACTTGTACGGCACGTCGAGCCGCTCCCGCGCGCGCCAGTGGAGCGTGAGGTCGAGGCGCTCGGCGCCCAGACTGGCGTCGTACCCCAGGAGGTCGAGTCCGTCGCCAAACGCGACGTCCAGACGGTGCGCCATCGGGGGCGCGTCGAAGGTCCGGGGGAGCGCCTGGACGGCGATGGTCTCGAGGGTCACCGGCTCGCTCACGGCCACCCCGCGGGCGCCGTCGATGAGCGTGAGGGTGAGCGACAGCCGGCCCGGCGGCAGGAAGGGGTCGAGCTGTAGCGCATACCGGGCCCGCGCGACGGCGTTCGCCGGCCACTGATCCGTCGGCCAATCCGCGGAGAGGGGGGCGCGCTGCGACTGGACCGTCTCCCCCGCCGGGTCGACCAGGCTGAGCGCCAGGTCGAGGGGGCGATCCGGGGGGGCGGTGCTTCCCCAGCGCGCATCGACGGTGACGAGGGCCCCCTGGCTGGTCGACGTGGGGGTCACCGTGTGCTCGATCAACCCGAGGGACGGGCTGACCCGGCGCGCCACCTGGAAGTCCCGGCCCGCCCGGGGCCGGGTGCGGTAGACGACCAGGGCGTCACTCTCGTACGCCGGCTCTATCGTGAGCCAATCCCGCCAGCGCGCCAGCTTCTCCGGGCTCAGGTTCTCCTTGTGCAGCACGAGGTAGCGCACGTCGTTCTCCGCCAGGAAACGGAGCTGCCGCGAGACGTCCGTCAGCTCCGGGTCCATCTCGTTCTCGTCGTACAGACCGCGCAGGAACGGGTGCCCGGTGATGAAGCTGAGCACCTCGGGCGTGGGACGGGATATCTTGCCGCCGACGAGGGGCTTGCCGTGGACCACCTGGTACCCCATGTAGGCTTTGTCGTACACGACCGGATCGAGGGGCAGGTCGAGAATTGCGAATTGGCCCGGCTCGTCCTGGAGGCGGTCGTACCAGGCGGGGGCATCGGGCCGGACGGTGGGGAAGGGGAATATCCAGTACTCGAAGAGGATGAGCCCGGCCAGCAGCGCCGTCGCGGCGCCAGCGAGCCGGGACGGGAGGCGACGACGGAGCGCCTGGACGCCCCACGCCGCCAGCATCGCCAGCGGCAGGCCCAGGGCGATGTTGAAGCGGTCCGGCTTCCGCATGGCGCGCACGAAGATGAGGTCCCCGACCAATCGGTAGGGCATGGGGACCCCCTCGAACAGCCGGCCGTCGACCCGCAGCACCGGTCCGAGGGCGAGAAAGAGGAAGATCAGGGCCAGCACGCCCCAGAGCAGCTTCCCGCGGCGGGCCCGAAAGAGCCCCAGCAGCGCCAGGCCGAGGGTGACGCCCCCGACGAAGGCGACGTACACCTTGTTGACGATCAGGTTCTCGTACCAGGCCCACATCGCGTCTCCCCACAGCGGGTGGTAGCGGCTGGGCAGCACGTAGGCCAGGAGGTCGGTCTGCCCCCACGTCCGCTCGTCGATCATCACCTCGGCGGGGGGGCTGCCGCGGAGGAGATCGCTGAGGATGGGCGACAGGAGGGGCAGCAGCAGCGCCAGGCCGACGACGCCGGCCAGGACGACCTGGAGGAGGCGCCGCCAGCGGCGGGCGTCCGGCTCGGTCAGCCAGTGGTGGAGCAGGGCCCATCCGAGGATGATGGCGGCCACGGTCAGGAGCTGCCAGCGCGTCAGCCCGACCAGCGCGATGGCGAGGCTCAGCCCGACCACGTCGCGCCGCCGCCCCTCCCGAAGCAGGCGCCGCAGATAGAACAGGGCCAGCGGGAACCAGGGGATGGCCCGGAAGTTGGGGTGATCGAAGTGGGTCTGGGTGTAGGGCCAGAAGGCGTAGATGACGCCGGCCACGAAGCCGGCCCAGCCGCTCCCGGTCACCTCCCGCGCGAGGAGGAACATGGTGTAGCCGCTGAGGGCGAACATCAGGAGCACGACCACGTCGAAGGCCGCAATCGAGCCCACGATCGCCTGGAGCGGCAGCCACGAGAGGAAGTGGGCCCAGGCGAAGTTGTGATAGACGAGCGGGACGCCCTGGGGGTGGAAGATGTAGTCGGTGTAGAACGGCGTGTGGCCCTCGAGCAGGCTATCCTTCAGCCACCACAGGTTCCACCAATGGACCCACAGGTCCCCGCCCTGGCCCGGAATATGCGTGGTGATCCGGGGCGTGACCGGCCACGTCATCACGATGGTCAGAAGGGCGTAGAGGCCGAATACGAGGAGGTCGCGCCCGTGGCGCCGCAGGACGCCGGACGCACGGGGCTCGTTGGAGCGCTCTCCGTGGGGAAGCAGCCGCTGCCACACCGGGCTCATCGCGACGGTCGAATCCGTATCTGATCGAGCACGACGGCGTCGCCGGGCCAGCGCTCGCCGTTCCCCCGGAACGCGGGCAGCCGCTCCGTCGTCTCGGGATCGTACATGCCGGCCACCAGGGTGTACCGGCCGGGGGGCGTCGCTGGATCGACGACGATCGCGCGCCCATCGGCGACCAGGGCCCCGGCTGGCCATTGCCCGGTGGCGTAGGTCCCGCTGACGGGGAGCCCATCGTGTTGGGCCTGGAGCGCTCCCGCCTCGTCCAGCAGGTGGACGAAGCCGGTGTAGGATTTCTTGACGGTCCGCCCGGCGCGCCAGTAGAGCATCACCGACAGCGTCTGTCCCCCGTCGACCGGGTCTCGCGCCAGCCGGTACCCCTCCAGCGCCAATCGATCGCCCAAGCGGGCATCCACCGCCGTGGCGGTCGCGGGCAGCCGGGGCCGGACGCTGCGCTCCGGCTTGGGGAGCGCCGCCTCGCAGGCGTCCGTCCAGAGGTAGCGCCAGGCGACGTCCCGTTCCTCGGGCTTGGTGGCGGCCACGACGGCGGCGGCGTCGCCGTAGTAATAGGCGAGCAGCGGCGGGGTCGTCTGCCCCGACGGCACGTCCCGGTAGGAGCAGACCGCCACCTGCACGTCGCGATCGGGTCGGCTCATGTCGAGCCAGGACTGGACGGAATGGTCCCGCATCACGCTGACCGAGCGCTCGTGGAGCCCGGATGGGGGGGACCGCACCGCCTTCGGGAGGTTGAGCAGGTAGAGGGTGCTGCGAGCGGGCAGCAGGTCGGCCGCGTCACCGGCCATCTCGAGGACGTGCGCCGTCAGCGCCGAGCCGGTCCGCCAGCCGGGGTAGGCGTTGAACAGGGGCGAGGCGACGAGCCAGCCGGAGGCGACGGCGACCAGGGGCGCGGCCGCGGCCAGTGGAAGCCAGCGCTGCCGCCCCTGCCGCCCGCTCCAGAGCGCCGCCCCCAGCCCGGCCAGCGCTCCCCCGACGAGCAGGGCGATCCCGGCGGCGGGCACGTAGACGTTGCGCGGATCCGGGCGGCGGGTCAGGGCGAGCACCAGCCCCCCGCCGAGGACCCAGGCGCCGCCGAGCGGGTAGAAGCGGGGCCAGCGGGGACGGAGGAGGCCGAGGAGCACCACGCCCGCCAGCAGCGGCACCACCGCGGCGGCGAGCGCTGCCCGCAACCCGGCGCCGGGGTCGGCGAACGGGGCGAGGAGGAGCGTCACGTAGCTGGCCGCGGCCGCCCCCATCTCGCCCGGCGCCGCCAGCGCCCCGCCCACGTTGGCGCCCATGGCGCCCCGGGCCTGCCGCCAGAGCAGAAAGAGGGCCGTCGCGGCGCCCCAGGCGAGCGTGGTCGATAGCGGCCGCCAGAGCGACCGCCGGCGGCGCCGGAGGAACGCCCGCCAGCTCCCCAGAGCGACCAGGCCCGGCACCAGGACGGCGATCTCCTTCGACCCCAGCGCCAGCAGGCCGAGGAGCAGGGCGGCGACGCCGGGCAACGACCCGACGGCGTGGTCCGCCCGCTCGTCCAGCAGCAGGGCCGCCAGACCGAGGGCGCCGGCCAGGAGGTCGTGACGGCGGGCCACGGCGGGGACGCTCTCGACGAGGACGGGATGGAGGGTGAAGAGGAGGCCCGTCAATCCGGCGCCGATCCAGCCGCCCGGCGCCCCCCAGCGACGGGCCAGCAGGGTCAGCTGGAGCGTCACCGCCAGGTGGAGCCAGAGATCGGTCAACTGGTACCCGGCGGGCCGCGTGCGACTGAGGGCGTAGTCGACGCCGTAGGAGAGCTGGGCGATGGGGCGGTAGAACTCGCCCCCCATAATCCCGCTGCCGAAGACTCTCTGCAGGTCGCGCCAGCTGCCGACGCGGCTGCTCTCGATCAGGTAGAGGGCATCGCTGCCGGTGAAGCTGAGACGGAGGATGTAGGCGTAGGAGAGGACGGCCACGGCCGCCACGCCCAGCAACGTCAGCACGCCCCCGGACACCCGTCGTCTCATCGCTTCCATCGTCCCCAGCGGGTCACCCGGACCCGCCCGGCAGGTCGAGGGGAGCCAGCGGGAGGACGTCGCCGGACCCGTCGGCCCGGGGCAGGCGCTCTTCTGGGGCGCCGACGGCGTAGAGGCCGATGCGGGGCACGTACGGGCCGGGCGGAGCGTCCGGGGGGAGGGTGAAGGCGTGGCGCTGGGCGAACGTGTCCCCCACCTGCCAGTTCTCCACCGGGAAACCGAGCCCGTCGGCGACGCCCAGGACGGCGCCGTCCCCGTCGGTCATATGGGCCATGATGGAAAGGGGCACCTCGGGCTGGCCCACGACGCGCCAGTAGGTCGTCAGGGATAGCTCGACGGGCGGGGGGTCGGGATCGTCGTCGACGGTCCGCTCGCTCCCCAGGAAGGTCAATGCGTCGCCGAAGGTGGCTGCTGCCCCCCGATCGGTCAGATCCGCCGGGGGCTGCAGGGGGGTGTCTGCCGGGTCCCACCGGTAGACCCGCAGGGCCGGCCTCCCCCGCGCGGTGCGCCCCTGGAAGACGATCTGCTCCGGCCGCAGGAACTGCTCGGCGAACGTCGCGCCCTCACGCTGCCCGGCGACCAGGTACCAGCCGGGCTCTCCCCCGGCCGGGTAGACCCAGCTGGTCCGGCAGTCGAGGTGGACCTGACGCACGTCGTCGCGCCCCAGGCCGACCAGCAGCTGCGGCTCGTTCAGGACCGGCGTCGGGCCATAGCACGGCGCCGCCCACGTGGGTGCCGGACGATCGGGCGCCACCCGGTAGACGAAGATGGAGCCGACCCGCGCTACCGGCTCCCGCCGCCGGAACCAATCGAAGACGTCGGGGTCGAAGAGGGTGAGGCCCTGGAGGTGGGAGGCGCTGATGGCGTAGGTGCCCGGATCGGGGTTGAAGGGGTGGAACGTCGGCGCCTCGCGCTCGAAGGGGAGGGTGGGAAGCGGTTCGAAATCGGCCAGATAGCGGGCCGGCCTGTCGTTGCCGAAGTAGCTGAGCTTCAGCTCGTCGACGGCGTGCGCTTTCGCATAGCGGCCGATGCGCTTCAGGTCCTGCCCCCAATCGAAGTTGGAGTCGACGGCGTAGAGGTAACCCCGCTGCGGGCCGCCGACGATTTCGTTGAAGTAGGTCAGATAGGACGGATGGACGGCCAGGCTGGACGCCGCCAGCCACACCGTCAGCCCGACCAGGACGACGGCCACCCGCCTGGAGCGGGACAGCCGCCGGCTCCACAGCGCCGAGGCGGTCACGGCCAGGAAGGGGACGAGGGGGAGGATGTGTCGGTAGCCGATGTTGATGTTGCTGACGATGGAGGCCGCCATGTAGAGGGCGGGGAAGAGGACGGCCAGCGCGGGCAGGGAGACGTCCCGCTCCCGGCCCGCCACCAGCAGCGCCGCGCCCAGCAGCAGGAGCAGGGGCAGCGGGGTCTTGATCAGGAAGAGGACGGGGAAGTAGTACCACCAGCCCCCGTAGGAGAGCTCGCCGAGGAAGTACGCCGCGTGGCCGGCGCTCTGATGGAGCCACAGGAGCCGCAGGTTGTCCCAGTGGGTCGGCATGGGGACCCACCAGCCCCCCAGCGTCCCGGTCTCGAAGCGGTAGATCGCCCACAGGACGAGGGCGCTCCATCCCAGGAGCCCGACGAACCCCAGCAGCAGCGGGACGAGGCGACGCCCCTCGCGCCAGGCCTGCCACAGAATGGCGAGGCCCAGCGCTGGCAGCAGGACGAGGGAGGAGAGTTTGGCCCCCCAGGCGAGGCCGAGGGCGAGCCCCGCCACCAGGGAGCGACCGGGGGTGGGGCGCCGCAGCCAGCGCCAGAACCCGTAGCTCGCCGCGAGGATCATACCGGTGACCGGGAGGTCGGTCGTCGCCAGGCTGGCGTGGGACAGGAGGTTGGGATCGAAGGTGGACAGGAAGAGGGCGAACAGGCCCGCTCCCGGGCCGAAGAGGTCCGCCGCCCAGCGGTAGCTGAGGGCAGCCAGGACGAGGCTCAGCGCCAGCACGGACCAGCGGCCCAGGAACGTCAGGCGCTCCACCGCTTCGGTGGGCGCCTCGTCGACGACGTGTTGGGCCACGTCGAGACGCTGCCCCTCGGCCCAGCCGTCCACCGCCGCCGGGGAGCGGACGCCGGGCTCGAGCACGGCCAGGCTCCCGATCAGCGCGTGGGGCAGCGGGGGATGGCCGTATTGGAGGCGCAGATCGCCCGTCTCCCAGTAGGCGAGGCCGCGCACCAGGTGGACGGGCTCGTCCACCGTGAGCGACTGGGCGTGGAGATTGACCAGCCCGCGTCCCCAGAGGGTCGCGATCAACAGGAGGGCGCTGCCCCAGAGCCAGAGGTGGCGTCGCTCGTCACCCATCACTGGGGGGCGGCATGCGGGGCGTTCACCGTGTCGCCGTGCGGCGCGCGGCAGCCGGGGGTTAGACGAATGCCCATAGGTATTCTCAATCGCGGTTCGTCGAAGTCTGTCAAGGGTGGGGAGAGTGTAACACGCTTCAAAGGGGTGTCAACCCGGTGGGGTTCGGGGCGGGGGCTTGAATCACTGAGGCGCTGAGAACGGCTGAAAGCACTGAAACACGACACGACAGCGGCGCTCCGTCGCCCTCGAGCGGTCCTTTGGAGATCGACGCGCCGGAGGACGCCTGCGCCCGGGGGCGTGGCGAAAACGCCACACGGAGGATCTAACTTTCGCCACAACGCGTGTGGCGAGAACGCCACAAGAAGTGTCTAACGCACGCCACAGAAAACGCCCTCTCTGGACCTGACAAGTCGCTCCAACGGATGTATACTTGGGTATCGATCAGCGTTTCGACGTTGATGCGACCTGGCGGACAACTTGCCGCACCCCGTCTCACAGTCTATTCCGGTCAAGACGCTACGAAATGAGATCCACCGGCGCAGCCCTCAGCGAGTACGATCAAACTCTCTGCGACGTTATGCTGTGACGTCAGTGGATGATCAAGGGAGATATTGGGCGAGATGGCTAGAGGCAGAAGGGAGAGCACCTGGCTGGTGGTGCGACGGTGTCTGGCGCTCATTCGCTGCGTCCAACGGGGTCCGGCCAGCAGGGAGGATCTGCTCGAGGCGATGCTGTCGGTCGAGGATCCGATCGATCACGGTGAGGTCCGAGGCGAGGACCTCGATGCCCTCGATACCCGCCTGGATAAGGACCTGCGGCGTATTCGGGAGAACCTGATGGTCGACGTCTACTACGACCGTGACGCGGGAGGCTATGTGATCAAGGATACGTGGCTGCCCCTGCTGGATCTTCCCGACGATGATCTGGAGACCATCGCCTGGCTGGAGCAGACGTTCGATCTCGAATCGCCCAAGCACGACGAGATACACGGCCTGCTGAGAAGACTGCGGTTGTATCTGGATCCGAGCCGCGTGGCGTTGATCGAGGAAGCGCGCACGGCGCTGGAGATAGACCTCCGTCGGCGGGACGCGGACGAGATCCGGCCGGAGGTGTTGCGGGGGTTGCGGAAGGCGTACAGGACGGGGCGGCAGGTCGAGCTGCTCTATCTCTCTCCGGGTTACGAGGATGGCGAGCCGCGGCGACACGTCGTCGAGCCCTATGAGCCGTACACCTTCGACACGACGCGCAAGCACTACTACCTCCGGGCTTACTGTCGTCGGGTGGAGACGGCTGAGGGTACCGACTATTTGAATGCGTATCGTACGTACCGCCTGGGGCGCATCCGCGGGGTGACGGTGTTGCCCAACAAGCTGCCTCCGATCGCGCCGAGCGTTCCCCGGCACGAGGTGGTGTACGAGCTCACGCCTCAGGTCGCGCGCCTGGGGGTCACCCGGCAACCTCGGATCGAGATTCAGAG
>Ga0207797_1001913_pt1 | contig 14786 bp, 6 predicted proteins | sample PRCRCaboRojoPR_6_FD_187275 | JGI IMG/M metagenome (GOLD analysis project Ga0207797, IMG submission 187275) | Marine sediment microbial community from Cabo Rojo, Puerto Rico - PR CR 10% Liquid 1 (SPAdes) | ecosystem: Environmental > Aquatic > Marine > Coastal > Sediment | place: Cabo Rojo, Puerto... | reverse complement strand
ACGAGCCGCGAGTCGAGCGGTTCGAACGGACCGCGTCGGGCTGTCGCGGGACGATCGACCCCTCGGGCGGCACCACCGTCGGCCCCGGCGGACGGTTCGTCTCCTCCGGGGTGATGGACACCGGATCGCCGGACGCCGACCTGGCGATGGAGATCACCCGCACCTCCCCCGACGGCGCCCGGATCACGACCTACCGTGTGGACCTCTCCTCGCACGTGCCGGGGAACGGCACCGAGAACTGCCCCGGCGAGGCGGCCTACCGCCTGAACCTCACCGTCGACTACCGGGAGGCGATGCGGGTGGCCGTCTACGAGGAGGGGGAAGCGGCGTCGTGTGGCGGGACGGGCTGTTCGGCGGTGATGGCCGACGAGCAGCGTCGCTGGTGGGCGAACGGGACGGTGTGAGAGTGAGGCCTCGTCCGAGTAGGATCTGTTCGAACGGTTGTCTCGCCCAGAAACGGTGATACGACCCCGGAAGCCCCCGGTGGGTACGCTCGCGCGGTTCGCTGCGCTCCTCGTCGCTCGCTCCGTTCGCTCCTGAGGTGCTTACTTCGCCGTGCTTCGCGTACCCGCCGGCCACTTCCAGTCCCGCCCGTGTCGGCCGTCCGATCGGCAATCGAACGGGACGGACCGCGAACCTCGCAACCCCCTCAGTACGACCGCGGGAGCCCGAGCGCCTTCGTCCCGAGGTAGTTGAGCACGAGTTCCTGGGCGATGGGCACCAGCCGGGTCAGCCGCGCCTCGCGCAGGTAGCGTTCGACGTCGTACTCCCGGGCGACGCCGAAGCCGCCGTGGGCCTGGACGGCGATGTCGGCGGCCTCGAAGGCGGACTCGGCGGCGAGGTACTTGGCCATGTTGGCGTGGACGCCCGCCATCTGCCGGTCGGCGCCGTGGATGACCTCGGTGGCGTTGTAGACCACCTGCTTTGCGGCCATGACGTGTGCGAACGCCTCGGCCAGCGGGTGCTGGATGGCCTGGTTCTTCCCGATGGGCCGGTCGAACACCTCCCGCTCGCCGGCGTAGTCCACGCCGGCCATGATGGCCGCCTCGCCCAGCCCGATGCACTCGGCGGCGATGACGACCCGCTCCTCGTTCAGCCCGTCGAGCACCTGGTAGAACCCCTGGCCCTCCTCGCCGATGAGGTTCTCCGCGGGCACGCGCATGTCCTCGAACCAGAGCTCGTAGGAGTGGACGGCACCCGAAGCGGTCTTCGGGATCGGCTTCATGTCGAAGGTGCCCTGGTCGCGCACGGCGTCGAGGTCGACGAGGAACATCGAGATGCCCTCGGTCCGCTTCTCGACCTCCGATTTCGGGGTCGTGCGGGCCATCAGCACGATGTAGTCGGTGGCGTCGACACGGGAGATCCAGATCTTCTGCCCGTCGACGACGTACTCCTCTCCCTGGCGTTCGGCGAACGTCTCGATGGACGTGGAGTCGGAACCGGCGTTCGGCTCGGTCAGGCCGAGCGACTGGACCGCGATCTCGCCGCGGGCGAGCTTCGGGAGCAGCTCCTCCTTCATCGCCTCGCTCCCGTAGTTGACGATCGGCGGGACGTTGTAGATCCCGCCGTGGATCGCCTGTGCGGCGGCGAACCCGCCGCCGCTGGCAGCGATCTCCTCCATCATCACGGCGACCTCGCTCGTCGTCATCCCCGGGCCGCCGTACTCCTCCGGGACGAGCGCGCCGAGCCACCCCTCCTCGGCGAGCGTGTCGACGAACTCGGACGGGAACTCCTCCTTTCGGTCCCGCTCGCGCCAGTACTCGTCACCGAAGTCCGCGCAGATCTCTCGGATGCTCTTCTGGACCAGCCGCTGTTCCTCGGAGAGGTCCACGGTCTCCATCGCCGGAAGTAACGACGGCATCGATGGCCGGACTTCGGGCGACCGGTGGATAAAGCTACGCCCCCGGGAACGCGGGGACGCGAGGGTTCGGGGCGCGGGAAACCCTCCGGGAACGAAGCGGCCGGCGTTTAAGTACCTCTGGCGACAAGGAGTTTATTCGAGGGGAGTTCTGGCCGCGACACACGCCCGGGTTTCACGTCGCCGGCCCGGTCGAACCGTTCTTACGCCCCGAGTCACAACGCCCGGAACATGGCCGAGCAGTCCGGTACCGCGGACGAGAAGGGGGCGCCGGGCCCCGAGGCGAGCACGCCGGTCCACGGAGGGGACCCCCGCGGGGTGAGCGACCGCGCCGGCCACGGCACGCTCTCGCGGACGGAGGCGCTTCGGGACGCCGCCGTCAGGCGGTGGGACGTGGTCTCGCCGAGCGCGACGGGGATCGGCCGCGCGACCGACCCCGCGAGCGACCTGTCGGAGTCGGTCCGTCGCCTCCACGAGGAGCGCCACCCGGCGATGCGGGGCCACAGCTCGCGGCTCCACCGGCTGGACAAGCTCCGCGTCGCACAGGCGCTCTGCAACCACCTCGGTCTCACCGGGTGGCAACGCGACCGCGTCCTCGGGGTGATGGAGGACCTCGACCTCACGGCGTTCGGGAGCCAGCGGGCCATCCCGAAGGTGGCGCTGGTAGTGGTGAGGCACGTCGTCGACGTCGAGCGCCGCCGCTACCTCGGTCTGGAGGACCGGGAGTACCTCGCCGGGAAGTCGCCGGACGAGCTCGACGAGCTCTACGAGAGCTTCCGCTCGATCAAGGACGAGCCGGCGTTCGAGCGGCTGCTCGAGGCCCACGACCTCGACAAGACGAGCCTGAACCGACTGCGGAACGTCCTCGTCGAGCGGCTGGCCGAACAGGGCATCGAGGACCGCGCATTCGGCCGGAACCCGTACCGCGATCCGAACCTCCCGCAGTTGCGGGACCGCCGACCGGACGGGGAGGCGAGCCCGGAACCGGCCACCTCCGACGACGGGGCGTAGGGCTCCACGACCGAACGACTAGCGGAAGTGTCCGACTGCGACCTCGTGAGCCACCCTGGCCCTGCGGCTCGGAATCCGCATCCGGCGCCAGGTTGACGTACCCCTCGGGCGAACGCCCGCGAGTGAGAGTGAACAGGCGCGAGGTACTCCTGACCGGCGGTGCGGGGCTCGCGACGCTCGCCACGCTTGCCGGGTGTTCGAGCGGGAGCGACCGGTCCGGCACGGGTGACGGCGGGACCGGCGACGGAACCCCGGCCCGGGCGGAGACCGGACCCGGGACCGGAACCGGGACCCCGGCGGGGTCGGCGACACCGCCACCCACTGCGTCGTCGGCTGCCGCCGGGACGGACCACGTGGCCCGGTTCGGCGGGTTCCTCGAGTCACGGGGCATCACGGTCCGGGACCTCCGGGAGGACGGCCCCATCGTCACCCTCGAGTACGCCACCGGGTCGACGAGCTACGAGGCCGTCTCGCAGGACATCGGCCGGGTCTCGGGGGGGTTCTTCCGCGGGGTCCGGGACGGCTGGGACGCGACCCGCCTGGAGGCGACCGTCACCGACCCGTCCGGCACGGCGCTGGCGACGTGGTACGCCCGGGCGGAGTGGTTCCGCGAGTTCCAGGCCGGCGATGTATCGGCCGAGGAGCTCTCGCTGCGGGTGCTCCGGACCGTCGAGCGAACCGGTGCGACCGGGACGACGACGGCCGCCGCGGACACCGGGCGCTGAGCGCGGACGGACGCGGGTAGCGGACCGCTGACTGCGAGTCAAAAGGAGTGGGGAACGACCCCCGATAGCCGGCCACTCGTCGCGAGGATGCCGGGGGGCGGTCAGTCCAGCCGTCGTGCGCCGAGCAGCGCGAGTCCGACCGCCACCAGCGCCGCGGCGATACCGAACCCGGCACCGTCACCGGCGGTCGTCGCCGGCGGCTCGGTGCCGGCCGGCTCGGTCACGGTCGGTCCGACCGTCTCCGTCGGCCCCGTCGTCGGCGGGGACGTCTCCGAGGCCGGCACGGACGTCCCCGGCGCCGCAGTCGCCGTCGGGGTCGCGCCAGCCTCGACGGTCACCGAGCCCACGGACGCGCCGTCGACCGACAGCGCGTACGTCCCCGGACTGTCGAACCGGTTGGACAGGTAGACCGTCCGCTCGGCCGACGCGCCGACCGCCACCGTCCGCTCGGCGACCGTCGACCCGTTCGCGGCCATCGTCAGCGTGATCCGCCCGCGTGCCGCGTCGTAGTTCGACAGGTTCACCGCCGCGACCACCGGCTGGCCCGTCGTCACCGTGTCGTTCAGCAGCACGCGGTCGTCGATCTGGACGTCACCGCTCGCACCGCCGGCGGGCTGCCCGCCACCGCCGCCGCCACCGCCGTCGTCGTCACCGCCGTCGTCCGTGGCCTCGACGGCCAGCGTGGCGGTCCCGGTCGCGACGGCGAGGGCGTTCCCGTCGGCGTCGGTGAACGTCTCGGTCTCGAGGCCGAGCGTCACCGGGTCGGTGGCGCTATCGCCCGTCACCCGCAGCGCGAACAGCGACCCGTTGCCGGTCGGCCCGGGGTACCGGTCGGTGTACCCGGTCACCCGCAGCACGCCCGGTTCGGGCGTCGCGGTCTCGACAGTGAACGTCCCCGCGTCGGAGGCTGTCACCGACACCGCGTCCGGATCGTAGGTGACGTTCACCGTGAACGACCCCACGCCGTCGTTGTCGGTCACGTCCGCGAACGCCACCGTCGCGGCGTCCGTCTCCCCTTCGGAGACGTTCTGGACGCCCGCGAAGTCGATACTCGGGCCGCCCTGTGCCGCGACGGCACCGACGGCCGCCCCGCCGGCGCCCGCCGCCGCGAGGGACACCACGAGCGACGCGACCAGCACCGTCGAGAGCGTGTCGTCGCCGAACATGTCAGTCACCTCCGGACAGCGCGTAGCTGTCGTCGCGCTCGCCGTTGGCGTACTGAGCGACGAGCATCGCGTCGACGGCGTTCACCTCGCCGTCGTCGTTCACGTCCGCGTAGGCGCCCGCGTCCGAGCCACTCGCGACCGCGCCGGCGACCGCACCGGCGTCGCCCCGGTCGACCGAGCCGTCGCCAGAGACGTCGCCGAGCCGCTCGCCGTCGTACGAGACGGTGACGGTCGCGTCGGTCTCGGCGCTCACGTTCGCCCGGAGCGAGTCGTCGAACCGCTCGAGCGAGACCGACCCGCTGTCGGTCGTCGCGGTCAGCTCGTCCAGTTCGCTCGCCGGGACCGCCCCGGACGAGGGCGTCGGGAACGCCACGGTGGTCCGCCCGCCCGAGGCGTCGACGACGAAGCTCAGGTCGTAGGCGGCCGCCCGGCTCGCCGTCGCGGTCCGCTCGAGCTCGCCGGCCGAGCCCTCGATGACGCTCGCGCCGCGGTCGGTCGCGACCACCGTCGGGTCGGCGAGCGTCGCGGGCACCGTGTAGGTCAGTCGGACCGTCTCGCCGACGTCGACCGTCCGCTCGAACGTCGGCAGCACGACCGACGTCCCGTCGACGACGACCGTGTGGTTCCCTTCGACGACCGAGGTGGCGCCCGCGCCGACCGACTCGCCGTCGATCAGCACGTCCGCACCCGCAACCGGGGAGCCGTCCGGCCGCTGGACGGTCACGTCCAGCGTGCCGAAGCCGGCCGCGTACGCGGTCGAGCTGTCACGGGCCGAGAGGTCCGTGTTGTACAGCGGCCGCACCTCCGCCTCGACGCTCTCGTTCCCCGTCGAGGGGACGCCGACGTCGAACTCGTAGGTGTAGGCGGTGTTCGCCGGGACCTCCTCGCCGTTTATGAACAGCGACTGCCCCGACCGGAACGTGCTCGTGTCCAGTTCGGCGGTCCGAGCCTCGGTCGTGCCGTTCGGGAACCGCACCCGCGCGGAGCCGACGCTCGTCCCGTCGACGGTGAGCCCGTTCGGCAGCGGCACCTCCACGACGGGGTTGAACAGCGCCGAGTCGGCGGTGTTCTCGACCGTCACCTGCACCGTCTGTCGGCCGTCCGTGGTGAAGTTCTCGGGGAACTCCACGGAGACCGTGTAGCCCGCGGACTCCTGGGCGGCCGCCGGGCCGCTGGCCGCGAGCGCGCCGGCGCCGGTCAGCGCCGCCGTCACCACCAGCGCGGCCGTCACGGCGACCGCGAATGACCGTAGTCGTTCGTACAGCGCCTCTGCCGCGTCTGGGTGGGTGTCTGCGTCGAACATCTCAGCTCTCCTCCGTCAGGTACTCCCGCTCGTCGACGACCTGGTCGCTGGAGACGCCGACTATGACCACCCCCGGATCGCTCGACGTGGCCTGCACCTCGAGTTCGCCGGCCTCGCGGAGCGCCCGCAGTTCGCTCGCGTTGGCGTCGTCGGTCAGCCGGACGCTCCGGATCGGGTCGTCCCCGGAGACGGTCACCGTCTCGTCGAGGAGGACCGAGCCGGTCGAGGTGTCGACCAGTTCGACGGTCACCGTCCGTTCCCCGCCGGACGTCGAGAGCCGCTGGAGCGCGTCGATGGCCACCGCGGTCGCCCGCGTGTAGCCGAACGAGCCGTCCTCGCGGTAGACGTCGGTCAGGTAGGCGACGCCGGCGTCCAGCGTCGCGTTGTCGACCGCGACGTCGGTCGCGTCGGCCGAGTCCAGCGCCAGCAGCACCTGGCCCGTGGACTCGCTGACGTCGCCCTGGCTGTTCCACCAGCGGCTCTGGTGGTAGCCGTCCCAGGAGCCGTCCTGGTTCTGCTCGGCCTCGAGCCAGGCCGCGCTGGCGTTCAGCGCGTCGTCGACCGCCTGCTGCTGGGAGCCGTTCAGCGCCGGCGAGTCCGCCACCGTCGCCAGCCCGCGGACCGCGAGCGCCGTCGCCATCGGCGAGGCGTCGCCGTCCTCGTCGTTCCAGGACCCGTCGGGGTTCTGCGTGTCGAGCAGGTAGGCGGTGGCGTCCTGCCGGAGCCGCGTCAGGTTGCTGTTCGTGCCGCTCACCCCGGCGTCGTTCGCGCGGTCGGCCGCCACCAGCGCGAGGCCCGTCATCGAGCGACGGTCCTCGTAGTAGTGGTTCGACCGGAAGCTGCCGTCCGCGCGCTGCTTGCCGGCCAGCCAGTCGACCGACGCGCTGTAGTTCAGCTCGCCGAGCTGCCCGGCGTTGGCCGGCCCCTGGACGGCGTCGTTCTCGACGGCCGTCGTGCCGTACAGCGCGTAGACCGTGTAGAACAGGTCCCCGTCGGGGTCGTTGCCCCACATGGACCACGCGCCGTTGGCGTGCTGGGCGTTGGCCTCGCTGGCACCGTTCGGCGCCAGCCGGTCGACGCCCTGCGAGATCGACTCGTTGATCCGCTGGCGGTCGTAGCTGACGTTCGAGTAGCTCCGGTAGTACTGGTCGGTGTTCAGCGCCGCCAGCATCGGCGAGGCGGTCTGCTCGACACAGCCCCGCGGGTAGTTGAACAGGTACTCGAGGCCCTTCAGCGCGCGGCCACGGGCACCCGCCTGCACGTCGACCGTCAGCGTCTGATCGTACGTCCGCACGTTCGCCAGGTCGGCCAGCGTCGCGTTGGCCGACCCGCCGGCGGTCGCGACCCGGACCGACGTCTCGTTTTTCAGCCGGAGCTTCGGCACCACGACGGACGTGTTCGCCGAGAGCCGGCCGGTCTGGTCGAGCCGCGAGAGCGTCGCGTCGAGCGCGACCTCCTGCTGGGTCGCGTTCTCCGGGACGGCGACCCGCCAGCGGACCGTGTTGGTCCCCTGCTGGGCGTAGACGCCCTTGGTCGCCGACCCCTGCACCGCCAGGTCGCCGCCGGTCGCGAGCGAGGCGTTCACCTCGCCCGGCGCGTTCACGTCGAACTCGCCGACGACGAGGACCGTGTCGCCCTGCTCGACCTCGGCCGGCACCGAGAGCCGCCGGGGAGTCAGGTCGTACTGGAAGACCCGGAGCGTCCGGCTGGTCGCGTTACCGGCCGGGAACACCGGGTCGGTCACGGCGAGGTCGTAGGTCCGGTTCGCCCGGACCCGGTCGGTCCGGCTCGTCCGGTTCACCTCGCCGGGCGCGAGCGACGGCACCGGGACCGTCTCGGTCGTCCCGTTGACGGTCAGGGTGGCGTTGGTCGCGTCGCTCGCCGCGGTGCCGGCGTTGGTGAACAGCAGGTACGCCGTGACGTTCTCGCCCTCGGGTGCCTGCGTCGGGACCGCCAGCCGGACCCGCAGGTCGCTGTAGGTGACCGTCGTCGTCGCCGCGTCGGCGTTGTCGTCGGTGTCCGCCTCGTTCGTCACCGGCTCCACCGAGGCGTCGACCGTCACGTCGCCGGTCACGCGGTTGGCCCGTGCCCACCCGGTGAGGTCGACGACGCTGACGTTACCGGCGCCGGACGCCAGCCCGCTCACGTTGTAGGTCCGCCGGGTCGAGGCGTTCGCGGCGGTCGCGTCGACCGTCACCTCGAACGCGCCCTCGACGCCGTTACCGCCGACGTTCGTGACGTTCACCGTCGCGTTCACGCCGTCCTGGAGCCGCTGGGTCGCCGCCGTCGAGACGTCGACCGCGAGGTCCGGACGGGCGAGCACCGCCACCGTCAGCGTCGTGCTGTTGGCGTTCCCGGCCGCGTCGGTCGCGGTGACCGTCACGGTGTGGTTGCCGGGGTCGCTGAAGTTCAGCGTCCGCGTCGGCGACGTGCTCGTGTTCGCGTAGCCGGTGTCGGTCTCGAACGTGTAGTTGGCGATCCGGTCGTTGTCCGAGCTGTTCGAGGCGTCCACGACGAGGTCGGCGTTCTGTGGCACCGAGTCGGGCGCATCGACCACGACCGTCGGGGCGACCCGGTCGGTCACGGTGACGTTCACCGTCTCGGCGAACAGCGTCCGCTCGGAGGCGTTGTACGCCGTCACGCGGGCGGTCACCTCGCCCGCCAGCGTGTCGTAGGTGTGGTTCGCCGTCGTCGTCGCGCCGCCGGTCGTCAGCCGCTCGCCGTCGCCGAACGCCCAGGTGTAGTTCGCCACCGTGACGTTCGAGTCGACGGTGAGGTTCGCAAGGTCGAACGTGACGTCGTCGACGTTCACGTCGGCCGTGGACGGCGTCGCCGTGAGGTTCGCGTCACCCGCCTGGGTGACGGTCACGGTCGTCGTCGCGCCGACCAGCACCGTGCCGTTCGCGTCGACGGCCTCGACCGTCACCTCGTACTCGCCCGCACGCGTGTAGACGTGCGAGGTGGTGTTGGTGGCGGTGGTGACGTTCTCGCCGTCGCCGAACGTCCACCGGTACTCGCCGGGCGTCGCCGAGTCGTAGGTGACGTTCTCCAGCGCGAACCGGGCGGTCGTCACGTTGGCGTCCACGTCGTCGGGCGAGACCACGAGGTCACCCGACCCGAGCTCGTCCAGCCGGATCGTCTCCGTCGCGTTCGCGTCGACCGTCAGGTTCCGCCGGTAGGTCTCGTCGACGAACGCCGTCGAGTTCGCCGGCGGCTCGACCGCGATGGTGACCTCGCCGGTCAGCTCCATCCCGGCGTCGGCGCCGTTGGGGTAGATCCGGCCGTCGTCGCGGGTGGGCTCGACCCAGCCCGCGCGGCCGTCGCTCGCGTCGCCGTGGGTCCCGTTCCAGTGGTACAGCGTCACGCTCGCGTTCCGGACCGGCCGGCCGGACTCGTTCTCGACCACCACGTCCAGGACGTGTCCGCCGGGGAGCTGCCGGCTCCCCAGGGAGACGTCCCCGTCCGCGGTGACGTTCGCGAACCCGTACATGTCGACGTTGCCGTCGCGAGCGAAGTCCTCGGCGGTCCAGCCGTCGGTCCCGTTGCCCTGGTAGTAGCCGAGGCGGTAGGTCGCGCCGCGCTCGAGCGACAGCGCGTAGTTCCCGCTGGCGTCCGTCCGGTCGACGACCGGGTCCCCGGAGCGCGGGAAGGCGACGACCGCGTCGTCGACCGCCGCCGACCCGTTCGCCAGCGTGAACTGACCGGTCACGCTCGCCGGCTCGGACCGGACCGCGATGCCCCGCCGCTCGTAGACGGCGGTGCTGTAGTTGGCCGTCGCGAGGCCGACCTCGTAGGTGACGTCACCGTCGGCCGTCTCGGGGGTCACCGGGACGGTCATCCGGCCGTCGGCGCCGGTCGTCCCGAACGTGGACGCGCCGGGTGACCCGACCTGCTCGGCGTCGACCCAGCCGAACCGGACGACCGCGCCCTCGATGGGCCGGCCGTTCCGGTCGGTGACCTCGAGCGTCACGTTCTGGGTGACGTTCGGCCGGAGCGCGTCCGGCGAGACGAGCGCGACCGCCGGTCCGCCCGCGCCCTCCTCGTCGATCCAGAAGGTGTCCGGGCCGACGCTCGGCGTCTGGGCGCCGACCTCCCACTCGCGCGGGACGTCGGCGGGCAGCGGCGCGTCGAACGACTCGTTGTAGACCGACGAGCCGTTCGCGTTGACGAACCCGACGAACAGCTCGTCGCGGACGTCGAAGCCGTCCGGCGACGCGACACGCAGCAGCGTCTCCGTGCCGTTCACCCGGTCCCAGGAGCTGTTGCGGTACCGCAGGGTCAGGTTCAGGGTGCCGTCGGACCACCGCAGGTCGGGATCCGGACGGACCTCCTCGGTCGAGGACCCGACCCGGTAGCTGTCGGCGTAGACGAACTCCTCGTCGGCCACCGCGCTGCCGTCGGACTGCCGGGTGTCCCCGGCGACGGCGACGATCTGCTGTTCGGTCAGATCGAAGCCGGTGACGTTCCGGTAGTCGATGTCGGGCGCGGCGATCTCCGTCGTGACCTCGCCCGAGCCGCTGGTCGTCACCGTCCTCGTCGCACCGCCGGTGGTGTAGAGCGAGACGTTCGTGCCGCCGACGTACGTGTCGTTCCGGTAGTCGTACAGCCGGACGTCGACCTCGATGGTCTCGTTCGGCACGACGTAGCCGTTCTCGGTGTGCCGGGGCCAGTACGCGTCGACGTCGAGGTCGTAGCGGTCCTCCTCGGACGGCGACGTCGGCTCGCGGACGTACGGGCCGAACCGGCCGTCGACGAACACGGTCGCCCGGCCCGTGGAGACGGGCACGTCACCCGCCGCGTCCGGGTCGACGCTCGCCTCGACCACGCCGAAGCGTGCGTCGGCCGGCGGCGTCACGTCGAACGCGCCGACGCCGCGCCGGGTGGGCGCGGCCTGCCCGGTGACGTACTCGACGGTCGTCCCGTCGGCGGAGACGTTCCCGAGCGCCTCCCGGAGCTCGCGGTACGCCTCCTCACCGAGCCGAGCCTCGCCGCTGCGGGCCTGCCGGACGCTCATCGCGACCGAGTCCGGCAGGTCCCGGTAGACCGAGGCCACGTAGCGGTCCTTCACCCACGTCACGTTGTACGAGGCGGTGACGTTGGCGGGCCGCTGCTGCCGGGACTCGTACTGGGTGCTCGCGAGGACGTTCTGGAACGTCAGGTTCGCCCGTTCACCGGGGCCGACGACCGTGCTGTCGGGCCCGAGGTCCGTCTCGTACCGCTCGGTGACGAGCTCGACCTCTCCGGCGTACTCCGAGTCGGTGGAGCCGTTGAAGACGGATTCGAGCGCCACCCTGACGTTGACGTCGGCGTCCTGGCCGCCGTAGTCGTCGACCGAGCGGGTCGAGAAGTCGACCGTCGTCCGCAGCACCCCGTCGGTGACGGTCAGGTTCTCGACGTCGGAGATCTCCTCGGTCCGGTTGGGCGCCGCGTAGTTCTGGAGCCGGACGGAGGCCGGCCCCTCGTACGTCTCGTAGCTCCCGTTGTCGATCCGGTAGATCGGGACGTTCAGCGAGACGGTGGCGTCGGGCTCCGAGAGGTAGCTACTGCCCTCGACCTCGTAGGGGAGCCCACCGATGCCGGAGTAGTAGTCGTACTCCAGTTCGCGGACGTCGACCGTGTAGGTCTGACTGATCCGGTTGTTGCGGTCGTCCGCGACCTCGACGGTGAAGTCACCGAACCCGCCGCTCGTCGTGACCTCGAACGACGTCGTCGCGAGCCCGCTCGCGTTCGTCCGCACCGTGTCGTTTCCGACGAGCGCCCCGGATTCCTGGTCGTAGACGCTGAAGTTCACCGGGACGTCCGCGGCCGGTCCGCCGGCCGTCGCGTTCCACGCCACGGCGATCCCCGAGACGTTCGAGGTGGTCACCGTGTCGAGCGCCCCGGCGTCCGGGATCCGGTCGGTGCCGCCCGTGCTCGCGTTTCGCGAGACGACGTACCAGTCGAACCGGCCGTCGTCCACCCCGGTCAGGTCGTTGTCGCTGACCTGGAAGCCGACGAAGTCGGCGTCGGCCCGCCGGTCGTAGACGTAGAGGTCCGCCGGCTCGAACGCCGCGCTGGAGTCGTTGTACCGGTACGTGTCGTCGTACTGGTCCAGTTCGAGCGCGTACGTGTCGTTCCCGGGGAAGTAGGTCCGGGTGGCGTCGAACCGGTACTCCGCGCCGGCCGGGTCCGTGAACTGCGCGCCGGTCGTCCCGTTCCCGTCGACGTCCACGTAGACGGTGACCGACGCGTTCGGCGACGCGCTGTCGGCGAAGCCGACCTGGAAGTCCGGGTCGTACCTCGCGTCGACGTACGCCGCCTCGATATCCGGCGCGGTGCCGGCGTCACCGACCGCGTCGGTCGGCGGGGAGACGTCCAGGTCGACGTACGTCTCGCCGGTGTTCCCGATGCCGGCCCAGAGGTCACGGACCCCCGGTTCGGTCCCCGGCGTGCCGAGGTCGGTCGTGCCGTTGACCGCCGCCCAGGCGTCGAGCACGCCCGCGCCGACGGCGTTCTCCCCGCCGGGCACCGGCCGTGCCGAGTCCTTCAGCGTGGACCCGACCTGCGAGGCGCTCATCCCGGGGTTCGCGGCGAGCAGCAGCGCGGCGGTCCCGCTGACGTGCGGGGCCGCCATCGAGGTGCCCGAGAGCGCGACGTAGTCGGGCTCGCCGGGGTACGCGTCCGTCGATGCGGCCGAGACGATGTCGGTCCCGGGCGCGACGATGTCGACGCCGGGGCGCGCGTCGGCGCCGAAGCCGACCGGCCCCCGGCTGGAGTACCGCGCGACGTCGTCGGTCTCGTAGCCCGTGGCACCGACCGTGATTGCGTCGGCGGCCGAACCGGGGCTCCCGACCGACTGGTTGCCGAGGAATCCGCCGGAGTTCCCGGCCGAGATGACCGGGACGATCCCCTGGGCGGCGAGGTTGTTCGCCGCGCTCGAGACCTCGTCCGAGCCGTTCGACGGGTAGACCGGGGCCGTCGTCACGTTGACCGAGACGTTCGCCGGGTTCGCGTTCTCGACGGTCAGGCTCCACGTGCCGTTCCGTATCTCCCGGACCGTCGAGGGCTCGTACTTCAGCAGCTTGAGCCCGCCGGGCACCTCGCCCGACTGGTACATGTAGCCCGCCGAGTAGCCGGTGAGACTCCGGTTCCCGTCGGGGCCGCGGAGCACGAGGCTCAGGTTCCCCTCGACGCTCGCCTGGGTCGTCGACCCGGTCGTCAGCGCCGAGCCGTCGTACGACGTGGGCTCGACGCGGACGAGGACGAACGCCGGCCGGAACGCGGGTCCGTCGTCGCCGGTGGTCGTCGCGTTGCCGGTCGCGAACACCTCGAACGTCGCGTTCGCCGAACTCCCGTTCCGCACCGCGAGTTCGCCGGTCCGCGAGTCGAGGATCGGGCTCCGGCCGAGGCTGGCCGAGACGACGTCGGCGCTGTTGTTCGCCGACCACTGGAACGCGTCGATGACGTCCGAGGACCGACCCCCGCCGTCCGCGTCGAGGGCGCGCGCGCCGAACAGGTTCGCACCCGGCGCGACGCCGACCGACCGCTTGGCGTCGGACCGGCCGGCGATGGTCCCGGCGACGTGCGTCCCGTGTCCGTCGGGGTCGACCGGCTCGGTGTTCGACGCGTTGACGAAGTCCTTCCAGCGCGTCACCCGCGGGATCGCGGGGTGGTCCTCGTCGACACCGCTGTCGACGACGCTGACGTTGACGCCCGTGCCGGTGACCCCGGCCTCCTGGACGTCGTCGGCGCCGACGTACTCGATCCCCCACTCGCTCAGCCCCGAGGTGTCACGCTCGAGGCCGTCCGGGGAGACCGAGAGGTTGCCGTACTCGCCGAGGCCGTCGAGGAACGCCCCGGCGTCGCCCGTGTACCCGCCGTCGGCACGCCGCACCGGGCTGTCGTAGACGACCCGGTCGACCTGCGTACTCGCGGTGAGCTCCTCGATCACCGCGGGGGTCGCCTCGACGGCGACGACGTTCCGTATCCAGAACGACCGGACGTCGGCCGCCCGCCCGCGCTCGGCCTGCCGGTCGAGGTAGTCGAGGACGTTCGCCTGGGTGTCCTCGGCCAGCGCCTGCATCCGCTGGCGGGCCTCGGCCGCTTCGAGCCGGTTCAGTGCGAGCGCCTCGTTCGGCTGGCGGTCGAAGACCACCAGCACCGGGACCCGCTCGGTCGCGGTGGCGTCCCGCAGCTGGAACTGCAGGCCGCCCGAGAGCTTCCCGGGACGGGTCGCCCCCTCGAACCGTACCCCCTGTTCCGTCGCCCTGTCCGACACTGCCGTCGAAGGTGGCCCGGTAGCGTCGGGTCCACTCGTGGTCGCAGCCGCTCCGAGTGACGCCGTCGGCGCCACCGGGGCGAGGACCAGGAGTAGAACGAACGCTATCGCGCCCCCCCTGCTGATCGTATCCCCTGATGTCATGCTGGATCCGTCCGCCGGGGTCGGGTTTTCGCCCCCGACGGGTAACGGCCGGGAATGATCAGGGTCCCGACTTATATCTTCTCCCAGTGTACTGTCGTGAGCCGCTGGAGCGATCGGTGGCGCCGCAGTCTATCGAAAATCCGTCCGCTATGACTCGCTCGTCGCGCCTATTGATGGAAAACGTTCATGTACGTCCGTCCGAGAGACGGCCGCTCAGGCGGCTCGCAGCTCCGTCTCGTTCGGCGCCCGGACCGGCACCGTCGACAGCGAGTCGAACGCCCGGACGACGTGCTGGTCGGGGTGGAGCTCCGGCGGTCCCTCC
>Ga0207797_1001912_pt1 | contig 14793 bp, 16 predicted proteins | sample PRCRCaboRojoPR_6_FD_187275 | JGI IMG/M metagenome (GOLD analysis project Ga0207797, IMG submission 187275) | Marine sediment microbial community from Cabo Rojo, Puerto Rico - PR CR 10% Liquid 1 (SPAdes) | ecosystem: Environmental > Aquatic > Marine > Coastal > Sediment | place: Cabo Rojo, Puerto... | reverse complement strand
CCCTTGCAGGAACCGCTCTGCAACGCGGGTGGCAGCCTTGGTGATCAACCTGGTCGGCGTGCGAGCCGCGGCGAGGGTGTCCAGACGGACGGGCTCGCTTGGCATCGTGGACGAACTGCTGAAGGGCACCCCAGCCGGGCCGGATGCCGACCAGGCGGATGCGTGGAGAGGGTGCGGACGAGATACAGGAACGTGACAGCAGCCGTGGGAACGGGATTGGAGGAGAGAAGATGGACCTATTGCTCGCCCTCGTCCTGATTGGGACGACTCTCGCAGGAGGGGTGGCAGCAGTGGTGCTGAAGAACATGCTGCGCGCCGCCGTGGCGGTGGGTGCCGGCAGCGTCGCGCTGGCCTCACTGTTCTTCCTCCTGGGTGCACCTTATGCCGGTGCTTTCGAGCTCAGTGTGGGAGCAGGGCTCATCAGCGTGCTGTTCATCATAGCCATCAGCCTCACAGAGTCCATACAGGGGCAGGACGATGTCTCAGACCAAGTCTCGTAGACTCCAGTCATGGATCCTTCTGGCTGCCCTGCTGTTGGTCATAGGGCTGATGATCGGTCGGTGGATCTGGGGTCCGTCGGACGCGCCGCCGGCAGATTCGTTTCGCCTCTGGTGGTGGGAGCGGAGAGAGGCCGACGTGGCCGTCCAAGTGGGCCTTGTGTTCGCCGGAGCCCTGGGCATCGCCGCCCTGATGCCGCCTGAGGGCGGGAACGAATGAATTGGGGAGCTGCGAACTTGCAGGATGTAGTGTTCTTGTCGGGCAGCGGGCTGCTGTTCCTTCTGGGCTTGGTATGCCTTCTGACGCAGCGCGCGGCCATTAAGCAGGTGATTGGTCTCAAGATTATGCTCCAGGGCGTGACGCTGGCCTTGATCTATCAGGGCCACGCAAGCGGTGACCTTGTCACTGTGCAGAGTATGGTCATCTCTGCGCTCGTCGTCGAGACCATCGTGATCGCTGTAGGGTTGGCTTTGATTATCAACGTCTATGATCAGATTCCGTCAGGGGACATAGACGAGATGGACAGACTGCGTGGCTAACGTATGATCAACGCGCTGCTTGTCGGTATGTTCGCCGTGCCATTCCTGGCGAGTGCGATGATCCTGATTCGTATGCGCCGCTCTACGGTTGCCGCCCGCTGGGTCGCCCTGGTCGCGAGCGCGCTGACGGGCCTCTGCGCAGCGGCGCTGCTCGTCCGGGGAGGGGGTCCGCCGACCCTGGCCTTGAGCTGGCTGCCTGGCGCTGGTCAGATGACCTTTGGTGTGGGCTTAACGAGCCTCGCCGCGGCTCTTGTCACCACCTGGGCGGCGTTCTTGGTCCTACTTGGGACGACCTCAGGCGAGACGAAGACCCCGCCCACGCTGATCGGCCTGGTGCTGGTCGCCCTCTCGGCGGCTAACGTCGCCTTCCTGAGCGAGCACTTCTTGGCCCGCTACGTGGGTCTCGAGATCGCGGCCCTTTCGGTCGCGCTGGCGCCCCTGGCCGAGCAAAGGGGAGAGAAAGGAAGCCAGGGGTTCTGGCTGGTCTACGTGTTGCTGCGGCTGGGTGACGTCGGCTTGCTCAGTGCGATCAAGATCCTGTACGCTGCCAGTGGGACGCTTGAGATCACCCCTGCCCTCGAGGCAGGCGGCATGTTAGTCGGGGCACAACTCGGCTGGACCGTCTTCGGCCTGTTGTTGGCTGTCTGGATCAAGCTCGGCAACTGGCCGCTCCATGTGTGGATTGCCTGGGGGCGGGCCCTCTCCAGCAGCACGCAGGCGTGGCTCTATAGCACCGTCATGCCGGGCCTCGGTGCGTACTTGCTCTACCGCGTCACCCCCATTCTAGCACTGAATCCGGTTGTCCAGACTGTCCTACTATGGCTCGGCGCGGGGGCGGCCATGCTGGCGATGGTGACCGCCCTGACCCGCCGCGATCTACGAAGCGGGCTGGTCTACATCGCCGCTGCTCGAGGCGGGCTCTTGGTGTTCGCCGCCGCGTCGGGTCTTGGAGGAGCGGTGTGGTTGGGCCTGCTGGCGACAGTTCCGCTTCACCTGCTCCTTTTCTTAACTGGCGAGATGCCAGAGCGGGGAACAGCCTCCATCGCAGGGCGGGTAGCCCAGAGTCTCTTTGGCCTCGCCGGGCTGGCGCTGACCGGCTTTGGATTGCTGATCGCCTACTGGTCGCGGCAGCGAGGGATGCCCCTGGACGCGCTGTTTGTCTTGGAGGCCACCCTGGCCCTCTTGGGGATCTGGACTTTGCGGGAGGCGACGCGCCCGCGGGCTGAGGATGGTGCAACCGGCAGCCGCACCGGGCGCTGGGTGGCCGTGGGAGCGCTGGGTATGGCGGTGCTGGTCGGTGTGGCGGCCTTCAGGCCCATCGCGAACTGGCTGATGACTGAGGCTGGCGTCGCGCAGCTGAGCGTTCCCAGTGGGGGTGCCTTTTTGCGCCACATCCTCTCCGCTCCGGGGCTGCTGCTCATTCTGGTCTTGGGGCTGATCACGTGGCAGATGCGGCGGCGCTCCCGCATCGAGCTGACCCTGCCCAGTCCAACCGAGGGAAGGCGCGCCGAGTCGAGCTATGACCTCCAAGAAGGGCTCGCGCAGGCGGGTCAGGCGCTGCGCGCCGTCGTTGAGGTGGGCCTCTTTGAGCAGATCATCAGCCTGGCCGTGCGAGTCGTTGGCGGAGGCGCCCAAACCCTGCACGACGCGGTCGAGGTCGGCTTCTTTGAACGAGTGATTAACTTGAGCGAGCGAGTTGTTGTGGACGGAGCTCGGGTCGTCCGACGCTTCGTGGAGCAGGACGGGCTGGAGGGCCTTCTCCGGCGCACTGTCCAGGGTATCCTGGAACTGAGCCGCGCGATGGGACGGCGCCACACTGGACTTCTGCGACGCAATCTCCTGTGGATTCCAATCAGTCTGATGGTGGCGCTGGTGGCAGTCCTGGCATTTCGATAGTCCCGGAACCGATGTCGAGCAGCCGATAGTGGGAGAGAGAAAGGGCTTATGAACGCGCAAACGATAGGACTCCTGACCATCCTCGTCGCGCCTTTCGCCGCCGTGGTCGCACTCTTTCTGCTGCGAGAGCGGGGTACGCGTTTCGCCGGATGGATTGCGGGAGCCGGCGTCGCCGTCTCGTTCGCCGCGGCGCTTACCCTAGTCCCCGCGCTGTACCGGGGGCAGACGCCCGCACTGACCTTGCCGTGGATCCCTGACGCGGGCATTGAGTTCAGGCTGCACGTCGACTGGCTCACGCTGCCCTTCCTGGTGACGGAAGCGGCGGTGACGCTGATCGCCATTACGTACAGCTGGGGATATCATCACAAGGATGAGCGGACCAGTGTCTTCTATGCCTTGTTGCTCCTCTTCGGGCTGGGGATGTCGGGCACAACGCTGGCGGATGGTATGGTGCTCTTCTACGTCTTTTGGGAGCTTATGCTGGTCGCCTCATCCGTCCTGATCTTGATGTGGGGAGACGGCGAACGTCGCGGTCCGATAGCCCTCAAGTACTTCATCTTTACCCATCTCGGCTCGCTCCTGGTGCTGGTGGGGCTGATTGTCCTCTACGACGCTGCAGGTACCGACGCGTTCTCGGCTCTGCGGGCCGGTGTCGACCTCAACCCGGGTCTGACAGGAACGATCATCGGGCTCTTCCTGGTAGGCTTCTCGGTGAAAATGGCTGTCTTCCCGGTCCACCTCTGGTTGCCCGACGCTCACACGGTGGCCCCTATGCCGGTCACGATTATGCTTGCCGCCGCGATGCTGAGCATGGGCACGTACGGCATTCTACGCTTCCCGCTGAGTATCTTCGGCCGTGCGGAGGTGACGGCCTTTGCCCTGCCGATGATGATAGGGGGGCTGTTATCGGAGGTCTATGGTGCGTTGATGGCCCTCGCCGAGCGGGACATCAAGCGGATCATCGCCTATTCCAGCGTCAGCCAGATGGGATACATCCTGTTCGGGCTCGGCACGCTGACGGCCGAAGGCATCACGGGGGCTACGCTTCACGTGGTCTTCCACGCCATCGTGAAGGCCCTTCTCTTCATGGGGGCGGGGTGGGTCATCACAAGCACCGGCCGGCGTGACATCACGGAGCTGGGAGGCCTTGCGAAGCGGATGCCGCTAGCGGCGATTTGCACTGGCCTGGGGGCGCTGGCCATCGCGGGCATGCCTCCGTTCTGCATCTTCGACAGCGAATGGATGATTTTCTCCGGTGGATTCCACACCGCTCACATCGGTCTCTCGGTCGTGACCCTGCTCGGCTCACTGCTTACCGTCGTCTATGCAGCACAGCTGATTATGGGGATCTTCTTCGGATCCGAGCCCGAAGGGCTGACGGTGAAGCGGCCGCATTGGGCCATCGTCGTACCGACGGCACTGCTGACTGCACTGGCTTTGATTGAAGGCATCTTCCCGGCGATGCTCTTCGACTGGGTGGCCCACGAACTGCCGTTGATCCTGGGAGGGCAATGGTGACCGAAGGCTCTTGGGTAGTCGTCCCCGTCCTCTGCGTAGGGATCGGTGCTTTTGCCGTCTACCTGGTGGCGCGTCTGGTGACAAAGGATAACCGGTCGTTGGCAACTCTTACCGCCGGGGTATTCCTGACCGGGCTCGTGACCTTCGTGCCGACCGTTACGGCCACGCGCCAGGCATTGGATACCGGCGGCTCAATGCCGGTGTGGGGTGGTGAGGAGCCCGGAAGCGTGATCTTACGCGCTGATCCCGGCGCTCTAGTTATTGTCGGTGTGGCTCTCGCCCTGGGCACCTTGACTTCGATCTACTCCGCCCGTTACGTCGCGCACGACCGCCGGAAGGACCTTTACTACCCGCTTCTGCTGCTTATGGTCACGGGACTGTGCGGAACCGTCCTGGCGGCTGACCTCTTCAACCTCTACCTGTTCATCGAGTTGATGAGTATCGCCGCCTACGTCCTGGTCGCGTTCCGGAGGTACAGCCGGCGCGCCATCGAGGCTGGCTTCAAGTATCTTGTGATGGGCAGCGTGGGCACGCTCTTCTTCCTAGCCGGTGTGGCGCTTCTGTACCGAGAGCGGGGCACCGTCTTGCTGCCTCCCGTCAATCTTGCGCCGGTCGACCCTCCAGGGCTCTGGTCGCGTGCTGGGCTGGCTTTCTGCTTGGTGGGGTTGGGGGTCAAGAGTGCCGTGGTGCCGCTCCACACCTGGCTGCCCGATGCACACGGGCGGGCGCCGAGCAGCATCAGCGCTATGCTCTCCGGTATTATCATCCACAGCGCCCTCTACGCGCTGATCAAAGTCTCCCTGGGAGTTGGGATGTCAGCCCGCGCGCTGGGGGGCATCCTGATGGGTATCTCGGTGGCGAATATGACGTTGGGTAACGGGGTTGCGCTGATTCAGTCCGACACCAAACGTCTGCTTGGCTACTCGACCGTCGCGCAGACCGGGTATATGATGTTCGGTATTGGCATAGGCCTCCACTACGGCATCCCGGAGGCCATCCAGGCCGGCTTCTTCCTCTTGGTAGCCCACGCCGCTATGAAGGCCCTCGCTTTTCTTAGCAAGGGGGTCCACCGCTTCTACCTGGACACGAACAAGATCGACGACCTGGTCGGAACGGCATCCCAGTTGCCCCTTATCGCCGTGACGTTCAGCGTGGCCCTGGGGGGCCTGGCCGGCGTCCCTCCCCTGGCCGGTTTCATCTCCAAGTGGTTCATCCTCGGTCAGGTGCTTGAGCCGGGGGAGCCGCTGGCGTACGTGGGGTTGGGTATCTTCTTGCTGAACACCATCCTGGCGCTCGGATACTATCTACCCGTTGTCGCGCGGCTCTTCATGACGGCCGATTCCGGCACGGGAGAGACGCCGATGCCCGTCGGCATCTCGGTTTGGATGGCGATACCCCTGGTCGCGGCGGCGGCGGCAGTGATTGCCATTGGCCTCTACCCAGGACCGTGGTGGACCTGGGTCGAAGGGGTGGGACCTTATCTGCTGGGGAGGTAGGCGATGAGATCCATCTTGCTCAGCCCTCCCGTCGTGATGCTCATGTATGTGGGCGTCGGCTACGGCCTCTATCGTCTGGGGCGGGCCTGGGCCGCACAGGGTGAGGATCATCCGGGAAAGGAAGAGCCGTATGCCTGCGGCGAGGATCTGAGGCCGGGCTTGATCAAGCTCTCATACCACTCCTTCTTTCGGCTGGCACTGATGTTCAGCGTGCTTCACCTGGCGACACTGACCGTCTCCACGCTGCCGGGCATCGCCTCGTTTCAGCCTGTGGGGCTTATCTACTTGATTGGGATCGCCATCAGCGTGCTGGTGCTTATCGGGGAGGGAGACCTTTAGATGATAGAGCGACTTCTCAAATGGGCGCGGCGCCGGTCACCCTGGGTTCTGCACTTCAACAGCGGAGGCTGCAACGGCTGCGACATCGAGATTCTCGACCTGCTCACGCCACGCTATGACGTGGAGCGCCTGGGGATTCTGAAGGAGGCATCGCCGCGGCACGCCGATATCTTGCTGGTCACCGGCCCGGTGACGCGGCAGTCGCGCGACCGCCTGCGCCGCATCTACGAGCAGATGCCTGAGCCGAAATGGGTCCTGGCCGTCGGAACGTGCGCCTGTTCGGGAGGGGTGTTTCGGGGGAGCTACAACATGATGGGGGGCGTGGACCAGGTTGTCCCGGTCGACGGTTACGTACCCGGCTGCCCCTGTCGACCGGAGGCGATCATCGGAGGGCTGGCCAGGCTGTTCGAGGAAGTCAAGGGGACCAAGGAACGGCAGATCCTGTCCGCAGATCCTGCAGGCAAGGAGGGGGCCAATATCGGGTTTGAGAGCCGGGGTGCGGCCTCAGAATGACAAGGCATGCCTATCGCGGATGGGACAAAATCCCGACCGAGGACGCCGATAATGGGTGGGAGGGGTATGGAAGCTGAGGCTCTGTTGGAGGCACTCCGAGAGGTGTGTCCAGACTACGCGTTTGAAGCGCGCACGATGCCGGTGAACGAGATCGTCATCGACGTCCCGGCCCGGTGCTTGGAGGAGGCGGTCGCTGTGCTGCGCGAGACTTTCTCAGTCCATCACCTATCGACTATCACGGCTCAAGACCTTGGGAAGGAGCTGGAGTTGCTATATCACTTCTGGCACGAAGGGGGGATCACTCTTCGTGTAGGACTTCCGCCGAACGACGCTCGTGTACCGACCCTCACCGGTGCCCTCCCCGGCGCGGACTTCTACGAGCGAGAGGCTGGTGAGATGCTTGGGGTGACGTTTGAGGGGCACCCGGGCCCGGAGCACCTTCTGCTGCCTGAGGATTGGGAGAGCGAGCCGCCGCTGCTCGACGGGGATCGCGCCGGGGGGGATGAAGCATGACTCGGGTGACGATTCCGGTCGGTCCCCAGCATCCGCTGCTCAAGGAACCCCTGTCATTCCGGCTCACTGCCGAAGGGGAGCGGGTGGTGGACGCGGCGATGCGGCTGGGCTACGTCCACCGGGGGGTCGAGCGCCTGGTGCAGGACCGCAGTTACATCCAGAACCTGTACCTCCTGGAGCGCGTCTGCGGCATCTGCTCGCACGTGCATACCACCACCTACTGCCAGGGTGTGGAGGCCCTCCTGGAGCTGGAGGTCCCAGCGAGGGGGCTCGCCTTGCGTACGCTGACGTGTGAGCTGGAGCGGATCCACAGTCACCTGCTCTGGCTCGGCGTTCTGGCCGAGAATATCGGATTCAGTACGATCTTCATGTATGCGTGGCGTGATCGGGAGATTGCACTGGACATTATGGAGGATATCTCGGGGGGGCGTATTGCGCATGCGGTGAATACCATCGGGGGCGTGCGGGTGGACGTGGAGCCGGAGCAGATCCGCCTGGCTCAGCATCGACTGGACGAGCTGCAGAGCCAGGTTGACGAGCTGGTCAATGTCGTCAAGCACGAGGGTACACTGCGAGTTCGGACGGAGGGTGTGGCGAGAGCCTCCCTGGAGCAGATAAGGGGCCACTGCGCCGTAGGTCCCATTGCCCGGGCGGCGGGATTGGATCGAGACCTCCGTCGGGATGCCCCATACGCGTATTACGACCGGCTCTTCTTCAACGTCATCACCGCGCAGGATGGGGATGTCTGGGCTGCAACCTGGGTGCGAGTCCTGGAGATCCTCGAGAGCCTCTCTATGTGCCGCCAGATTCTGGACGATCTGCCGTCAGGCGAGGTTGCGACGCGAGCGCCCCGACGGGTCCCTGAGGGTGAGGTCGTGAGCCGAGCCGAGGCACCACGGGGCGAGGTCGTCTACTACATCCGCAGCGACGGATCGGACAAGCCCGCGCGGATCAAGATCCGCACCCCCACGCTGCCGGCGCTCAGCCTGGTTCAGCACCAGCTAAAGGACATCAACATGGCAGATGTGCCTGCCGTGATCTCTGGCGTCGATCTGTGTATCGCTTGCGCCGACCGCTGATGACGAGAGAGGGGAGACTGGCTTGAGAGAGCTGTTGTCCGTGCTGGCCACCGTGCTGCTTTTTCCGGGGTTTGCATTCCTGGTCTTCTGTGGGCTGTTGTTCGAATGGATCGACCGCCGGACTGTGGCGCGTTTGCAGGCGCGGGTCGGGCCGCCCTGGTTCCAGCCCGTGGCCGACTTGCTAAAGCTACTTTCGAAGGAGAGCGTGCTTCCAAGTCAGGCCGACCGACCGATCTGCACGGCGCTCCCGGTGGTGTCGCTGGCCGCCGTGCTCACTGCGGCGCTCTACATTCCGGTCGGCGGCCGGATCGTCTACGGTTTCGAGGGGGACCTGATCGTGGTGCTGTTCTTGCTCAGTCTTCCCGCTCTGTTCTATTTCCTCGCGGGCTGGGTCTCGGGGGGCATCTACAGCATCATCGGAGGCAGCCGGTCTGTGCTGCAGTATTTCTCGTATGAGGTGCCTTTTCTGATGGCACTCAGTGCCCCGGCGATTCTCACCGGGTCCTGGTCGATCTCGGAGATCATCGCACGGCAGGCAGAGGCTGGATGGATTCTTCTCGTCCAACCCGTGGGATTCATACTCGCTGTGATGGGCTTGATCGGCAAGCTCAAGCGGCTCCCTCTCGACATCCCGAAGGCCAAATCCGAGGTGGTCGCAGGACCGCTCACCGAGTTCAGCGGTCGGAAACTGGCCCTGTGGCATCTCACTGTCGACATCCAGACCGTGGCTGGCATATTCCTGCTGGTCAACGTCTTTCTTGGCGGTGGCAGCATCGCATTCGTGCAGCCGTCAGCGTCGCCGGGACTGGTTCGTGGGGCAATGTTCGGCGCCAAGGCCGTCGCCATGCTGCTGACCCTGTCCGTGACGAGCGCGCTCTACGCTCGGCTACGCATCGACCAGTTGGCCAGCCTCGGATGGCGCATCCTGGCGCCGGTGGGGTTGGTGCAGCTCGCGGCGACCATCCTCATTGGAGTGAGCTGATGCCATCCATAAGATCGCTCCTTTGTATGTTTCCGCAGCTCTGGGAGACGCTCCGGGAACGGGTTAGCACTGTTTCGTTCCCGTTCGGACCATCAGAGGTTCCGACCAACTTCAGGGGTCGGGTAAGAATCGAGGCCGATGAGTGCCGCGGCTGCGGCCTTTGTGTCCGAGACTGCCCGTCGTTTGCCCTTGAGCTGGAGAAAGAGAGCCGGGACGAGTACCGCCTAATCTACTATCCGCGGCGCTGCATCTTCTGCGGTCAATGCGAGGAGAGCTGTCGATTCGACGTCATCCACCTCACGAATGAGTTCGTCAAGCCCTCCGTCGGTGCGAGGCCGTCCCGCGAGGTGCTGGTGGACCGTCGGCCGGACGACGACGCGGAGGAAGAGGTCGACGAGACGAGCGACGGTGCCGAGTGAGGCACCCGCGGCCGTCTGGATCCTGGTTGGACCGACTCAAGGGAGCGGCCTCGGTGCGGAAAATCGAAGCGCTTATTGCCGGACGCCGCTGCAAGACGTTCAGGGACCACGGGGAGCGGAAAAGCTCCCCTTTCTGGATCTGCGCGGCCCGCGTGGATCATATTGGACGAAGACTGCTCATCGATGCTGCCCGCCGAAGACGTGGCTCGGCCCCGGCGCGCTGCCGCACGATGCCCGGTCTACACTGATACAGCCTGGAAAGACGCTATGCAACTATTCGCGCAACTAATGGCCTATCTGGAGCGGCTGGCGAATGCCGTCCCTCTGGAGGTCTTCACCTTCGTCGGCACCATCCTCGAGGAGATCCTGGCTCCCATCCCCTCGCCCTTTGTTATGACGATCACCGGGTCGATCGCCCAGGCCCAGGGTCATATGCTCGGCTATCTCATCGCCGTCGCTCTGATCGGTGCTGCTGGTCGTGTCGTGGGTACCACATTTCTTTACATCCTGGCCGACTTTTTCGAAGACATCGTCTTCGGCAGATTTGGCGACTTCCTGGGCGTTTCGCACCGTGAGGTCGAACAGATTGGCTCCCGCTTCAACGGGACGGCGCGGGACTATCTAACGCTCATCGTCCTGCGCAGCATCCCCGTGTTGCCCAGTTCGCCCATCTCTGTGGTCTGTGGGCTGATCAAGCTGAAGTACAAAGTCTTTGCCATCGGCACCGCCGTTGGAAGCGTCTTCCGCAATCTCTTCTTCCTCTGGATTGGTTTCACGGGGCTCGCCGCCACCGAGTCGTTCATGGAGGGCTTCGAGAGCGTTGAGACCGTCGTCCAGATTCTGTTTGTGCTGGCCCTCATCGGAGGATTCTACTACTACTACCGGAAGCGCGAGCGGGGAGAACTCCTGAAGTCGCCAGAGGACGCTAACGAAGACTCCATTCGCGCCGATGTCGACGAAGGGCTGCGGCAGGACGCAAATCGAGGCTCGTGACGACTAGCCTTCCTTCGTGGTCGGAGGATCGTGATCTCTTCTATCAGCTGGCACAGACCCCTGGTCACACTTTTTGTGGCCCCAGGGAACTGTGCTAGAATGGCTAACTGGTTTGCAGCGGAACAGGAAAGGAGGACGTCTTGACCCTTGAACAGGGACTCGTCTACGGGGTGATCGGGCTGACCCTGCTTGTGCTCGCTTTCGAGATCTGGCGGTATGACCTGGTAGCCCTCATGGGGATGCTGCTGCTCGTGGTGGTGGGAACTGTGTCCGTCGAGGAGGCATTCGCGGGGTTCGGTGAGCCGGCGGTCATCACCATCGCTGCAGTCCTGGTCGTCAGTCAGGGGTTGCAGAACACAGGTGTGGTGGATCAAGTCGCCACCCGCATGTCAGCGGTCGGAAGCCGCCTGGGCCCGCAGTTGATGGTGCTGTGCGGGTTGGTGATCGTGAGCTCGGGGTTCATGAACAACATCGCGGCACTGGCCATCTTCATACCTGTGGCCGTTAGGATGGCAAGGGGCAGCGATCGTCCTCCTTCGCTCTATCTGCTACCCATGGCCTTCAGCGCCCACCTGGGCGGTCTGATTACCCTCATCGGTATGCCTACCAACCTTATCGTATCCGGACTCCGCGCCGAGCACCTGGGTGAGCGATTCGGCATGTTCGCCTTCGCCCCGGTAGGCGTCGCCGTGTCCGTGATTGGCGTTGCCTTCATCGCGCTGGCGGGTTGGCATCTCATCCCCCGGCGGGAGGGGGGAGGGGGCTTGGAAGGTAGCTTCAAGGTGGCAGATTACCTCGCCGAGGTGGAGGTTCCTGAGGAGTCGCCTCTCGCGGGGACGTGCCTGGCGGATTTGAAGGAAGTAACCGAGGCCGACGTGTGGATAGCCGCAATCGTGCGAGACTCCAAGCGCATCTCTAACCCGGCCGGCTCTCACCGATTGCTGGCCCGGGATGATCTGCTGGTGCGTGGTCAGACTGAAGACCTTAGGCAGTTCGTAAGCGAGGCCGGTGTCACGCTGACGGAGTCCAAGCCCCTGGAGGACGAGGAGAAGGCGCCGGACTCGCATTCGGGGGTGTGGGAGGCCCTGAAGGCGCGGCTCCACGCGGACGACGTCGAGACCGTGGAAGCGGTCGTAAGGCCTGATTCGATAGTGGCAGGAAAGACGGCGCGGGACCTCGATCTCCGTGCGCGCTACGGCCTGAATCTGCTTGCCGTGTCTCGTTGTGACGAGGCATACTGCCAGGTGGTTGGTGCTACGCCTCTGGAGCCCGGCGACGTGTTGCTGGTGCAGGGCCATCACAGGGGGCTGTCCGACAAGTTGGAGGACCTAGGGCTTCTGCCTCTGGCAGAGCGGGAGATCCATATTGAGCCTCACCACATCGTGCTTGGCGTCGGAATCTTCGTGGCAGCGTTGTTGACCGCCAGCCTGAACTTGCTGAGCGTGCCCATAGCGATGACGGCGGCGGCCGCGGGGATGATTGTCGGAGGTGTGGTGACCCTCCGTGAGGCCTACTCGAGCGTCGAGTGGCCGATCATCGTGCTATACGGCGCTATGTTCTCCATGGGAGCCGCTATGGAGGCGACTGGCGGGGACCAGCTCATTGCCGACCAGATCCTGCGGGCCTCGACTCTCGTCTCGCCGGCCGTACTGATGGTTGTGATTCTTCTCGTTACGACGCTGCTCTCGAACGTTGTGAACAACGCGGCAGCCGTGGTGCTCATGGCATCCATCGCTGTCAGCGTGGCGCGCGGGCTGGGGGCTTCGATCGATACATTCCTGGTGGCGATTGCTGTTGGCAGCGCCTGCGCCTTCCTGACCCCGATTGGCCACGAGGCGAACGTACTCGTCTTTGAGCCCGGCGGCTATGAGTTCTCCGACTACTGGCGTCTGGGGCTGCCGCTCACCGTGCTCATGATCGCCATTAGCATTCCGCTGTTGCTCTGGCTGTGGCCCATCTAGCGACGTAGCCTTCGCCGCAGGAGAGACGCCGCCCCGGGTCCTACCGTTCGGCATGCTCTGCCCTGCGCGACCAGTAGCTGCTCCAGGGCGATTAGTCGAACGGTAGGGCACGGCTGGGCTGCAGTGGCTCCGCGGCGGCAGAGGGGACGGTCCGGCGAGCCCAAGCCCTTGATGGAGGCACGTACGGGCTAGGCTAGCAGGTCTGAGGGGCGCAGGTGTGTAGGTGAAGGGCAGCGGCCCTCGCCAGGTGCTTGCGATGGTGCGTGCTCAGTCGATCGGGTGAGCCGTGGCGCGGGTTGACTGACGGGTCAGTTAGGAGCAGATGGCGGCGGATGTCGGATTAGGGCCGCGTCCCACGATCAAGGCGACGGCAGTCCAGCCAACACCCTTTGCGAGTCCCCTGATGTCGGTGCGCCAACCACCGTTCTTCCGGGGCTCCACGTCGCGGGTCCAGCCGGGCCTAATGGATCTACCTGGTGACCGGGTGGTCGACCGCTGATTTGCCCGGCGTGTGCGGGTGCGTCGCCCGGCACCCCAGAGTGAATGAATTTGGAGGCCCTTGCCGGTCCCGGTTTCGTAGCCTTTGCCAGACTGACGGTGCGCGGGTTTGCGCCGTAGGAGGTCGTATGTCGAAACGAGTCAGGTGGCCGGTTCTCGCAGCTATCCTGGTAGCGGGACTCTTACTCGGCTTTGTTGGATCGGTCCTGCTGCCTCGGCTGGGACTGGTTGCGCTCTATGAGCGGGTGGGCGGCTGGACCTTGCTGGGCCAAGCGGCAGTGGCTCTTCTGCTCCTGGCGATTCCGATCGGGTATCTCGTCTGGCTGATCGCAGGGGCTGCCGAGTTCGCTAAAGCTCGGGAGGAAGCAGACACAGAGACGATGCTCCGCTATCTTCGGCACGGGGAGACGACCGGCGTCGAACGCGTTCTCGTCGCCACTGGTGGCGGTCCGCACGCGCGTTTCGGCCTCCATCTCGCGGCCAGTTTGGCGCGGGCCGGGGACGGCACGGTGACGGTCTTCCGAGCGGTCTCTCCGGGTGACGGGGTGGACACGGAGGCTGAGTCGGAAGCCGTCGCCCGGATGGCGGAGCGCGTGATCGGCACCGATCCTCCTGTTGAAGCCCGGGTGGCCGTCAGCGATGCAGTAGTTGACGCCATCGTCGAGGAGACTCGGCGGGGAGGGTACGATCTGTTGATCATCGGCGCCTCGGACGAGAGCACCGCAAAGAACCTTCTCTTCGGCTCCATCCCCGACACGATAACGAAGCGAACGCCCTGCCCTGTGCTTGTCGTCCGTGAGGGCGAGGGATGGGGCGCGAACATGCAGTAGCTGGTTGCTGCGAACGGTCTTCGCTCCTGTCCGTGGCACCCGTAACAGGGTCGTCTCCCGCGGACGATGCTTGCTGGGCGCCGCTGGGAAGCGCGAGCGGAGTTGCTGACGGACCGGAAGGAGAATAGGATTGCTCCTCTGTCAGCCCTTGGCGCTTCCGGGCTTGCTAGGTGCTACTGACGAAGAGCTTATCCCTGCTTGCCCCCCCAACTGGGAGGGCTTTGTTCTGTGCGTGGCGTGCTGACGTTGTCGAAGGGCCTGATGCGACTAGTGGGACGCTGTCGGGGTCTTGGCGGGCGCCGTCATTGCACTACGGTCGGCCGGCCGGCTGAGGGACGGATCAACCACGCGCGTAAGGACAGTCGCCACCAGGACGGAAAAGAGGACGTACGCAGCCGTCAACGGGCCGAGCTGCGGCTCCAGTCCAGCGGCGATCCCCATCCCCGCCATCACCAAGGAGAACTCCCCCCGCGCGATGAGCGTGACACCGGCGCAGAGGCGGTTTGCGGGAGCGAGGTCCGTGTGCCGGGTCGACCACCAGGCCGTGGCTACCTTGGTCAGAGCGGTGACGACGACCAGAGCCAGCGCGGGAAGCATGACCGGCGGCAGGGCATTGAGTTCGATCCCCAATCCAAAGAAGAGGAAGAAGATGGCGGCGAACCAGTCCGTCAACGGGTGCATAAGCGCGTGGGTCCGCTCCGCCACTCGGCCCGAGAGCG
>Ga0207797_1001911_pt1 | contig 14793 bp, 10 predicted proteins | sample PRCRCaboRojoPR_6_FD_187275 | JGI IMG/M metagenome (GOLD analysis project Ga0207797, IMG submission 187275) | Marine sediment microbial community from Cabo Rojo, Puerto Rico - PR CR 10% Liquid 1 (SPAdes) | ecosystem: Environmental > Aquatic > Marine > Coastal > Sediment | place: Cabo Rojo, Puerto... | reverse complement strand
GGCTTTTATGACCGGGGCTACTATTTTGCCGGTACCGATACCATGACCATCATCAAAGACTCCAAGGCCTGGTGGTCCCAGGCGGAAGGATTGAACACTCTGTTATTGATGGGGCAGAGGTATCCTGACGATCCGATGCACTATTTCCGGAAGTTCAGAGAGCAGTGGAATTATATTCAGAAATACCTGATTGATCGGAATCATGGCGGATGGTATCCGGGGGGGCTTGATCAACAACCTGCGATGAAACAGGCCCAAAAGAGCCAGATCTGGAAAGGTCCGTATCACACCACCCGGTCGCTGGTGAATTGCATACGCAGACTTCGGTAAAGGATGTAGGGATTTGGGATTCAGGTTGACGTGAATAATTCTCGATTCTTTATTCGCCGCGGCGAATTGATCAACTGTGAAAGGCCTGTTTTTAAAATGAGTGAGTGCTAGCTTTGCTTTAGCGATGGTATATCTCATTTTTTCGTGTGAGTTGAATTAAGCATACCTGCCTGAACACGCCGGTATCTTTTTTAATCTACTGTTCCGGACATACCATCAGAAGCCCGTATACCAATTTCGCACCAATAAAATTTTGAGAATCACTTTTGCAGCTCGTATATTTTCGGGATTGAAAGAAAATGTAGAATAAATAACCGGGAAATATACTATGGCAGTCGTAGTAATGGAAGATACCTATGAGCTTCTGCGTGAACGTATAGAGAATCTTCAGGAAGAGATTCGCGAAAACCAGAATGAAATTGAACGGGCCGCCAGTTTTGGCGATCTTTCGGAGAACGCCGAGTATGACTCCGCCAAAGAAAAGCAGAGTATGCTCCATTATAAACTCAACCAGCTGAAGATGTACACCAACGTGGATGTCTTTTCTAAAGATGACGTCAATACGGACATCGTTTCATTCGGAACGGCGGTGGAGCTGGAAGACCTGAACACCGGTGAAATGAAGCATTACACGGTGATGGGGCCCGCGGAATACGAGTTGGGTAACTATCCGAATATTATGACGTACACCTCACCACTGGCGAAAGCGCTGATAGGCAAAGAGGAAGGTGAAATTGCTGAGATCAAGAAGCCGGATAAACACCTGAAATTCGAAATCCGGGATATTAAACCTGCCTGGGAAGTCCGGGAAAATGGAAAAGGATAGCCCCGGTATTATTTCTTTATTCGCGGTCATAATATCGAACGTAAGTTATTGATCAACTGTGTCTTAGAATATAATTCTCAACTATCACTTTAAGCAGAGTCCGGAAAAATGAACGATTCACAGACGCCCGCAATCTTACGCCTGGAAGATGGAAGGACCTTCCGGGGATACGCGTTTGGTGCACCCGGAGAAACGGTCGGGGAGGTCTGCTTTAATACCGGCATGACCGGTTATCAGGAGATTTTGACTGATCCGTCGTATTCCCGTCAGATAGTGGTGATGACCAGTCCGCACATCGGAAATTACGGTGTAAACCCTGATGATATCGAATCAGATCGTATCCAGGTTGCCGGGTTCATCATCCGGGAGGAAACTGAAATCCCGTCAAATCCGTATGCCAGAGATAGCATCGGTGATTATCTGCGAAATCAATCCATAGTTGGCATTCAGGGCATTGACACCAGGGCACTGGTCCGTCATGTCCGTGAACACGGGGCAATGAACGGAATTATCTCTACCGTTAATTTCGATGAACGATCTTTACAGGAAAAACTAGATGAGACTCCCTCGATGGTAGGGTTGGATCTCTGCATGGATGTGACCTGCGATACCCGCTACGACTGGTCGGAAAAATTCGAAGACAACCAGGCGGATGCCGGGGATAGTTCCCGGTGGCAAGTGGCGGCTATTGATTACGGGATGAAGTTTAACATTACCAGGTTATTATCGGAGCGGGGATGCGATGTCACTGTGTTTCCCGCGGATGCCCAACCGGAGGACATACTCGATATTAATCCGGATGGTGTGTTCCTGTCCAACGGCCCCGGAGACCCGGCCGCGGTCACCTACGGCATCGAGACTATAAAAAAGCTTCTGGGAAAACGGCCGATTTTCGGTATCTGCCTGGGGCATCAGTTGCTGGGACTGGCCGGTGGGGGATCAACGTATAAGCTGAAATTCGGTCACCACGGGCTGAATCACCCGGTGAAAAACCTGGATGAAGAAACCGTTGAGATCACCAGCCAGAATCACGGTTTCGCCGTCGATCCGGATTCATTACCATCCAATATTGAAATCACACACATGAATCTGAACGACGATACAGTTGAAGGGTTGCGATTCACCGATTTCCCGGTGTTTTCCGTGCAATATCATCCGGAGGCCAGTCCGGGACCGCATGATTCCAGGTATTTGTTCAACCACTTTACGGATTTAATGAAGGAACACTCCCAGTGACCACCCCGATTGTCCGGGTTAATGGACTTACCAAATCATTTCAGAACCGTCGTGTTATAGATGACCTTTCCTTTGAAATACATCGGGGGCAGACCTACGGATTTCTGGGGCCCAACGGGGCCGGAAAATCCACGACTATCCGGATGATGCTGTCCCTTGTCCGCCCGGATGCCGGGGATATCGAACTCTTTGGAAAATCGCTGGGTGCTGCGGGCCAAAAGGTTCTTCAGGGGGTAGGAGCACTCGTGGAAGAAGCAGACTTTTACGAATACCTGTCTGCCCGTAAGAATCTCCGTTTACTGGCCACAATGGAGGGCGTTCCCGAAAAACGGATTGAAGAGGTCATCACGCAGGTAGGATTAACCGAGTGGGCTGACGAGCCTGTAAAACGCTATTCGCACGGCATGAAGCAGCGACTCGGAATTGCCCAGGCATTGCTGCCTTCCCCTGAATTCTTAATTCTGGATGAGCCGACAACAGGCCTGGATCCCAGAGGAATGAAAGAGGTGCGGGAACTTATTCAGTCACTCCATCACCGGGGATTAACCATTTTTCTCTCATCCCATTTACTGAATGAAGTGGAGCAAATCTGCAGTGCAGTTGCCATTATCCACCGGGGGAAACTCATTACCTCGGGGACCATGGATGAGCTAATCCGGGAGACGGATCTTTTCGTGACCGAAGTGCACGCCAATCCGCAGGACACCGCGCGTGAAATTCTGGCAGATCTGTCTTTTGTCCGACATCTGGAGCAGGACGACAGTGTTTTAAAGCTCAATATCGCCTCGGAAGATGTCCCCCGGATGAATGCGGCACTGGTTGAATCCGGTGTAGAGGTGTCGGCGATCATACCGCGAACCAGGCTGGAAGACTATTTTCTGGAGATCACTGAGGACTCCCGGGAGCACCCGGAATGATGCTTCTCAGGCTTACCGGCAATGAACTGGTCAAGATCTTCGGAAAGTGGCGAACCTATCTGGGTTTTCTGGCCATCGGAGTGCTTTTGCCGCTGGTGCTTTGGGGGATCAGTCTCGGTGGGGGTGAAATCGAACGGAACACCGTCCGGCAGCTCCGGGAAAATTTCATTGTGGTTGGCTCCATATTTAACGGGTTTCTGGCCACCTACATCGTGATGAACTTCCTGTGGGTCCATGTACCGTTCCTGATTGCACTGGTTGCAGGGGATGTGGTGGCGGGAGAAGGGTCCGCCGGGACACTACGCATCTACCTGACCCGCCCGATTTCCCGGGGAAAGATACTGACCGCAAAGCTGCTTGCGTCGTATGCATATACGCTGATGATCGTTCTGTTCTTCGCGCTGATGAGCCTTGGATTAGGCTCCTTGTGGCTTGGAACCGGTGATCTGGTGGTCCGGCATGAGGGATTGCTGATTCTCCCCAAATCCATGGCATGGACGCGTTTTGGTTTGTCTTTTCTTTTCGCCGGGGCAATTATGCTGGTGGTGGCCTCGCTCTGTTTCATGTTCTCTACAACGGTCAACAATGCCATCGGACCAATTATCGGCGCCATGGCGGTGATTGTCATTGGACTGGCTATTGCCGGTATTCCCATCGGGTTTTTCGAGCAGATCCGCCCGTATCTCTTCACCACCTATTTTGATCTCTGGCAGCAGGCATTTTACGATCCGATTCCCTGGGGGGAGATCAGCAGACAGCTGGCAATTCTTCTCGCATATACGGTCGGGTTTCTGGTTGTGAGCTTTTTGATTTTCACGAAAAAGGATATATTATCCTAAATGTTCAGACGATCTTTCACTCTCGTAGTGCTGGTTTTTCTCCTCATCCCGGCTGCCGTCTTTCCGGTGGAGACTGCGGAAGAGGTGGAACCCGGCGCCTATTCGGTTGAATCGGTTCGGGATAGCCTGGTTCAGCGGTTTCAACACATTCAGGATTTTATGGTCCAGGTCGTGGTTCGTGTACAGACCCCCTGGCTCCGCATGCCCAGAAAAATCATTGATCTGGCATATAAGCAGCCGGATCAGATCCGGGTCGATTCGGAAGGATTCGCCGTTGCACCCAGAACCGGTCTTATCATGGCGCCCGGTGATATGATGGATAATATGCAGGAAATCGGGGAGATTACCACCGGACAAAAGGACGGCGAAGAATACATACTCCTGACCGGAACGATGCATCAGGATTCACTGCACACACCCATGGATATGCGTTCAGGAGAGAATGCGGTGATTTCCACCACTTTACGCATTGATCCGCGCCGATGGGTGATCACCGGGATGGAAACCAGGATGGATACAGCCAGGGTACTCTCAATTGATGTGACCTATACCTCACCGATACCGCGAATATGGGTCCCGGAGGAGACTACCATGACATTTTTTCTCCCCCGCGAGATGGATTTTCCGGAATCGGGAGAAATGCCGGACGGAATGGGGGAGGGAATCCCGGCACCACAGATGGAATCTGAAAAATCCAGGCAGGGGAGCATCCACATGACTTTTCGGGGGTATCGGGTGAATACGGGACTTGAAGATGCTTTCTTTGAACAGAGCGATAATCGTTAATCAGTGAATTTAGGCTGTATATTATGCCAAAACGCACAGATGTTAATTCGATATTAGTTATTGGAGCCGGACCCATCGTCATCGGGCAGGCATGTGAATTTGATTATTCCGGAACCCAGGCGATCCGGGCATTGAAAGAGGAGGATTACCGGATCATTCTGGTCAATTCCAACCCCGCCACAATCATGACCGATCCGGATCTGGCTGATGAGGTCTATATCGAACCATTAACGGTTGATTACATTACGGAAATCATCAAAAAGGAAAATCCGGATGCGCTGCTGCCAACTGTAGGAGGGCAAACGGCACTGAATCTGGCAGTGGATCTGCAGAAAGCCGGTATTCTGGAAGCGCACGGAGTCGAACTCATCGGTGCACAGATCTCAGCCATACAGAAGGCTGAGGATCGGGAGCACTTTAAGGCAGAGATGGATAGCGTGGGCATCGATACCGCCCAGGGCGGCTTTGTCGGATCCATGGAAGAAGCAAAAGGGCTGCTGGACTCTATGGATTTTCCGATCATTATTCGGCCCTCATACACGCTTGGTGGAACGGGCGGTTCAATAGCCTACAATATAGAGGATTTCGAGGAACTCGCGGAAAACGGACTGGCCCAAAGTCCCATTACAGAGATTCTCATGGAAGAGAGTCTAATGGGATGGAAGGAATATGAACTGGAGGTAATCCGGGATCCTGCCGACAACGCCATTATTATCTGCTCCATAGAAAACATCGATCCCATGGGGGTACATACCGGTGACTCCATTACCGTCGCTCCGGCGATGACACTCACCGACCGGGAATACCAGAAAATGCGTGATTGGGCGCTCCTGTGCATTCGAACCATTGGTGTGGACACCGGTGGTTCCAATGTGCAGTTTGCGGTACATCCCGAAACCGGCAGAATGGTTATCATTGAGATGAACCCCAGAGTCAGCCGTTCATCCGCACTGGCCTCCAAGGCCACCGGATTTCCCATTGCGAAGATTGCGGCGAAACTGGCGGTGGGATTCCGTCTGGACGAACTGCCGAATGACATTACCGGACAGACACTCGCCGCCTTCGAACCAACAATTGACTATATCGTTACCAAAGTTCCCCGGTTCGATTTTGAGAAATTTCCGTCAGCCTCGGGGCACCTTGGTGTACAAATGCAGTCCGTGGGCGAGGTGATGTCGATTGGCCGGACATTCCGGGAATCGCTCCAGAAAGCCTTCCGCTCCCTGGAGGTCGGGTTAGATGGACTGGAACCCAAGCCGCCGGCAGAACAACCGGATGATGGACAAGAGAAGAGTCTTTCACGAAAGCGGTATCTGGATATGTCCAAGCTCCGCTTTGCCACGGCATTCCGATTCCTCAAGATCTGGCAGGCGTTCCGGGACGGAAAGAGCATAGAGGATGTCCGCCAGCTGACCAAAATCGATCCCTGGTTCCTCCGCCATATCCAGCGCCTGGCTCTTGTCCAGGAACCGGAACTGAACCCGGAAATTCTGAAGAAGCTCAAACAGGACGGATTCTCCGATCGGCAAATCGCCAAACGAACGGGACGCACGGAGCTCGATATCAGGCAGCAGAGAAAGGAGTGGGATATAACGCCCACTTATAAGGTGGTGGATACCTGTGCCGCCGAATTTTCCGCGCAGACACCTTACTGTTATTCCACGTACGAGGATGAAAATGAGATTGAACCACTTGAGGGAGAGAAAGTGATGATCCTCGGTGGCGGTCCCAATCGCATCGGGCAGGGTATCGAATTCGACTACTGCTGCGTTCAGGCGGTATTTGGTCTGCGGGAAATGGGCTATAAGACCATTATGGTCAATTGTAATCCTGAAACCGTCTCCACGGACTACGATCTGGCCGACAGGCTGTACTTTGAGCCTATCACCTTCGAAGATGTCATGAACATCATCGATCTGGAGCAGCCTGACGGAGTCCTGGTGCAATTCGGGGGACAGACTCCGTTGAAGATCGCACGCCAGTTGGAGGAGGCCGGTGTCCCGGTGATCGGAACCTCTCCCGGGAACATCGATCTGGCGGAGAACCGGGAGAAGTTCGGCCGGCTGCTTGATCGGATCGGGGTAGAACGACCAGACTACGGTACAGGGGAAACGCTGGAGGAGGTCGTGGAGGTTGCCGAAGGGATCGGGTATCCGGTGCTGGTACGTCCCAGTTATGTTCTTGGCGGGCGCGCCATGGAGATTGTCTACTCCACCGAGCAGTTAGTCGATTATCTTTCCAGAACTTCCGATGTGACCGCAGAACATCCTATTTACATTGACGCCTTCCTGGAGGATGCGTTTGAATTCGATGTGGATGGCCTGAGCGACGGCAAGCATGTCCATATTGGTGGTATTATGCAGCACATTGAAGAGGCCGGGATCCATTCAGGTGATTCTGCGTGTGTGTTACCTCCCTATCTGATTACCAAGGATGCCATGGAAGAGATCGTCCGGGTCGCCAAACAGGTGGCTCTGGAACTGAATGTTGTGGGCCTGTTTAATCTCCAGTTCGCCTATAAGGGCGGGACCGTCTATATGCTGGAGGCGAATCCGAGAGCAAGCAGGACCGTGCCATTTGTGAGTAAATCAGTGAACGCACCTCTGGCAAAAATTGCGGCTCAGCTTGCGGCGGGAGCGTCGCTCGATGATTATGAGCTGCATCCCTGGAACAGCTACCCCCGGGTTTCAGTGAAGGAAGCAGTGCTTCCTTTTAATAAATTCCCCAATGAGCGGGTTTTTCTCGGACCGGAAATGAAATCCACCGGAGAGGTTATGGGGATTTCCGCCACCTTTGGCGATGCGTTCGCCAGAGCGGCAATCGCATCCGGAAATCAGTTGCCGGAATCCGGGAAAGTATTCATCTCGGTGAACGACAACGATAAATTAACTGTGGTGCCCATTGCCAGAGATTTCCAGGAGATGGGGTTTGAAATTGTGGCAACGACCGGAACCGCGGAAACCCTGAGGCGGAACGGAATTCAGTGTGAAAACATCTCCAAGGTAGGAGAGGGACGACCGAATGCGGTTGACGGTATTAAGAACGGGGAAATTGTACTGGTTATCAATACTCCACTTGGTCAGCGTTCACGGTATGACGAAGAATCCATTGGGCGTGCTGCCATCCGGAAAGGCATTCCGGCAATAACCACCATGTCCGGTGCACAAGCTGCAGCGCGCTCTCTCCGCAGTCACAGGGATATTGAAGTGCATTCTCTGGAGGAATACTACACACAGGAGCAAATCGGGGATATCGTCGGCCTGAATAAATAGAAATGGGAAAAGCTGCTATGCGGAACTCGATGAAAGTGCTGGGCGCGGTGATGTTTTTCATCAACATGATCGCGTTTATTCTCATGATGCTGATCTATGGGAAGAATACCCTTAACTTTTTCTGGGGCAATACGGGGCATTTTGCCTTCATCGGATCAATTCTGATCGCGGATGCACTTATGAGTGCGATAATCTTCATTCTGCCGCAAAACTGGTCTCAGGAAGAGTAAATCCCTCCAGGTTGACGTTTTCAGGATCCATTCGTTATTTTGTGTATCAATTCAGCCAGGACGAAAAGTGCGTTGAAGGAGTGTGAAGATGGCACATATTGACGCCTATCGGTTTAAACATATTGAAATTGACGGGAACACATATAACCGGGATGTCATAATTCATCCCGCAGGAGTAATCGATAACTGGTGGAGACAGTCAAGCCATGAACTGCTTCCGGAGGATCTGGAAGAATATCTTTCTGACTTTCCACCGGTCCTCATCGTCGGCACAGGCAAATTCGGGCGTATGAACGTTCCGGATAAAACCCGTACCTGGCTCAGTGGGAAAGGGGTGAAGTTAGAAATCTTGAAGACCGGGGATGCCTGTACGGCTTATAACCAGAGTGATGAAACCGAAACCGGAGCGGCACTGCATCTGACATGTTAACCTCCAACGATAAAACACCATTAATAGTATTCATTACGTGTGGCACGGAGGATGAAGCCACACACATATCAAACACACTCGTTCAGAAGAATCTTATTGCCTGCGGGAATATCATTCCTGAAATCACCTCCATCTTTCGCTGGGAAGGCAGGCTCAACAGCGATGAAGAGGTTTTACTGATCGCCAAAAGCCGTCAAGGTGTGCTTGATGAGCTGATGGATGAAGTCCGGGAGTTGCATAGTTACCAGACACCGGAAATCATAGCCATGCCTATTGTTGGTGGATCGAAAGCATATCTGGACTGGGTGATCGATGAAACCACTCCAGGTGACTGAACGATCGGTATTCACGCCGGATTACCTGTTTCAGTTTTTTCTGTCAGGATATCTCACCCGCAAGACAACTGCTGAAAGATAGCGAATCGGCGGATTCATTCGTTCCATGAAAAAAACCATTATCTATATCACTTCCGTACTTGCTGTCGTTCTGATCCTGGCCATTACCTGGCTGTATTCCGGGTTCGGAAAGGCGTTTGTACGAAATCAGATCGTCACTGCAGTTCAGAAAAACACCGCATTCCGGGTCGAAATTGATCAATTCAGAACAAATTATTTCTCCAGTGCAAACTTTAGTAACATTTTCCTGAATTCAACAGTGGGGCGAGGGCAGATCGCAATTGATCAACTCCATCTGCAGTATAGTATTCTGCCAATTATCAGAAAAAATATCCGTATTGATTCTCTTAAAATTTCCGGCATATCAGGGGAAATAGATCAGACACTTATAGATACGCTTCAGGTGGGCGAAGATCCGGACCACAAACGAGAAGAACCGGCCTGGAAACTGGAATTACGACGGTTATTAGTCGATGCCACACACCTTCAGTATCATAACCAGGCAACCGATGACACTCTCCGGATTACCGGATTCACCGGCGATTATCATGCAAAGCGATTTCTGAATATCAGGCTGGAGGCGCTGTCCGGACAAATCGCCCACCGAAAAATTGACCGGGTAACCTTAATGGCCGGCGCTGTGCATACGCCGCAATATTGGAGGATCGATACCCTCAATCTGCAGAGTGATGCATCCCGAATCACAACCAGCGATTCCACGCTGATCCGGCTGGATGATCCCCCGAAAATATCTACTTCGGTGACCGGTGTGATCGGGGAAGATCTTCTAGGTATAGCACAGGCCGCACTACCATTGAGAAACAGTGAGCAGTTGATATTAAAACCGTTGACGCTCAACGGAACTTTCAGATACCGTCAGGAGAGGATGCGCTACAAAGGCAGGTTACATATGCCCGGCCTGCAATACGGTCCAATGACATTCCGGGATCTGCGGGCCGAAATCACTGGGAATGGCAATCAGCTGAATCTGGAGCAATTCAGTCTCATCGGACTACAACAGGAGGATTCGCTGACCGCTTCAGGCCGGCTGGATCTCAATAGATCCGTTGCAGAAATTGCATGGGCAAGCGGAATTGGTGAATTCGAGCCGTATCTTGAAAAATTCGGATTACCACAAACATTGAGTGGCGCACTCTCGATAAACGGAACTGCATCAATTCCTCTTGAAATGTCTGTAAATTCTACAGCCGAGATGTCAGTCCGGCTTTCAGAGCCAGGTATTGGAGGGAGGTCTCTGCCGGATGTAACTCTGGATGCCAGACTGGAGAACGGTCGGGTAACAGCCGCTGTAATTCATGGGGAAAATTCGATCAGGGCTTCGGCAGGAATAGAATTTCCCTCACAAGTACAGATGAATGCCGATGTAAAACGCCTGTCGCAGTATGGCGCATTCCTTGATACCTCGTTGACTGGGTCGTTCATCGCTGACCTTGAAGGCCAGGTGGAGGAGAAATGGCGTTATGCTTTAGCGGGGGCAGTGAAGACTGATATTAACCTTGAATCGGTTCCGGAAACTGAAATTTCTGCTGAATTGTCCATTACACCCGAACGTGCTGAATTTTCCAGGGGCAGAGTACTTCTGAAGTCAAATCTTATTACGAAATTCAGAGGCGGTGTCACTTGGTCGGATACGCAGATTCTGGGTGAATTGGTAGCGCAGGAGCCAGTCCGCACGGCCGATTTCGCCCCCGAAGGCGCATTGAATGCGCGTATCTCTCATGAATTGGAAAGCGGTACTACCATCGGCAGAATCAGTATTGCCGATTACTCGATAACGCCGTTCCGTGTGCTGCTGCCTGATACCACCACGCCGATGTATGGCGAACTGCAATTCAGTTCAGATTTTCAACTGGATCCTGCCGGCTTGTCCGGCTCAGGCAGCCTCGCATTGCGCCGGGCCAATTTTGCCAACACGCCGCTTGATTCGATAGTGGGGGTGTTTTCCTACGATACCACATCACTCTCTGTCCCCGAGTTAAAGGTGTATCAGAACGGGCTGCTGGGTACGGTCACCGGACAACTACCCTCAGCGGCATCCGATCAGGGGGTGCAGGTATTTGCCAGGATTGACAGATATCCGCTGAGGTCTCTCGATCTTCTGAATCCCCCGGGAAGAACCGTCGGCGGAACACTTGCGGGTGATGTGGCGATAACGGGGAAGTATTCGAATCCGAATATTCAGGGATCACTCACACTCTCGGAAGGCTTCTTCAGATGGGATACCACAAGTACTCCGGTAGAACGAATTAATCTGGAAATGTCCTTTACAGGCCGGTCTTTTCAACTTCGCGAAGGGAGCGCAAAATACCACAGCTATCCAATTCAAATGCAGGCTTCCGGTTCCTTTACCCCTGCACTGCAGGGTGTGATTACAGTCCAGCCGGAGGGAACGGTGGAATTCTTCTACCAGAGTGACCGTACCGACAGTATTGCCCTGATTATTAGCGAACTGCCGGTGCATATTGCTTCAGGAATTTTCCCGGACAAGCGGATTCCCCGGGGATCTCTTGATGCGTCATTTAGCGGCACCATCCATCAAGACTCCATAGATGTCACCAGTCACGGAGTACTTCAATTACCGGATTTCAACGAACGAGCCTGGGATATCACATGGGCGCTGTCCGGGAATCCGGATGAGGTGAGCGTAGATTCAGTAGCAATCAGAAGTGAAGGCAGTAATCTGGTAGTCAGTGGAAGGATTGCCGGCCTGCAGAGCGCTTCCCAGTCAGACACTGCCAGCCCGAGTTTCCATGATATGAACCTCAATACCACCGAATTTGAATTGAATGTGTTGAACCCCTTTTTTGCAGGAATTCAGATTCAGGATGGCCGGTTAAATGCTTCTCTTTCGCTGGATGGCCGCATTCTATCTCCACAGGTAGGCGGTTCTGTTTCCATCAGGGATCTGGTCTTCAGCGATCAGGATCAATTATGGCATGTACAGACCAGAATGCTCAAGACCAGGCATACGGAGGGAAGGCACAAAGTTCAACTATCCGGAGGGCAGATAAACGGTGTACCCTTTGCCGGTGAAGGGTATTTCAGTATTCCGTCACCCGACAGGTATACCGGTGAGATTCAGGTGACTGTTGATACAGCTAGTACGGTCACGGTCACTCTGGATCACTGGACCCCAGACACGGTACGTGCCGATTTGGTTGCTGATAACCTGACCATTGCCACTTTCATGGATATTATAAACAGGGACTATGCCATAGGAGGCAGTGTCTACCTTACCGGGAGATTGGGGGGATCCGTTGACAATCCGCTGATTACTTTGAACGGTGGCATCTCGGGGTATCGGATGGACGAATATAGATTTCCGACGGCACAATTCGCCGGCGGGTATCAGGCGGGGAAATTCACCATCGATACGCTGCGGATTTCCAGTGATACATCAACTGTCAGTATAGCGGGGACACTCCCCGGTACGTTGAATCTGGCTCCGTTTTCAGTACCGGATTTCGGTCGGGAGGGTGAACTCAGGGTTGTCATCTGGGAATATCCACTGGAAGCATTTGAAGCCTTCCTCCCACAGGGACGGAAACTGACCGGAGTACTGAACAGCGAAGTGCAATACAAACTCCGGCCAAACAGTCCGGAGATATCCGGATATTTCAGGTTAAACCGTCTGGCCGCAGATCTGCCGTATTTTGACCAGCAGATTCAGAACGGCGATCTTGAGATTCAATTCCAAAACCGGGAAATCCGGTTAACGGAAGGGACGTTCCATATCAACAATAATCCTGTCAATCTGGCCGGAGTGATAAAACTGGGGGAGAGGGCCGGGAACACAACCGATATTACCGTCAGTGCCGGGACGCTTCAGCTCAGCCGCAGTGGTGCACTAACATTGTCCCTGGGGGCATCCCGGTTGCGTCTGCATGACCGTCCCGATGAACCGGGGATGATTGAGGGAACAATTAGTGTGAAGTCCTTCAGTTACGTGAAGCGGGTGCAAAACTACCAGCTGATTACGATGGTCGGAGCGCGCTCACGGGCTGCCGAAGTTACTGAACGCATGCTCCGGGACATACGGTTGAATGTTGATATTCAGATCCCGGGTAATGCAAGGATCAATAATAATCTCGCCACCATACCATTCAGTGCGGATCTGCAACTTCGGGGACCGGTACATCAACCCAGGTATGGCGGACGCATAACTGCCGGACAGGGGGAAATCTATTATCTCGGACGGACATTTACGCTGCAGGAAGGTCAAGTATATCTGAAAGATCATCCCGATATCAATCCGGATATTCGTCTGATGGCAGAAACCGTCATACCGTCTTCGGCAAATGTTGACAACATTGACTATACTGTGACCATGCAGGTGGAGGGGACTTTGCGTAGTCCCAAGGTGAATTTTACCGTACAGCCTCCGACCAGGCCGGGGTCATCAGAGGCACTGACACAAAGTGATATCATTGGATTGCTGGCTGTTGGACGCCCGCGATCACAGTTAACGGGTCTATTGGACGAAGGGAATCTCCAGCAATTTCTGCTCCGGCAGGCAAGCCTGTTCTCCAGTCAGCAAATCTCGTCCATGCTTGAGTACCGGGCCAGCCGGCTGTTAGATCTGGACCGGGTTGCCATCGAGGGGAATCTCTTTCAGCTCTCAGGATCCAATGCGCCGACATTTACTGCGGAAAAATCCCTGACCAGCAGATTAACCCTGACATACTCCACGGTGATCGGTGATGCAAATGAACAGGGGGTCAGGCTTCTTTATGAACTGACACCGCACTGGTACCTTTCTACCGAGACAAATCAACAGCGGGAGTATGGTATCGATTTGAAGTATCGGGTGAAGTTTAAATGAGATACTGGGCGCCCATATTACTCTGTTCGTTCATTCTGGTTCTTGGGATTCGGGAAGAACCGAATGCGGCGGAAGAGGGGATCCGTATAGACGAAATTTCCATTGAGGGTAATGAGCACATTGCGGATGGCAGGTTGAAAGGAGTGATGTATACCAGGGAATCGAGATGGTGGAATAAGGCGCGTTTTTCCATGGATCTTTTCCGGGATGATCTCCATTCGGTGACCGCGTATTATAACAATCACGGATATCTCGACGCCCGGGTTGCCTCCTGGGATACGACGCACTTGGAATCGAACCGGTTGCGCATTACCATCCGGATAAACGAGGGGCCACAGTCTGTGATTGACAGCCTGAAGTTTTCCGGAAATACCATTCTTACCGACCGTGATTTGCAGAAAATGGTCACGTTGGCGCGGGGAGATCCGTTCAGTCAGCAGAAGATGATTGACTCCAACTGGAAAATAGTGAACGCCTATGCGGAACGGGGATTCCTGGATGCCCGGGTTCAGCCGAACATCGAGATTGCCGGCATCCAGGTCCGACTTACGTACCAGATTAATGAGGGATTACCGACATACATCGATACTTTTCAGATCGCAGGAAATCAAAAAACGAAAGACCGGGTAATCCTTCGTGAATTGGAAATTCAACGCGGAGATCTCCTCACCCGGTCCCGGCTTGTGCAG
>Ga0207797_1001910_pt1 | contig 14793 bp, 12 predicted proteins | sample PRCRCaboRojoPR_6_FD_187275 | JGI IMG/M metagenome (GOLD analysis project Ga0207797, IMG submission 187275) | Marine sediment microbial community from Cabo Rojo, Puerto Rico - PR CR 10% Liquid 1 (SPAdes) | ecosystem: Environmental > Aquatic > Marine > Coastal > Sediment | place: Cabo Rojo, Puerto... | reverse complement strand
ATAAAATCGCCTGTAGTAAGTGCGACCGTAAAATACCTCCAGGGCGCACTTGAGATCCGTTGCTTGGACGGGATCATTTACCATTTTCCTCCATAGTCTACGGTAAACTCTTCATCCCTCAAGGAATTACCCAAGTGAGATTCTTCAAGTAGTGCTGGAGGATAGGGAGCAGGAGGCGATTGACTTTATTCAAAAGGGAGGGGCCAATGGAAAGAGAAAGGCAGAAAAGGACAAGGTACGCTAGACAGCTGGACTTAATCGGCAAAGAAGGTCAATCGGAGCTAGAGAAAACTTCCGTGGCCGTAGTGGGATTGGGAGGGCTTGGTTCACCCGCGAGTATCTACCTCTGCGCGGCCGGGATCGGTCAATTGGTATTGATCGATCCCCAACAGGTGGAAGCGAGCAACTTAAATAGGCAGATATTGTACGATGCGGAAGACGAAGGAAAGGATAAAGTCGAACTAGCCCGGCAGAATCTGCTCAAGCTAAACCCGGAACTGGAAGTGCAGGCTTTCAAAGAAAAGATAGAGAGGGGGAACGTAGATCGACTGCAAGGCGTCGATTTGGTCGTCGACGCGCTGGACAACTACGCGGGCAGGTATCTGCTGAACAGTTTCTGCGTAAAAAACGGGGTGCCGCTGGTGCACGGGGCCGTCGAGGGTTTCAGGGGGCAGATTACGACAGTGATCCCGGGCGAAGGCCCCTGCTTGCGCTGCATTTTTCCGACGGAGCCGGCCATTTCGGCTACGCCGGCGGTCTTGGGAGCTACCGCCGGCCTGATCGGGACAAATATGGCCCTAGAAGTGATCAAGGTCATTTTGGACCTGGGGGAGAATCTGAAGAGTAAACTTGCCCTGTTCGACCTGCAGTTTAACGACTTTCAGACCTTGCAAATAAAAAGGGACGAAAACTGCCCCGTCTGCGGAGGAAACCGATGATCCACCTCCGGGCGGAACTTTGCGGAACCATGGAACTACCTTTAAAAATATGTTATCTTATATAAAACCTCGGAAAGAATTTCGGGCTTCAATTAAAGGTCTTTTACGGAGCTCGTCCTTGAATCACCGTTCAACGGAAAATTAAGGCAAACACCCTCTTTAGTATTTGAAAAACAAATGGAAGGTGCTTTACCAAGTTTTATATAAATGTGGATCAGTTCCCATATTTAAGATGAAAAGGGTGATAAATCGATGTCAGAAGTGAAGTTCCTAGGTCCCGTCAGGGAAGCAACCGGAGTTAAGAAAGCACAAATATCCGTCGAGGACGTAAGAAAGGCCTTATCACAATTGGGGAAACGTTTCCCCACCCTGGAGGAGGAGTTTCTGCAATCAGACGGAAAATATAAAAAAATAGTTATTTTGTTGAACGGTCGTAACGTGGACAACCTGGAGGGGCTGGATACGCCGCTGGAAGACGACGACAGTCTGGCCTTGGTCCCTCCCGTCGGAGGTGGTTGAGGAAGATGGGGATTAACTACCTGTTGATCTTCGTAATCGTCTTGCCCGGGTTGGCGATAGGGGGCTATCTTCGCTACCGATTTGACGGTCTAATGGACCGCTATTCGCAGCTAGAGAACTCTTCTTCCACTACGGCAAGAGAAGTGGGCAAAGATTTTCTCGAAGAATACGATCTTGTGGATATTTCTATCGAAGAGACACCGGAGGGGAAGGGGAATAGCTACGATCCCCTTGACGGGACCGTGTATCTAAACGAACCCGAAGAAACTTCAATTGCCGCAGTAACTATAGCGGCTCATGAGGCGGCCCACGCCTTCCAGGGACAAAGGCTCGATCGATTTTTCCGAACCCGATCGGCCACCCTGCCCGTAGCCAATTTGGCTTCACAATTGGGATTGATTCTGGCCTTCGCCGGGGCCCTTTTCTACGAGCCTCTTCTCTTTACGGGCATCTACATCTATTTGGCCTCGCTCCTCGGGGCATCGGTCTTTCTACCGCTGGAGTTCGACGCGGGCAAAAGGGCCCTGGCCTTCCTCGGTAAAAACGAAGTCTTGAAAGGAAGAGAGCTGCGCGAAGCGGGCAAGCTTCTGCGGACGGCGGCGTTGACCCATCTGGCATCGGTGGCCATCTCCTTCTTTCAGTTTTTAAGAAGACTGGTCTTAGTTCAACCTTAACTCCCGCGGTCGCCGTCTTCTCGCTCCATCCAACTTCCCTATCCTGTTATAAGTGTCCTTAAAAAATCAAACGAAGCTTAGGTGATAAAACATGAGCAAGCCACTCCTTTCCCCCTCGATCTTGGCGGCCGACTTTGGCCGTCTCACGGAAGAGATAGGGGAAGTGAAAAAATACGCTCATTCGATACATGTCGATGTGATGGACGGACATTTCGTCCCCAACTTGACAATCGGGCCGGTCGTGGTCAACTCCTTAAAAAGGGAAAAACAAATTGATCTGCCCTTAAACGTCCATTTGATGATATCGGAGCCGGGCCGCTACGGTCCCCAGTTTGAATTAGAAGAAGACGATCTGCTCATCTTTCACCACGAGACCCCCGCTCGATCGGAGCAGCTGATCGAGCAACTCTCGGCCGAGCGGGTCGGTCTGGGGATGACGCAAAAGCCAAAGGAGGACCCCTCGAACCTATTTCCCTACCTGTCAGAACTAGAGGAAGTACTGGTAATGAGCGTAAAGCCGGGGTTTGGGGGACAAGAATTTATGCCCGAGGCGTTGGATACAATCGCGGCGCTGCGGGAAGAAATCGACGGGCGAGAACTGGACACGAAAATCGCCGTCGACGGTGGAATAAACGAGGATACAGCGGGAGCGGCCTACGCCGCCGGAGCGGATGTCCTTGTGGCGGGATCGGCCGTATTTGGCGCCTCCGATCGCCCCGCGGCCCTCCGGAGATTGGAAAAGACGGCCCTTGAGGGGGGATGAAACCGAGATGAAAGGAAAAGAAGAATACATGAAAATGGCCCTAAGACTGGCCAAAAAAGGCAACGGCTACGTAAACCCCAACCCCCTCGTCGGGGCCGTAATAGTGAAGGGAGGACGAGTAGTGGGTAGCGGTTACCATAGCCGCTTTGGAGCTCCCCATGCGGAAGTAGAAGCCCTCAAGGAAGCCGGCGAAGAGGCCCGGGGAGGAGAGGTTTACGTGACCCTTGAACCTTGTACACATCACGGTAAAACGCCCCCTTGCGTAGACGCGTTGATCGAAAAAGGCCTGGACAGGGCCTTTGTAGCCACTCTCGATCCCAACCCCGCCGTCAACGGTAAGGGAGTAGAAAAGCTTCGCCAAGCGGGCTTGGAAGTAGAGGTAGGTCTGCTCCGGGAAGAAGCTCGTCAGTTGAACGAGATCTTTTTCCATTACACAAAAAGGGGATTGCCCTTCGTCTTGTTAAAATTGGCCCTCAGCCTGGACGGTAAGATAGCCACTTCGACGGGCGACGCTCGGTGGATCAGCTCTCCGCAATCGAGAAAGGAGGTACATCGCCTTCGGGCTCGGTTCAGCGCGGTGGCCGTCGGAGCCAACACTGTGATGAGCGATGACCCTCGCCTGACAACGAGAAAAGTCGACGGCCCGGACGGGACTAGATTGATCCTAGACGGAAAGGGACGGGTAGAGGAAGGAGCCCGGATATTTTCTTTACAGAGTGAGGCCAAAACGATCCTGGTCACGGCCACGGAAATAGATTCTAAAAAGAAAGAGAAGATCGAAAAGGGGGGAAACGAAGTATGGCAGGAGGGAGACCGGGGTGAAATCGACTTGCGCTCATTGCTGGAGCGGCTGGCCGAAAGGGATAAGGATAGTCTACTTTTGGAAGGGGGAGGAGAATTGGCCTGGAGTTTTTTAAACGAGGGACTGGTAAACAAAGTACTTTTCTTCATCGCGCCCAAGATCCTCGGTGGGCGGAGGGCCGTTCCCGCCGTGGGCGGGGAGGGTGTTCCCTTCGTCGATGAAGCTATCGAGTTGGAAAAAGTCGAGGCCCAAAGAAGGGGGAAGGATCTAGTCTATTCCGCCTATCCGAAGAAATAAATCCAGAAGAAGACGGCGCCAGCACTCAACAGAGCCTGAGACAAGTAGAGCGTAAGTACGGCCTTCCTATGATCGAGCTTCTCCAAAAGCAGGTGATGGATATGTCTCTCATCGGAAACCATGATTCCACTTCCGCTCACAGTCCTTCTTACGATCGCCCAAGCAGTGTCGAAGAGGGGCACGCCCAAAATGAGCAATCCGGGAAGCAGGGGCCAACTGCTGGCGACCCCGCCGCTTACCGAGGTGCTAAGGACCTGCGGCGTCAAATAGGCCAAAATTAGCCCCAAAAAATATGCTCCTCCGTCGCCCAGAAAAACTTTCGCCGGATTGAAGTTGAAGCAGAGAAAACCAAGCAAACTCCCCGTAAGGATCCCCAACAGGGCGATCAAAGAGGGATCGCTGCCTCCCAACAAGGCGATCGAGGTCAGACCCGCCGATCCGATCAAACTCAAGCCGGGGGCTAAACCATCCAGTCCGTCGACCAGATTGAGAGAGTTGGTCACTCCGACCGTCCAGCAGGCCAAAAAGAGAAGATTAAACCACCCATCGATCACGACGCCCTGAACTCCGAGCCCGAGGAAGGTGGGAGGATGGACGAAGGCCACCAGTAAAAAGGCACTCAGACTCTGGATCAGCAACTTCAACCGGGCGGACAGCGGCTGGTAGTCGTCAATCAGACCCATGAGGCTCACGGCTAAAATTCCCAACGCCAAGGAGAAATAGGCTTGAAGGAAAGGAGAAAATTGAATAAAAAAGATCAAAGGTAGGGCGAAGCCGGCTACCGGTTTGTCCGTGGAGTGAATCTTTCTCCGATTGAGGCCCGCCCGATCCAGCAGGCCGACCTTCGGCGCCAATATTCGCAGGAGATAGGTGAGAGAAAGAGCCAGGGGCACCCCGACTAGCAAGTTAAACAAATAAATAAGACCTTTCTGCTGGGCGACAAGCAATGCCGATCATTCCCGAAGGCTTTAAAAATGGAGAAGGCTGGCACATAATTTTTGCGAGGTATATAAAACCTTGTAAATAACCTCACATTCCGAAAATATTTCCAAGGTTTTATATAATAGCCAATGAACCCGACCGTCGAAATTTTATCCCGTGCCCGCCGCAAGGGCAAGCTCAGCCACGCCTACTTGGCTCCGGTAAGACCGGGCGTCGAACTGGAGAAGTACGGCTTGACTCTGGCCAAAGAGATAATCTGTGAGGGAGAGGATCAGGGTTGTCGCCAACGGGTCCTAAGGGGCGTCCACCCTGACGTGCGCCGGCTGGAGGTAGAGGAGGGCAAAAGCGAAATATCGATAGATGCCGTCAAAGATCTTATAGCTTCAGTGGATTACTCTCCGGTCTCCGCTCGGCGGAAGGTCCATCTAATCCAAAAAGGAGAGGATATGTCCCAGGAGGCCGCCAATAGTATCCTCAAAGTTTTGGAATCACCTCCCGGATTTACGGTCTTTTTGATCTTAACTCTACGTCCGGAGATGGTTATTTCCACCATCCTCTCTCGTTGTCAACGACTTCCGCTGGGAGGGCTTTCCAAGGGGGGCTGGCGAGAATCACTGTCCGCGGAAGGCTTCGATGAAGAAGAGGTACAATATCTGATGGAATTGGGCAACGAGCGGGGTGATCTGATAAAGGATCTCTCCCATCGTTACAAGGATCAAGAGTTACTCACAAGTAGGGAAAGGGCCAGAGAGGAATACGGTCCGCTGGGACCGATTAGATTGAGCGAGAAATTGACCGCCGAAGAAGGAATTGATCCGCTAAAAGAACACGAACTGATTCGGGCCCTCTTTTTCTCTTCGCTCTCCGCCGAGCTTTTTGCGGCCCTGGAATGTGCCAAAAATCTGAGCCAACTGGATCGAGAAAAGCTAAATTTCGTGTTGGAGAAGGGGCTTTTATTGTGTCGAGAGCGGTTGGTGGAGGAAACTGGAGCGGAAGCCGGCGTGCCCGTCGAAGCCGTCAAGGAAATTTTGCAAGCTTTGGAAGACCTGGAAAGCAATGCCAATCCCCAGCTAGTCCTGGAGTCGACGTTTTTAAAGTTACGAGAATCTAGAAACATGAAGAAAGGGGCGATCGAGAGATGAATCCGGAAAGACAAGTAGCCCTATTTGGGTTGAACAAGACCAAACGCAGGACGATTTCCGCTGCGGCAGAGAAGGAGATAACTCTAACACGGGATGAAGAATATGTGCTGGAAAGCGAAGACGGAGTCAGAGAGGTGGGCAGATTGTTAAAACGAGGGGCGGAATCCGAGAACTCCTTCCCGGGATGGAAGGTGCTCCGCCAGGCCACTGAAGAAGATCTGAGTAAGAAAGAGGCAAACGATTCGGAAATGGAAGAGACAGTCGAAAAGGCCCAATCCCTAGTCGATAAACAGGGTCTACCGATGAACATAATTGGCGGAGAGTATTCCTTGGAGAGAGCCCAACTCCGCTTTTATTTCAAAGCCCCCCACCGAGTGGATTTCCGCGGGTTGCTTAAGGAATTGGCGCGGGATTTTTCTACCCGCATAGAACTGGAACAGGTCGGCCCCCGGGAAGCTGCGGCCATTCTTGGCGGCATAGGCCGCTGTGGTTACGAGTTTTGTTGTCGCAGGTTCTTGGACGACCCCGGCCCTATACCGATGGAACTGGCCAGCGATCAAGAACTATCCCTCTCCCCCGAGCGGCTAACGGGAGGATGTGGTCGCTTACTTTGCTGTTTAGAATATGAACATGACGATTATGTGGCCAAACTGGCCCAAATGCCCGATATCGGCGCTAAAGTCAGCTGTCCCGAAGGAACCTGTGAAGTAATAGACCACAACGTACAAAAGAATACGGTGCGATTACAAACGGAAGAAGGCGAGGAACTGGAGTTGAAAAAGGAAGAAATCAGAAAATTGGAATAAGCGCCTTACTCTGGAGTCGCCTCCCGTTCATCTATGTATTCCTCTTGGATTCCGTTCCCCTTACCGTTCACTTTACGGAGGATCTCCTCCAGTAGATGTCTCTCAATAGTCCCTTCTAAGGAAATACCTTCCTTGTGGTATTCTTCCTTTTGCACCAATCCATTTTCATGAAACAGATCCAACAGCTCTGCCTGAGCATAGGGTATCTCCAGAGAGACTTCCTTCATTTCGTCCCCCAGTTGTGCGGCGATCAATTCCTTGAGTCCCTCCAGGTTGGTTCCTTCGGCGGCCGATATTGGGATAGATTTGTCGATCTCCTTTTTCAGCCCCCGCAACTCGGCTCCGTTTTCCAGATCGTCGACTTTGTTTAGGGCATTAATCATCGGCGGACGTTCCTCTTCGCCGAAGACGTCCTCGTTTAAGATCTGATTGACCGCGCGCCATCTCTCCGCCAACTTATCCTGACTGGCATCCATAACGTTGATCAATAGATCGGCCGAACGAGCGGAATGGAGAGTGGAGCGAAAGGCAGGGATCAACTGATGAGGTAGCTTCCTGATCAATCCGACCGTGTCCGTCAGCACAATTTCTCTTTTATCCGGCAGGCGTAACTTGCGAGTTAGAGGATCCAGTGTGGCAAACAGTTTGTCCTCAATAAATCCTTCCGCATCCGTCAAGCTATTTAATAACGTGGTCTTGCCGGCATTGGTATAACCGATCAGGGCCACCTCAGGTATACCGTTTTTTGCCCGGCGCTTACGTCTAATTTCCATTTCTTTTGCGGCCCGTTTAAGTTTTTTCCTAATTGAATCTATGCGTCGCTGGACTTTCTGTCTATCCCTTTCCAGCCTGGTCTCTCCTGGACCTCTGGTACCTATGCCGCCACCCAGGCGTTCCAGAGATTGCCCCCAGCCCCGCAAACGAGGAAGGAGATATTCGTACTGGGCCAGTTCAACCTGTAGTTTGGCCTCCTTGGTCTGGGCCCGTTGGGCGAAGATATCCATGATCAACTGCGGTCGATCGACCACTTTCCTGCCAATTTTTTCCTCCAGGTTACGCGACTGCGCCGGACTAAGTTCTTCGTTGAAAATAATGGCATGGGCGTTCAAGTCTTCGGCCATTTCCCTTATTTCATCTGCTTTTCCCTTCCCAATTAGAAAAGAAGGGTCCGGTTTGGAACGTTTCTGCCAAAGCGATTGCAAAACTTTTACGCCGGCCGTACGAGCCAAAGAATCCAGTTCCTTCATCGACTCTTCAATATCCCAGAGGTTCCCATTTTGGTCGCCCCCGATCAATTCGAGACCGACAAGAATGGCTCTCTCTTTGGCCCTTATTCTGGCCCTTTTCCCGACACGGTCCTCAGCCAAATTGCTTCTGTCTTTCGCCATTATCTATATCAGACCTCCTGTATCAACTCACTCTACGTACCCGCGCCCCCAAAGCGGCAAGCTTGTCCGCAATATTTTCGTAACCTCTATCGATGTGCTTCAGGTCAGTTACCGTAGTTTGGCCCTCGGCCGCCAGCCCCGCAATTATCAAGGAGGCACCGGCCCTGATATCCGGGGCCTCCACTCTCGCCCCCTGCAATTTCTCGGTACCGTTAACGAATATGGTATTGGAATCGGCCACCGCTATATCCGCACCCATTTTGCTCAACTCAGGGACATGATCGGTTCTCCCGTCGAAGACGGTTTCGTTAATGACGCTCTTGCCCTTGCCCAAGCTCAGCAAAGCAGAAACCGGCGCCTGAAGATCGGTGGGGAATCCGGGGTAGGGCAAAGTCTTGACGTTCATGCTGGCCGGCCTACTGCCTTTCTCTATATCCAAAGTCAAGTGATTCTCCCCTTCCTTCATCTTCATTCCCGCTTCCTTCAATTTGACCAGTAAAGCTTGCAAATGACGAGGAATCAAATCTTCTATTCTAACATCTCCGCCAGTCGCACAGACGGCCAAGACGTAAGTTCCGGCCTCAATCCTATCCGGGATTACGGTGTGTCTAGCTCCGGAAAGCTTCTCTTTGCCTTCGATCTTTAGCCGACATCGGCCCAGGGAAATACCGGCCCCCATCTCGTTCAAAAGGGAAATTAGGTCGTCTATCTCGGGCTCACGGGCTGGATTATGGATTACGGTCCTCCCCTCCGCCAGAGCGGCTCCCATTATCAGCTGTTCGGTTGCTCCCACGGACGGGTAATCCAAAAAAATCTCCTCGCCCCTCAAGCGGTTGGCTCTCGCCTCTATTTTCCCGTCTTCTTGATGTATCTCCGCGCCGAGGCGCACCAGATTCTTTAGATGAAGATCTATCGGTCTGGACCCGATGGTACAGCCACCGGGTAAAGCTACTTGAGCTCGGCCCGTCCGGGCCAGCAAAGGGGCAAGGACCAGAAAAGAAGCCCGCATCTTCTGTACCAGTTCCGCGGGAGCGAGGCTGCGGTCGACCTTGCCCGAGATTATGTAGGAATTAGGAGAGGGGGATTCGACCTTCTTGCCCAGTTCCCCTATCATCTCCAGCATTGTGGCCACGTCTTTCAAACCGGGGACGTTTTCCAGATGCAGAGGCCGATCGGTAAGCAAGGAAGAGGCTAACAAAGGGAGGGCGGAGTTTTTGGCTCCGCTTACTGAGACGGTACCTTGAAGTGTATTGTCACCCTTTAAGACTAATCTATCACTCATTTACTATGCCTGCTGCAGTCCCCCCTTCGTCAAGTTAATTTTACGGTATTTAACCGTTACGCATCAATTCCAGAAATTGATCGTTATCCTTTGTGGATTGCATCTTCTTTTTAATGAATTCCAGCGCCTGCTGATTATTGTTCATCTCGCCGATCATCTTTCTCAAAATCCAGAGGTTTTTGGTCTCATTCTCCGTAAGCAATCTTTCCTCTTTTCTGGTGCCTGTCTGCTCCAGGTCAACGGCGGGATAAATTCTTCTGTTGGCCAGTTCTCTATCGAGAACCAACTCCATATTGCCCGTTCCTTTGAATTCCTCAAACACGACTTGATCGAGTTTACTGCCGGTATCTATCAAGGCCGTGCCGAGAATGGTCAAGCTACCACCCTCCTCGACATTCCTTGCCGCCCCAAAGAACTCCTTCGGCTTGTAGAGAGCGGCCGGATCTATACCACCCGACAACAATTTACCGCTATGTTCCACGGAAAGGTTGTAAGCCCGAGCCAAACGAGTGATGGAATCCATCAGGATTACCACGTCTTTCTTCGCTTCGACCAGTCTTTTCGCGTTGTCCGTTACCAATTCGGCAACTTCAGTATGATGTTTGGGTTCTTGATCAAAGGTCGCTGCCACCACCCTACCCATATTGATCGAACGACGGATGTCGGTAACTTCCTCCGGGCGCTCGTCTATCAATAAAACGATAAGTTCGACCTCGGGATGGTTGGCCGCGAGACCGTTGGCTATCTTTTTGATCAGGGTAGTCTTGCCCGCCTTGGGGGGAGATACGATTAGCCCCCGCTGTCCTTTGCCCACCGGCGCAAATAGATCGATGATTCTGGTCGATATATCGTCCGGATCGTGTTCCAGATTCAGTCTGGTGGAAGGATGCAGGGGGGTGAGATATTTGAAATCCGTCCTATTTCGAAGATCGTCCGGCCGAGAGCCATTGATGGCCCGGACTTTGAGCAAAGCGCTGTAATGCTCGTCCTTTTTCGGCGGCCTGGTCTCTCCCAGTACTTTATCCCCGTTTTTTAACCCGAATCGCTTGATTTGTGAAGGGGAAACGTAAATGTCGTTTTTGCCGGGCAAGAAGGTGCGATCGCGCAAAAAACCGTACCCGTCCGGCAGTATCCCCAAGATACCTTCGGCCAAGCCTTGCCCGTCCGAATTGGATTCGGCCTCCATAATCTCTTCGATCAAACCCTGTTTGCTCTTGGAATCCAATTCTATCTCATAATTCTCGGCTATCATCTTCAACTCTTCCATATCTTTAGATTTAAGTTGTTCCAACTCCATCTTGCTCACCTCTGATCGTCAGATCTAAAATAGTCTTCAGTTAATTCTCTCTTTACTCGTCTTGTAGGAAGGAGAAACCAATCTTCTCTCGACCCTCTCGCTTATCCTCTATTTCCTCCGACTTCCCCAGATTACCGAATATCCTTTTACAGCATGCTCCCGTACGCCAAGAATAGAGCCAATTGCCTCCCTACGATCGGGCATACGCCCCCTTACGAGGACGATTTTACTGACTGCCTGGAGAGGGGGTGACTTACCAATATGTGTGGAGACCAAGCCGATCCATCCCCGGAGGGAACTCCAGGGTTTTCTCGGAATTTTCTATAATTCAACCGAGAGACGGCAATTTTTAATTACACCAAGGGGGAAGACATTGCCCAATGAAAGCCCTTCATTGAGTATCATCTATTTTGGAGAAGAGCAAAAAGACTTATTCCCTGCAATTGAACGCCCTCAAACTCAACAACTACGCTTTTTATCGGTAAATTAAATCTGAAAGAATAAAAGATGACGAAGCTGAGAGGAATCGATGCCGAAAAGGTTGATTTTTTCCATAGAAAGTATAATTAAAGTCGGTATCGGTGTCAACAAAAGAACAATCCACCCAAATCCAAACTAAGATGGGAGGAAGCAACTGCCTTACCCAAGCAAAATTGGATCGCGGTCAGCTTTCAAAGACGTAATCTCCAACTTTCACCAAAACCCAGGTACCCAATCCAAAGGTGACCAACCCCGCCAGTATCGCCAGCCAGGGGGCCAAACCGATCGGGCTTACTCCGAAGAAGTCGTTCAGAGGGGAATAAAGGACCAGCAATTGCAGCCCCAAAGAAGATATAACGGCCATTACCAGCCACTTATTGGAGAAAATTGAAACTTGATAACGAGAGCGGATGGCCTGAATTCTGACCAGTTCGAAAACCACCAGCGAAGTGAAAGCTACGGTCTGGGCCAGTTGGATATCGGGCAGATAGAAACCGAACAGAGTCAAAGTGACGGCGGCCATCAGGATCCCCATCGAGGTTATGGAATAAAGCATCCTGGAGTCGATAACTCCCTCTTCGGCGGATCGAGGTTTGCGCGCCATTATTCCTGGCGACTTGGGATCGACTCCCAGGGCCAAAGCGGGAAGCCCGTCGGTCAAGAGGTTTATCCAGAGAAGCATCACGGCCGTCAGGGCCAAAAATTCGTTCCCCGTAAATAGCCAGGGGCCAAGGAGAGAGGCGAGGAAGACGACAAGCACTTCCGCGGTGTTTGCCGACAACAGATAATTGACGAACTTCCTGATATTGTCAAATATGCCTCTACCTTCGGATACGGCATCCCGGATGGTGCGAAAATTGTCGTCGAGCAAAACCATGTCGGAGGATTGCTGAGCGACGTCAGTCCCCCGCTCTCCCATAGAAACGCCGACGTCGGAGTTCTTCAAGGCCGGGGCATCGTTGACGCCGTCCCCCGTCATTGCGACTATATGACCGCTATCTTGCAACGCCTTGAGAATCTTTACCTTGTGGGAGGGAGAGACGCGGGCAAATATGTCCACTTCCTCCAGGGTGCGCTGCAGCTCCCTCTCACTCATATTTTCTATTTGGCTTCCCTCCACGGCTCGCTCGGAATAAAAGCCGATCTCCTTGCCGACGGCCTTGGCCGTGGTGGGATTATCTCCCGTAACCATCACTACTTCGATCCCAGCCTGCCTACAATCTTCGACGGCCTCCTTTACTTCTTCTCTGGGGGGATCGATCATTCCCTGAAGTCCCAAAAAGACCAGGCCTTCTTCAAGTTCTTCTTCCTCCAACTCCGCGTAGTTTTCTTCACTTTTAAAGGCAAATCCCAATACTCTGAGAGCGTCTTGGGCAAATTCGTCATTCCTTCTCAAGATCTCTTCTCGTTTTTCCTCAGTCAGCTCCACCGGCCGACCGCCACGATAAATTCTGTCACAGCGTTCCAGTACCACCTCGGGAGCGCCCTTCATATATACCGTCCCGTCTCTCTGGACGACCGTCATCCTTTTCCTATCCGAGGTAAAACTAATTTCCCTCTCTCGCGGATTTTCCGACTCGATTTCCTCCCTGTTTAGATAAGCTTTGGCTCCAGAGACCAACAAGGAGACTTCTGTAGGGTCCCCTCGGTAGTTCCCCTCATCGTCTCCGCCGGCCGTCTCCTCCGCATTATTGCAGGAGACGCCGCACTTCAACAGGGGTTGAAGCACTTCAGAATCCACTCCTTGACCTTCCTCCGGGCCCTCTTGAACCACAAAATCCCCGCCGGTGGAATACCCTTGTCCCGTGACCCGGTAAGATTGGCCGTCGAAGTAGACCCTCTTCACAGTCATCATGTCCTCCGTAAGCGTACCCGTCTTGTCGGTACAGATTACGTCGACGGAACCGAGGGACTCTACTACGGGAAGTTTTCTCACTAAAGCGTTTTTGTCCATCATCTTTCTAGAACCGAGGGCCAAGGAAAGCGTAACGATGGCCGGAAGACCTTCGGGCACGGCCGCCACCGCCAGAGAGATGGAGGTCAGAAATATTTCCAAAATGGCGACGGAACTGGAAAGAAATTCGACCAGGACGACCAGACCGCAGATAAATAACACGCCTATGCCGATCCTTTTGCCCAGCTTATTAACTTCAACCTGAAAGGGGGTTTCTCGGCTTTCGGCCTGTTGGATCTCCGAAGCGATCTTGCCTACCTCAGTCTCCATTCCAGTACCGACCACTAGCGCCTTGCCCCGCCCCCTGGTGACGTTCGTCCCTTTGTAAAGCATGTTGGACCTTTCGGCAAGGGGGGTCTCCTCCTTTAAGCTGCCCGCACGTTTGGAGACCGTAAGGCTTTCCCCGGTAAGAGCTGCTTCGTCAGTGGCCAAATTGGTCGAATCCAGAATTCTGGCATCCGCCGGAATCGAGCCGCCCTGTTCGACGAAGACGATATCGCCGGGCACTACCTCCTCGGAATCTATCTCGCGCTTTTTTCCCTCTCGCAAAACCAAGGAGGAAGGAGAGGCCCTTTCCTTTAAAGCCTGAATGCTTTTCTCCGCCTTGTAATCTTGAATGAAGCCAAAGATTCCATTTGCAAGCAGAATGATTAAAATTAGGATGGTGTCGACCGTATGGGGGTCCTGGTTGGGGAAAAAGCCGATCGAGTAGGAGACCACCGCCGCCACGATCAAGATGATGACCAAAAAATCGGTAAACTGAGAGAGAAATATTCCCAAAGGGGAAATCTCTTTTTCCTCTTTTATCTCATTTCTACCGTATTTCTCAAGACGAGTCCTCGCCTCTTCTGCGGAAAGCCCCGCCGTTGAGCTGTCATACTCTTCCAGAAGTTCTTGCTTGGATAACCGATAAGTCCCCTCATTCATAAACTATCCCTCATTGTTCAACGATTATGGATTATGGAAAAATCAAACCTTCTCCAGATTGGTAAAGAAGGTCTTGACGATATCTTTATACATATGCAATCTGGACTTCAATCCCTCGCCCAGTCCTCGCTTTTCTTCCTTCATCACGTGCGTAACCCCATCCAATTTTACCTTGCCTACCTGCAAATTTTCCTTGAGTATAACCTTTGTCATGGCCATTTCAATGCCAAAATCCACGTCCCTGACCTCCTTCACCTTGCTCCATATTCCCTGTGACATTACCCGCTGCCCGGATAGATGAGGGTTGATTTTTTGCGACAGATCCGTATTAAGTCTACCTTTATGAAACACGCCGATGACCATATCGACCGACCCTTCCCAGTAAGCGTCCAACATATCCTCCACATGAGAGGGTTTAAGGTCGATCAAGTCCGCGTCGAGGAAGAGCAGGGTAGGAAAAACTGCCCTCTCGGCTCCGAGAGCCAAAGCGTTTGCCTTTCCCTGGTTTTCTTGCAATTGGATCAATTGCGCACCGCCGATCCCTTTGACCACGTCCGCGGTAGAATCGGTGGAACCATCGTC
>Ga0207797_1001909_pt1 | contig 14799 bp, 8 predicted proteins | sample PRCRCaboRojoPR_6_FD_187275 | JGI IMG/M metagenome (GOLD analysis project Ga0207797, IMG submission 187275) | Marine sediment microbial community from Cabo Rojo, Puerto Rico - PR CR 10% Liquid 1 (SPAdes) | ecosystem: Environmental > Aquatic > Marine > Coastal > Sediment | place: Cabo Rojo, Puerto... | reverse complement strand
GACTTGAAGACCGCCCACTCCCCGGTATCTGTGATCATCCCCCCGGCGTAGATCGTCTCAGGGTCGCTGGGATGGATAGCCAGAGCGGTGACTGACGTATGCCCCATTCCCTCCACAACCGGCTTCCACGTCGCCCCACCGTCCTCAGTGCGAAAGACGCCTAGACCCGGGTCAACAACCCCAAACGCAGGTATTTTGCGGGTAGCCACGTACACCGTCTCCGTCATTACCGGCGCGATAGCAATGTCAGACACCATGCTGATCGCCTCCCCAGAGACGACCTCAACCCAGCTCCTTCCACCGTCATCGCTCCGACAGACCATACCCAAAGATCGGTCGATCTCAAAGGCGTCACTGTCGTGCCCACCAGCGTAGACCACCGACGGCGATACCGGCGATACCGCGAGGGCGTCGACGTGGTTGTGATAGGTCACCGGCAGCGACGCGTATTCCCAGGTCTCTCCATCTCCCGTGCGAAACACGCCGCGTCCAGAGCCAACGTAGACCCCCTCAGGATTGACCGGATCCCTGGCCACCGAGAAAGCCGCTCGATCCCGCGCCCCTCCCCGCCAGGCTCGCCAGCTGCGGCCTGCATCCTCGCTTTCGAAGGCAGTGATATCGGCAGCCACCCAGACGTTCTCGGGTCTGGCCGGTGATGCGGCGATGTCTAGAACCGGCAAGCCGCCGATGCCCTCCGTCTTCAGCGCCCACGTCTCGCCGCCGTCGTCACTTCGATACGTGCCCCCTGAACCGCCGCCCAGGTAGACGGGCCGCCCGCTGATCGGATCCAGGGCCAACGACAGCATCCAATCACCCACCCGCTCTCCCAATGGAGACCACGTGCGACCGGCATCCTCACTGACCGCCATCAGCGACTCCCCCATCAAGCTTGCGTAGACCGTCCCCGAGACTTGAGGCGAGAAAGCAAGATCGGTGACCTTTGCTGTCGCATCCGGCTCTCCCTCAATCCCGGTCCACGAATCCCCTCTATCGTCACTTCTGAAGACAGAAACCTGGCTGAGCCAACGACTGTACAGAAGCACCTCCGGATCCTCTGGGTGGATCGCCAGCGCCTGTGCCGAGTGTTCTCCGTGGGGCGGACCCAACCCATCGCTCACGTCCTCCCACGTCGCGCCGCTGTTCTTCGTCCTGAACACACGCCCGTCCCATAGGCCGGCGTACACGACTGAGGTGCTGACGGGGTCCGCAGCCAGCACCCCAATACCCGTGTCGGAGTCGGAAGGTAGGCCATCAGCCCTCAGTTCCCGCTCCACATCTCCGCCAGGCAGAGTCGTCAGCAGCCACACCCCCTGACCGCCGGCCATCCAAATCCGCCGCTCGTCCTCGGGATGCGGCACACAGGTGTGCATTCCTTCGTCAACGAGAACATCCCAGTCATCTCCTTCGTTCTTGCTCCGCCACAACCCGCCACCGCCACAATAGAGGACATCGTCCGTCGGCCCATAGGTCACAACCTCGGGCTGCGCGTCCTCTATCAGTAGATCCCATCGTCCGCCGCCGTCTTTCGTCCGGAACAGACCTGCCCCTCTAACCGCGGCGAAGGCTGTCTCGCTCGTCACTGGGCTCACCGCCAGGTCATCCACTGTTCCCCCGTACGGGCCACCCGTGGTCCATACCCCGATAGCTTGCGTGGCCGTGAATGCATCCGCAATCATCACCGACGCGGCGCTCGGCCCCGGGTTGGTGACCGTCATGTTGTACGCACCAGGGTCCAGACCCCATGGGACCACGGCGGTGAGTCGGGTGGCGCTGACCCAGGAAATGCCCTGAAGCGCTATCCGCCCCAGCGAGACCGTTGGCGTGGGCACGAAGTTCGTCCCGGTGATCTCAAGCGCAGTATCCAGGTTATTCGGTACCTCCTGAGGTGCAAGTTTCCTTACCGTTGGAGAGGGGCTGTAGACCGTCAGGGCATTCTGCACCGTCTCCTGCGGATCGTAAGGCCCGGGATTGACCACGGTCACATCGTACTCCCCCGGCGGGAGGTCGCCCGGCATCGTCGCCGTCAGCGTAGTCGAGCTGACGAACTGTACAGCGGAACAGGAGGTTTCATTGAGCCTCACCGTCGGCGTGGCGACGAAGTGGGTGCCCGTGATGGTCAGATCGCTCGCCTGCCCGTAAATGACACGGTCGGGACGGAGGCCCAACAGCCTGGGCGCAGGATTCTGGACCGTCAGGCTGTCGGGAAGCGAATCGCCCAACCCTCCAGGATTTGTCAGGGTGACGGTGTAGACGCCGGCCGGAAGACTCACGGGGACAGTCGCTGTGAGGGTGGCGGTGCTGACGAAGCCCACGTCGACCAGCGGGTAGGAATCCAAGGTAATCGTGGGCGTCTTTTCAAATGCGGAGCCGGTGATGGTGAACACGTCCTGGCTGCCGACAAGGACAGTATCTGGCGAAACGGAGACAAGCTCCGGCTGCGTCTGCGCCCGCGTGCCCAGGACACCCAGGATGCCAATCAGCGTCAGAACTAACGCAATCGTCAGGCCAGGGATCACAATGAGGGCTGCCTTAGCTGGAAGCCTCAGATCTGGTGTATTCTTCCTCGACATTGTCACCTCTTCCTCTCTGTTCGGATTCGCCGTGATGCCTCCAAATCTCTTTTCCAGGAGGCCTTGCCAAGACCTACTACCGACAAACTAGCTGTTGATAAGCATTGATGAGGAATTCATAAACCGCCTTCATCTGTTGTGACCCATGCTCCAGAACGATGTTGGCGCGCAGGGACTTCGCGGAGAATCGGTTACTCTTTGTCGGGGACCTCTGAGAAGCGCCCAACAATGAGCTGCTGTCAGTTTATGACAGCCTCGATCGTCTGTCAAACCGCTTTCCTGTGCGCCTGTCCCTGGTGACCGGCACTTGCCAAGCGTGCGCAGCTAAGCCAGCGCCGTCAAGCGTGCGAAGCCAGGCCAGTGCCGATCACCTTCGCCCGGTCACCCGGCATCCATCGTCCGTCGTCTGTCCTTCTTTCGCGCTGGCGCGGACGTTCGCGCCCTTCACGGTCCAGATCACTTCCGATGACCCACCCGCCAACCCCATCCCATCGTCGGCGGCCACATCATTGGTGCTTTTAGATCCTATCCTTCCCCCTCACTCCACCATCTCCCGAACCGCCTCGACGACCAACTCGGGCTGATCGTGCTGCACGTAATGACGGCTCTCCTCGGCCACGACCCACTTGCCCTCGGACGATAACTCGACCAGCTCCTGCTGTAGCGACATCCACGTCTCGCCCGCCTCCTTGGCCACCTCAGGGTCCACGCCCGGCGGTAGCTCCTCAGGATCTACCTCGTCCATCCCGACTCCGGCCGTCACCACTGTGAGCGGGATGTCTCCGAGATCGGTCGGAGGCTCCTGTTGGCCGCTCACAGCCTGGGCCGTCGCCAAATCGTTCTGTAGGCCCAGGCAGAAGCCTGTCCTGTTCATCGTCGCCACATAAGCCTCTCGTTCCTCCGGCGACAGAGGCATTGAGCGAGCCACCGATCCGTGGAAGTCGGCGATCCGGGGCACCCCAAAGGGGCTGAGCAAGCGGCAGACCGTCAGGAACTGGTTCAACGAGCGACTGCCTGCTGCCACCTCCGGCGGTAAGCGCTGATTCTGTTGGTCGTGTGACCCATCCACCAGCACCAGACCGGCCACCTCATTCCCGTACCGTTCCGCATACGAGCGCACGTAGAGCGCTCCAATCGAGTGACCTACCAGCACGTAGGGTCCCGGAACGGCCCCACGGTCGAGAAGGTGGTGCAGGTCATCGGCCACTTGAACGCTCGTCCTCTTTCCGCGCACCGGGTCACTCCATCCGAGACCGGCCCGGTCGTAGGCGCAAACGCGGGTGAAAGCCTCAATGCTTCCGAATACGGCGCCCCAGCTGAGCCAGGACTCGCCAAGGGCCGCCTCCAGCACCACCGTCGGAGTGCCGGTTCCCGAGCACGTGATGTGCAATCGATAGTCCCCAACGTCGACCAGGTCGCCTGGCGCACCGTGGACTCGGCGGTCGCTTCTGCTGGCCATCGCCTGATAGATCAGGCCAGACAGGCTCAAAACGACCGTCAGGGCGACCAAGCCGCCCAGCACCCGTTTGAGCCACCTGGTCCAATTCCTCCTCTTGCTATGCATAGCTTGTTCTTCCTTCATACGCATCAACGATACCTCCAATCCTCGTCGCCGCCCTCCATGACATACGAAACCAATCGTCGCAGACCCATTTTCGCCTGAGCAGGATCTAGCGATCCGATCCATGAGGGGAAACGTGGCAATCCCCTCAGAGCCTTTTTCGCTTCATTCACTCTACCATGGCCTGCGTTTGATGATCGTTTCGCGGGCCGAGGGTGACCGGCACTTGCCGCAGGCGTCGTTCCAGTGCCGGTCACCTCCCTCCCACCAACGTAGGGCGCATTTGCCTATCGCCTGCTACCCTATCCATCCTCCACAGGGGGTTATCGTTTTCGAGCCAACCCTCGCGAAGGGTGCGCAGCAGGTATCTATGCAGACCAATATCTGAGGCGCAACCACCACGCAACGCCGTCTGGCGTCCAAACCGTCGCAGGGTTACCGAGAACGATAAGACCGTGAGTAGCTAAAACGTACTACAGACAAACCCGCCATCCTATGCTATACTCCGTCCCGGGCGCCGTAAGCGCCCCGCGAGAACCAGGATAGATGATAGCACACCCTCCGACGTGACCCCATGTCCCGCAGTTCCGTGAGTGTCCGGCTTGCCGGGCTGTTCTGCCCTGCCGGTGGGTCGCTTTCCCATCCGACCAATCGACGGGCACCGGAGGAGGCTGAGGTTCGGCGGATGGCGTCAGATCACCCTTGGAGACTGTGAGATCAAAGGATGAAGACGACGACGGTCGATTCGATTCAAGAAAGGTCTGTTCTATGTAAACTGACGACGCTGACGACGGTCACCTTGACCCTTTACGAGCAAGCCATACACGAGCCATACAACAGGAGGAACTGTGAAACAGAAGACGTTCTTAAGCATCACTTCAAAAGAAGAAGCCCACGTTCTACGCCTGGGGCTGACCACCGGGTTAGCCATCCTGATCCTCGGAGCCTTGCTGTGGGGGTTGCAGGGCGTCACCCCATCGCACGCCGATTCCGACGTGCTCTACGTGGACGGCGCGTCGGGACAGGACACCCGCACGTGCGGGACGACGGGCCAACCATGTAAGACCATCTCGCACACCATCAACACGCGCGCTGGCAGCAGCGAGACCATCCGTGTGGCGCAGGGCGTCTATACGGAGAACCTCCTCATCGACAAGCCCGTCAGGCTGGAGGGGGGCTACGAGGCGACGAACTGGACGCGAGACCGTGAGCAGTACGAGACCGTCATCGACGGGTCCAATAGTCGGCCGGTGTGGGGCGCTTGGGATGAAACACGGGTTCGCTATCCCACGGTGGTTACCGGCGACGGCGGGTACGAGATGTGGTACGTCGGCTATGATCGAAACGAAGTCGGTCGCATCGGCTACGCCACCTCGCCCGACGGTCTTAACTGGACGAAACACCCTGGCAATCCCGTGCTCGGCGTGGGCAGCGGCAGCGTCTGGGATTCAGAGGGCTTCGAATCCCCCTTCGTCGTCAAAGAAGATGGGATCTACAAGATGTGGTACGGTGGACGAGGAGCCAGTGACGATTATTGGCGCACCGGCTATGCCACCAGCACTGACGGCGTCAACTGGACGAAATACCCGGAGAACCCCGTGATCGACGTGGGTGACGAAGCCTGGAACAACCGCATAGCGCAGGGGCCCTACGTCCTTCAGGAGGGAGGCAGCTACAAGATGTGGCTGTACACCGCCGGCGACGATGGCAGCGGTTGGACGCCCTATATCGCCTACGCCACCTCCACGGATGGCCTCGAATGGGAGTGGGACGACGCCAATCCTCTCTTCAGTCGCGATCCTGCACACGGCTGGGAGAGCGATTGGATTTGGAATCCCAGCGTGCTCCACGTGGGCAGCGAGTATCACATGTGGTACAGTGCCTGGGGCAACGATCAAGGGCATACAGGCTACGCCACCTCCACGAATGAGACCGGGTGGAACAAGTACAGCGATCCGGTTCTGAGCGGTACGCCTGGAGCATGGGACGAGGACGCGGCCTACGATCCTTTCGTGCTGTACGGGAGTGGGAGTTACACCATGTGGTACGATGAGGGGGCATCTATCGGCATTGCCACCTCCACTAATGGTCTCGACTGGAACAAGCGCAGTGATCCGGTTCTCTCGCCTGGCACCGCCACGGAGTGGAGCTGGCCTGTGATGGTGTTCGTACCCGATGGCGATGGCTCCGTGCTGGACGGGCTCACCGTACGCAACGGATACGCGAAAAGCGGTGGCGGGATCTATGCCAGAGGGCAAGTCACGATTCAGAACTGCACCGTGAGCGGCAATACCGCGCACGAGAGCGGTGGGGGCATTGCCGTGGAATGGGGCAGCGCCAACGTGACCGTCAGCAATACCGAGGTCGTGAGCAATTACGCCGGGAGCTACGGCGGGGGCATCGAAGTCGACAACGACGCCGTGGCGACCATCGTCAACAGCGAGATCGTCTCCAACACCGCCACAGAGGAGGGCGGCGGCGGGTTGTCGATACACGCCCGGGCCCTCGTCACCGACAGCCGTATCCTCTCCAACACGCTAACCAAAGGATGGGCCAGCGCCGGCATCTTGGTCTCCAACGACGCCCTGGCGACCCTCCACTCCAACGAGATTGCGTGGAACGAGGGGTTTGGCAACAGCGGCCCCTCGGGAGGCATCCGCGTGCACAGCAATTCTGTCTTGACCGTGGTCAATAACCACATCCACCACAACGTCGTCAATGATGGGGACGGCGGCGCCATTTCAGCGGACGGCTCGACCCTCAGAGCCTACGCCAATAGGATGGACCACAATCAGGCACGCAGCGGGGGTGCGCTGCGGTTTGCCAACCACGTGAACGCTATTCTGGACGGTAACGTCATCGCCGAGAACGAAGTCAACGGAAGCGGTGGTGGCGCGCACATCTACAACAGCGTGGTGACCTTCACCAATAACGTCATCGCCTTCAACAGCGGGGACCAGGACTGGAATGGAGACGGCCTGGCCATCCGGGATACGGACAGCGACGTCCGTGTCGTGAACAACACGATCGTATCGAACACCGCCGAGGGCATCGACGCCTCCGACGGGGCAAAGGTCCTGGTGCGCAACAACGTCGTCGCCGGCAACCGTGGCGGCATTCACAACTATCAGGACGGAGCCCAAGTCTCTGCCGATCACAACGCCCTTTGGAACAATGGATGGAACCACTACGACTCCGGTCCGGGCGACATCGAAGTCGATCCGCTCTTCGTGGACGCCGCCAGCGGCGACTTCCACCTGCGCGCGGATTCACCCTGCATCGACGCGGGGACTGCAAGCGGTGCCCCCGATCTCGACGTCGAGGGCACGCCGCGAGACGCGTCTCCCGACATCGGCGCCTATGAGTGGGGCAAGTATCGCATCTTCCTACCGGCGGCGGTCAGGGAAACCGACCCGGTGACCGAATGGACAGAGCGATTCACGGTCACCTACGAGTTCACCCCGCCAGATCAGCTGGAATTCTCTGTCCACACCTTCTGCGTGAAGGACACCGACGGTGACGAACACGTGGTTCAGCTCGGATCCTGTGACACGATGAGCGCGACCGGTGACGACGTCTTCTCAGCTGTACGACCCCTGGGAGGCTCGATTCCGTTGCTGATCGACGACACGTGCAAGACCTATATGTCGGGTCCCGCTTACGATCCGGTGACCCACGATCTGGGCCCCGACGCCGCAGTCACTTTGTCGACCGAGTCATCTGACTCCGCTGGCGATCTGATCGTGGCGGAGTTCGTTGGCATCCCCTGCGCAGGCGGGAGCTAGTCGCAGTCTGTGGAAGGGAGTAGAAAGCTGGAGCCTGACGGTCTCAGCAGAACCGAGGCCGTCAGGTTCCTGGCTTCTTCGGAAGACGCTCCGCCTGGTCGCCGCAGTCGCTTGAAAAGGTCTGCCCCTTACTGTACACGAGATACGGGTCAGAAAGTGACGCCGATCCTCCCCCCCCACCTTGCGCCCAAACAAATGTTCTAGTACAATCTCCCCTGTACCAACCCCGCGCCACGAGAGGAGAACAATGGCCAAGAAACGAACCCAATGGATCTGTCAGAACTGCGGGCGCACCACCCCCCGCTACATGGGCCGCTGCCCCGGCTGCGGCGAGTGGAACACCATGGTCGAGACCCTGGAGGAGCCGGACAAACCCGCCGCCAAGCGCTCAGCCCGCCCCGGCAGCAAGCCCACCCGCCTCACCGAGATCGCCAGCGAGGGCCTGGAGCGCTTCCCGGTCCCCATGCAGGAGCTCTCCCGCGTCCTGGGCGGCGGCGTCGTCCCCGGCTCCCTCACCCTCGTCGGCGGGGACCCCGGCATCGGCAAGTCCACCCTCCTCCTCCAGGCCAGCGCCCTCATGGCGGAGACCACCGGCCATCCCGTCCTCTACGTCTCCGGTGAGGAGTCGGCCCAGCAGATCCGCATGCGCGCCGACCGCCTCAGCATCGACGCCAACGACCTCTACGTCGTCACCGAGACCGACTTGGAGGCCATCCTCCACCACGCCGAGGAGATCGCCCCCCAGGTCATAATCATCGACTCCATCCAGACCGTCACCTCCGACGAGCTGTCGTCAGCCGCCGGCTCCATCAGCCAGGTCCGCCGGGCCGCCTCCCGCTTCCAGGGCTGGGCCAAGGCCAGCGGCATGGCCGTCTTCCTCGTCGGCCACGTCACCAAGAAGGGCTCCATTGCCGGCCCCAAGACTCTGGAGCACATCGTCGACACCGTCCTCTATCTCGAGGGCGAGCGCTTCCACGCCTACCGCCTCCTCCGCTCCGTCAAGAACCGCTTCGGCGCCACCTCGGAGGTAGGCGTCTTCGAGATGCGCGAGCAGGGCCTCGTGGAGGTCCCCAACCCCTCGGAGATGTTTCTCGCCGAGCGCATGGTCAACGCCCCCGGGTCCGCCATCGCCGTCACCATGGAGGGCACCCGCCCCCTCCTCGTCGAGATCCAGGCCCTCGCCAGCCACTCCACCTTCGGCCACCCGCGCCGCACCGCCAACGGCGTCGACTACAACCGCCTACTCCTCATCTCCGCCGTCCTCACCCGCCGCGTCGGCCTCCGCCTCTTCGAGCAGGACGTCTTCACCAGCGTCGTCGGCGGCCTCCAGGTCCAGGAGCCCGCCGCCGACCTCGCCATGGCCGTCGCCATCGCCTCCAGCGTCCGCGACCAGCCCGTGGTGGCGGACCTGGCCGTCATCGGCGAGGTAGGCCTCTCCGGCGAGGTCCGTACCGTGAGCCACACCGGGTCACGCCTCAAGGAGGCCTCCCGGCTCGGGTTCAAGCGTTGTCTCCTGCCCAAAGCCATCCGACCCAGCGATCAGCCGTCTCAAGACGGCATCGAGACCATCCCCGTCCGCTCCGTCGCCGAGGCCGTCCAAAAAGCCCTCGTCTAACATCTAGCATCGCCCGCCGGACGTGATATAATACGTCTGGCCCATCAGGCCTTCTGGCTGGCAGCCCGGCCAGGCCGAGAAAGGAGAAAGCACTATGGCGAAATTGACCACCGTCGAAGGCATTGGCGAGGTACAGGCAAAGAAGCTCACCGAAGCCGGCATCGGAACCACCGACGCGCTCCTGGAGCAGGGGAAGACGCCCGCGGGCCGGCGAAAAATCGCCGAGGAGACGGGCATCAGCGGGAAACAGATCCTGAAATGGATCAACCGCGTCGACCTCTTCCGCATCCGGGGGATCGGCGAGGAGTACGCCGATCTGCTCGAGTTGTCCGGCGTCGACACGGTACCCGAGCTGTCCCAGCGAAACCCGGAGCATCTCTATCAGGCGATCCGCGAAGTCAACGCAGAGAAGAAACTCGTTCGCCAGCTCCCCGGTCAGGAGCAGGTGCGGCAGTGGGTCGCGCAGGCGCAGGGATTACCCCGCGTCATCGAATACTAGGAGCCAACCCGGGCTGCCAGCTATGGCAAGAAGGCGCAAGAAGAAAAAGAAGGGCCTGCGCGGCCTCATCCCCGACATCAACCTTGATCTCGATCTCGATCAATGGCTCGATATCGCCGGCTATGGACTGATCATCCTCGCCGCCCTCACCCTCCTCAGTTTCCCGTCGGCCAGCCACGGCGCCATCCCTTCCTGGTGGCTCGGGGTGCTGCGGCGGGTCTTCGGCTGGGGCGCCTTCCTCATCCCCCTCATCCTGGCCGCCGGGGGCCTGTGGCTCGTCCTGCGCCGTTTCGGCGACAAGCTGCCCGAAATAACCCCCCTCCAGATCGTCAGCGCTCTCTCGGGCTATCTCGCCCTCCTCGCCACCCTCCACGTGGTAGCCTCCCTCTTCCTCCTCCAGGGCGACCTTCAAGCCATCGCCCGGGCCGGTCTGGGCGGCGGGCGCCTCGGCGCAGCCATTGTCATCCCCCTCCTCCGTGGCCTCGGCTTCGGCGGCCTCGTGGTCGCCCTCGTCGTGGGATGGGTCATCATCGTCGCCCTCACCTTCGGGATCACCCTCGAGGATGGCGTGCAGGCCTTCGAACGGGTCCGGAACCGGATCTGGCCCGACCGCACGGCCCCGTTGCCCATCGTGGGCGAACCGGCGGCCGAGCACGCGGAGGAGTCCCCCAGGTCCGAAACCGACGCATCCGGGGAGGAGAAGCCCGAGCCCATCGCGCCCACCCCGGAGCCGGCGGCGCCCGTCATCGCCACGGCATCGACCAACAACGGCGACTTCCATCCCCACGTCATCGGGAGCGATAAGCAGCATCGCCTGCCGCCCTGGGACGAGATCCTTGAGCCCGGGAACGACCACGACGTCAGTGCAGCCATCCTCCGCGATCAGGCCAGCATCATTGAGGACACCATGGAGAGCCTCGGTGCGCCTGTCCGGGTGCGGGAGATCAACCACGGCCCCGTCGTCACCCAGTTCGGCATCGAGCCGCTGGTGATCGAGAAGGGGGGCCAGCAGCGCCGGGTCAAGGTCAGCCGCATCACCTCCCGGGCTGACGACCTCGCCCTGGCCCTGGAGGCGAAGACCGTCCGCTTCGAAACACCGATTCCCGGGAAGAACCTGATCGGCCTCGAGGTCCCAAACCCCCAGGCGGCTCTCGTCGCTATGCGGGACGTCCTCGAGACCGAGGCCTTCGCCGAGCTCGACTCCCCCCTCCGCCTCTGCCTCGGCCAGGACGTCTCTGGTCACCCGATCGTCGCCGATCTCGCCAAGATGCCCCATCTTCTCATCGCCGGCGCCACCGGCTCGGGGAAGTCCGTCTGCCTCAACGCCATCATCGCCGCCCTGCTCCTCCAGAACACGCCCGACCGGCTCCGCTTCTTGATGGTCGACCCCAAACGGGTGGAGCTCACCGGCTACGACGGCATCCCCCACCTCCTCGCCGAGGTCGTCGTCGATATGGAGCGGGTCACGAAGGTGCTCAACTGGGTGATGGCCGAGATGGACGGCCGCTACCGCCACTTCTCCGAGACCCGCGCCACCCACATCGGCGACTACAACGAGCGCATTGCCCCCAAGCTGGGGAAGAACCCGCTCCCCTATATCGTCGTCGTCGTCGACGAGCTGGCCGATCTCATGATGGTCGCGCCCCACCAGGTCGAACGCTCCATCTGCCGCATCGCCCAGATGGCCCGCGCGACCGGCATCCACATGGTCATCGCCACCCAGCGCCCCAGCGTCGACGTCGTCACCGGGCTCATCAAGGCCAATTTCCCGGCCCGCATCGCCTTCAACGTCGCCTCCAGCGTCGACTCCCGCGTCATCCTCGATATGGCCGGTGCCGAGCAACTTCTCAGCCGGGGCGACATGCTTTTCCTCCCCCCGGACGCCCCGACGCCGATGCGGCTCCAGGGCACCTACCTATCCGATAAGGAGCTACACCGCCTCGTCCAATACTGGAAAGACGAAGCGAAGCCGAAAGCCGTGGAGCCGGGGAAGGTCGTCCAGAAACCGCTCTGGGACGACATGGTCACCGAGGAACCTCGGGTCGAATACGAGGACGAGCTCATCCCCGAGGTGATCGACCTGGTTTTGAAGGAGAATCGGGCCTCCATCTCCCTTATGCAGCGGAAGCTCCGCATCGGCTACACTCGCGCCGCCCGGATCATGGATATTCTGGAGCGGAACGACGTCGTCGGCCCCCAGCCCTCCGGCGGCCAGGCGCGCGACGTCTTCCCCGAGGCCGCCCGCGTCCTCCTCAATCCCGACGGCGACGCCGAAGACCCCGAAGACCCCGAAGATCCCAAAGACGGCCGGTAGCTCCCACATTGCCATACCCCCAGGCCGTAGTACAATCCTCCCCACGCTAGACGTCCGGCCCTATCCGCCTGAGGACAACCCGTCGCCGACATCGAGCATCTGAGAACGCCATGCCGCTGGAGAACGCACGACGATACTTCGAGTTCCTGGCCAACCTGGGGCTTACGAAACACCTGGGAAGCATGGAGGCCACGCGCCAGCTGATCGAGCTGGCCCAGATCGCCCGCGGCGACGACGTCCTGGACGTGGGCACCGGCGTGGGCGCCACCCCCGTCCACCTGGCGAAAACCATCGACTGTCGCGTGGTCGGCGTCGACCTGCTGGAGGGGATGATCGAGCAGTCCCTGGCGAGGGCCGTAGCGCAGGGAGTCGAAGGTCGCATCGCCCTCGCCGTGGCCGATGCGCGCAGGCTGCCTCTGGCCGACGACCTCTACGACGCGGTCATTATGGAATCGCTGAACGTCTTCTTCGAGGACAAGCTCGCCGCGGTGCGTGAGTACGTGCGGGTGACCCGGCCTGGAGGATACGTCGGAATGACGGAGATGACGTGGCTCAGCCCCCCGTCACCGGAGACGGCGGAATACTACCGGCGTACCGTCTATGCCGATGCCCTCCAGGCCGAGGGTTGGATCGAGCTGCTGCAGGACGCCGGCCTGGAGGACGTCGTCGGCCACGCCCGGCCGGTCGACATCCCGAGGGAGGGCCACGGGCGCCTTCAGCGCTACGGCTGCCGGGGCTTCGCCAGCGTGCTTCTGAGGGTTCTCACCGTGGTCTTCCGGGACCCCGCCTCGCGGGCGTTCCTGAAGGACGTCACCCGTACCCTGCCCCGGGATATCATGGGCGACGTGGGATACGGCATCTACGCCGGTCGAAAACCGTAACCGACGCACAGCCGCAGCAAGGTCGCTACTCCCGTTCCCCCCCGCTGGATCTAGCCGGTCTACCGGACCGCCTCAAAGGTCCTCGAATCGATCCTTCAGGTCTGACCAATCCGCCTTCCGGGCCTCCTCAGCCTCCTCGCGCACCGCCTTCTTCACCGCTTCCGTGATCGCGTCCACGTCGAGCCCCTCGGCCTGATCCATCAGCGCCTCCAGCGCCGCCCGTTCCTCCTCGCTCGGCTCCCGTCCCGTCTCCAGCTCCACCCCGATCAGAGCCACCAGCAGGGCCCGCTCCGCCTCGGACAACGCGTCACCGCCCCCGCTCAACAGCTTCTGGATCCCCTCGGAGCTGAGGACCCCATCGCCAGCACGCTTCTTCGCCATCGCTCCCTCCACAAATCTCATACGCAGCCACACACAGAGCCATTATGGGTCACCAGACGTCCTTGTCAAGCCTCGTCCCCTCATATCCCAAACCACTCCCATCACCGCCATTCCGACCGGAGCGTAGCGAAGTGGAGGAATCTCTACCCCTATCGCTCTCAGGAAGTCGCCAGATCCCGTCGCCTTCACCCGAGGAGATCCGTCAAGCCTCCTCCCTTTATATCCCAAACCACCCCCATCACCGTCATTCCGACCGGAGCGCAGCGAAGTGGAGGAATCTCTGCCCCTTTCACCGCGGGCACCTCCGTTCGCATCTTTCCCACCTTGTCACGACCTTCGTGATCCAAACCCGTCGACGCAAATCCGATACCTTCCGGCACCATCCGCCTCGCCGGCCCACCGGCCCGCCGCCATTCAGTTGACGCCGTCATCTAAAATGCTACACTAACATCAAGACATCTCCCAACCACGAGTACGACAGTCGTCGACAAGGAATGAGGAAGGAACCGATGGAGAAAGAACACCACTGCAACTGCACCACCGGCTGCGATACGTACCGCTGCAGCTGTCTGAAGAACCACGAGCCGTGTGACGAAAGCTGTGGGTGCGTCGCGTGCCAGAATCCACTGAACGACGTCGACGTTGAGGGTCTCTCCCTCTGCGCCATTCAGAACATCGATGTCGTCAAGCGTCTTACAGCCCAGGAGCTCGAGCGAGAGTACAGCTTACCCTGTGGACACGAGGCGGTGCCGCTCGAGGCGCTCATCGGAAAGTATCACTGTCGCGAATGTGGCGCCGGCTACTGGTACTCCTTCTGCTGGGATACCCTGGTGGAGGACAGCTGTACCTGGCACTGCGAGGACTGTCAACAGTGCCGTGACTGGCGCGAGCGGCACTGCGAGCGGTGCGACAAGTGTACGTACGGTGTGACGATGCGCTGTGAGCACTGTGGAAGCACCTCGGGGATGATGACGCTTCCATAACACTGATAGAGACGTCCGCAAGGAGGTAGGTAACCGTGAGTCACGCCTGGCGAGTTCCGGATCAGCACCGACGCCCTCTACAGAGGAATAGCGGATACTGCGAGCGCAGGAGATAACGGAAGAAGAGCCCGACACCTTCTTGAAACCCGCGTTCCCCTCGCATCGTCTATCGTCCGTCGTCCATCGTCGCTCCTCTCCCGTTTCCCCATC
>Ga0207797_1001908_pt1 | contig 14799 bp, 13 predicted proteins | sample PRCRCaboRojoPR_6_FD_187275 | JGI IMG/M metagenome (GOLD analysis project Ga0207797, IMG submission 187275) | Marine sediment microbial community from Cabo Rojo, Puerto Rico - PR CR 10% Liquid 1 (SPAdes) | ecosystem: Environmental > Aquatic > Marine > Coastal > Sediment | place: Cabo Rojo, Puerto... | reverse complement strand
CGGCGAGAGAATTGCTGCACTCGGGTTGATATGTAGCACGCTTCTTTTGTTTTTACTCCCGTTTATTCTGCTGACCAATACCGTCCTGAAAGGGATCGGGGATCTGCTCGGGAGACTCGGTGAAAACGACGGGGTGGCGGGATTCGAGGGCGTCGAATCGCTCCTCGGCTCAGTTTTCGGTCTCGACCTCGACGGCGGCTCGTCGATCGTCGAGACCGTGCAACGCGGTGAATTCCTCGAGTTGGTAGGGACTGCTCTCGATGTCTTCGGTGGGGTCTCCGATGCGTTCGTCCACGTGACTATTCTCCTGTTCGTCTGGTATTATCTTCTCAAAGATGGTGACACACTACTTGCGTGGATCACGGAGGTTGTGCCGCTCTCGACCGACCTCCAGTCAGACCTGTTTCGAAGAGCCGACGAGGTGATGTATGCTGTCGTCATCGGGAACTTCATCGTCGCCGTCGCTGACGGGGTGCTGGTCGGCATTGGCCTCTGGATTGTCGGTTTTTCTGACATCATCTTCTGGACGTTTATCTGCGTGTTCCTGGCGCTGATTCCGCTCGTCGGCACGATGCTCGTCTGGGTGCCCGCAGCGGCCTATCTCATCTTCCTCGACAACATACTCGCAGGGGCTTTCCTCATCGTGTACGGGTTTGGCGTCGTCGGCTCGGTCGACAACGTGTTACGCCCCTTCGTCGGGTCTCCCGAGGTAGGGCTCGGGCCCGCTATCTTTGTCGTCGGAGTGCTAACTGGCCTCTCACTGTTTGGGGTGCTCGGAATCTTCTACGGCCCGGTGCTGCTTGTGATGACAAAAGTCGTCTTCGAGACTCTCGGCGAAGAATTCCAAGATCCTACGCACTGAATCCAGCGTAGATGCAGAGTGCTCTGGAGCGCAACTGAGAAGATGGCGAACACACTGCTGCACCGAGGGTGAGTATTTCGCATCATCGCTGTTCTGCTCAGTCGGATGCAAACCGGAAACAAACGTGGAATACGGGGCAATTTGTATTTTTTACGAAGCCTCCGAAGTAGCACATCCATGAGTGCAACCGACATCGGGGGATTACAGACCTTCCCGACAGCTCTTCAAGAGCGTGACGCGTGGCTCGAACCGTTCGACTGGTACGCCGAAATGCGCGACCGCGCTCCGGTTCGATACGACTCCGAGCGCGAAACCTGGGACGTGTTTCGCTACGCGGAGGTCAAGGAGATTCTCGCGAACGACGACGGCCAGTTCTCCACGAGTCCACGGAACATGGACGGGTTCCAGGAACCGCCAGCGGACGAGGGCTTCATGCTCGATACGATGTTACTCCAGGATCCGCCCCGTCACGACAAACTCCGGAGCGTTGTCGACGATGCCTTCGAACCGCGGGCGATTCGTGAACTGGAACCCCGCATCCGGACGCTCACCGACGAGTTACTCGACGAGGCCGTGGCCGAAACCGCCGGGGAATTCGATATCGTTGACGGGCTTGCGTATCCACTTCCCGTCATCGTCATCGCCGAACTGCTGGGGATCCCGCGCGACGACCGCGACCAGTTCAAGCGCTGGTCGGATACGATCGTTCGAGGCGCGGGCAAAGATGTCGACCCGGAGACCTTCGTTCAGGAGCAGCGCCAGGCGGGACAGGAGATGGCCGCGTACTTTTTAAACGAGCTCGAGAAGCGTCGCCAGAACCCGCAGGACGACCTGCTAACGACCATCGCCACAGAAGAGGGAGAGGGTGGACAGCTCTCCCAACGGGAAGCCCTCGGCATGTGTATGTTGCTGCTGATAGCAGGGAACATCACGACGACTCACCTCATCACCAACGCCGTCCGCTGTTTCGACGAGCACGAGAGCGACCTCTTCGCGACCCTCGCTGACGACGAACAACGCCTCTCGAGGGCCATCGAAGAAGTACTGCGGTACCGCTCCCCAGTACAGGCGATGACTCGCGTCGCGTTGGAGGACGTCGAACTCGCCGGCGAGACGCTGGAGGCTGGGGACGGCATCGTCGTATGGCTGGGCTCCGCGAACCGGGACGAGCGCCAGTTCTCGGACGCAGACACGTTCCTTCTCGACCGCTCTCCGAACCAGCATCTCGGATTCGGCCACGGCATTCACTACTGCTTGGGCGCACCACTGGCGCGACTCGAAGCGAACGTCGCGCTGGACGTACTGACTGACCGTCTCTCCGCGATCGAGGTTGCTGAGGCGGATCTCAAGCCGGTGCGGAGCTCGTTCATTTACGGGGTCGAATCACTGCCCATCGAGTTCGACAACCCGGCATAGCGCCATCGATGGGTCTCGCCCCACTACACAGAGCTCTATCGGCTCTAGTCGTGTTGGGTACCGAGCGGCGACCCTGTCGTTTCGTCTACGATATCAGACACATTGAAACAGTGGTGCAGAGAGAGAAACACTGACCCGCCTTACAACAATTTCCGCGCGTTTTGGCCGATATGGAGATAAACTTCGACGGCCCCTCCGGAACGATTCAAATCGCTATTGCGTTATTACTGGGTCTCGGGGCGATGGGGTACGGTGCGTATAGTTACGCTGTTCAGTCCTCGGCACTGAGCTCCGCGGAGACGGTAGATGCGACTATCGTCTCGACCTCCGTCGAGGAGCATGCGCAGCGACGCGGTACCGGCTACAGCCCGCACGCGACGTTCGATTATACGTACGACGGAGAGACGTACACCTCCTCGAACGTGTATCCCGGGAAGCTACCGAGAGAATTTGGCAGCGAAGAAGACGCCCGAGCGAAGCTCGAAGGCTACGAGCCGGGCGACACGGTGACGGCATACGTCCCGTCAGACGCTCCCGGGAACGCGTTCCTCAAGCACGAACGTAGCAACAAACCATTGCTAGTCATCGGGCTCGGCGGCATCCTCGTGATCGGGACGATATACTCGCTGCTGAAACCCTAACCGTGGCAGTCAGACCGCCTCTGCTCGCTTGTCTGGAGTGGACTGATCGCTGCGGTCGACAGTAACGGCGAGTTCGCGGGTGAAGGTACCTATCGGGACGGCTTTGGCTGGTACTGAGTAGTCGGACATAAATCGGGACACAGTGTTTCTGGCCCAGAATCACTGAACAAGACTAAACGGATATCCGATCCAAGCTCGATACATGCGATCATCTCACAGACACACTCGCCAGGGTGCCCGCCCGAAGAGCGGTGACCTGAGAAAACTGATCCCCAGGGGACGTTGGAGTCCGAAGATATGAACCGCCTTTCAGAGCAGGGAGGACTGCCTCGTCCACGCCATACGGTCGTGGCCTGGATGGCCTCTTCGAGACCGTAATCGATGGCACCCGAGAACGGCACGGCAATCCCGATCGACGCGCATCCGGAGCCGGTCGTCGCCTACGTGCAAGGTGACGAGGAGATCCGCGTCAGATCAACGAACGACGCTTTCGAGGCACGGTTTGGCAGTGTCTCCACGAATCGTGGGATCGAAGCCATCTTCGAGCAGTTCGACGTCGTTCGAACACCCGACGACAAAGCGCCAGCAACACACATGATTCGTGGCAATTCTGTCGAGATATATCTCGACGGGGCCGACGAGACGGAAGCCTACTGCGCACGAGTGATACCCACGGATAGTAACGCTGAGTATCTCGTGTTCTCCAGGATGGACGACTGTTTGCAAACCGGGAACAGAGCGGATGTCGGCCACGTCACGACGGTTATCAGTCACGATCTGCGAAACCCGCTAGATGTCGCGAAGGCCCACCTGCTGGCTGCGCGAGAGACGGGTAACGCAGAGCACTTCGACGCGGTCTCAGAGGCACACGACCGGATGGAACGGATCATTCGTGACGTTCTCACGCTCGCACGCGGGTCGAACGGTGTCGACTCTGAGCAGATAGCCCTGGAGACTGTCATCGATGAGGCGTGGCAGTCTGTCGATACCGACGGGGCGACGCTCGCTCGCTCGGGCCACCTACCGGAAGCGACTGCCGACCGGAACCGCATCCAGCGTCTGTTCGAGAATCTGTTCCGGAACGCTATCGAACACGGTGTGACAGGTCGTCGACCACACGCTGACGACACCCCGGATCAGGGTTCAGAACCGAGTCGTTCGACATCGGAATCCGAGGAGGAAGATCGTTCCGCAAGCGCACCAGGAGAGATAACGATTAGTGTGGGCCCGCTCGAGAACGGGTTCTATGTAGCCGACGATGGGTCGGGTGTCGCGGTAGATGCCCGGGACGACCTGTTCGAGCCGGGATACACGAACGCGAGTGGGGGTACTGGCCTCGGACTTGCAATCGTCGACAGAATCGTCACTGCTCACGACTGGAATCTGAGACTGACATCGAGTCAGGACGGCGGAGCGCGCTTCGAGGTTCGATTCTCGTGACCTGAAAGGATCTGTCGAACGAACCGATAAACCATTATCGACAGGCGAGGATATGCCCGACATGGACGAGCGGCTCCGTGAGGCGCCAGTTGGCGTTCTTGACGTCTCGGCCGACGGGACTGTGTCTGATCTCAATACCGCAGCCAGAGAGTTGATTGGCGCCGCGACCGCTTCGAGCGGGGCACCCATCGAGGACGTGTTTCCCCGGTCAATCGAAGATTCGCTGCTAGACGCATTCCAGGGAGCGGACGTCTCAGACGCGGAGTTCGAAGAGTATTATCCCGACGTAGAGCGGTGGCTCGCCATCTCAGTCGTCCCCACAGAGGAACGCGTCACAGTGTACCTCCAAGACGTGACCCGGCGGCGGCGCCACGAACAATCTGTGACACAACTCCGCGACGAGCGGAAACGGATCGCTGTCATCGACGAGGTACTGTCGGACGTCCTGGCAGAACTCGTCGGAGCCTCCTCACGTGACGAGATCGCGGAGACCATCTGTCGAGCACTCGGAGAAACCGAACGCTACGAATTCGTCTGGGTCGGAGAACGTGAAGTTGGGGGCGACACCCTCACCATCCGCGCTGTTGCAGGGACGACCGGCGAGACGTTTGCTGCCGTCCGTGAAGCGCTCGAGGAGCCGTCGACGACGCCGGAAGAGCGGGCAGTCGAGACCGGTGCGTTGCAGGCTGCCCAACCGCTCGCAGACGACCCAGAAGTACCGAAAACAATTCGCATGGCCGGATTTGCCGACGGGGTGCAGTCGGTGTTGGCGATTCCGCTCGTGTACGGGTCGAACGTCCACGGAGTGGTCGGAGTCTATGCGGACAGGAAAGACGGCTTCTCCGAGAGGGAGCGGCGGAGTTTCGAGACACTCGGAGAAATGGCAGGATTCGCCGTGACTGCTGCCCGGAACCGGAATCTCCTGCTCTCGGATGGCGTCACAGAGGTCACCTTCTCCGTTGGAAACGAGTCGGTTTTGGCGTCACTCAGCGGTGAACTCGGGACTGACATCGCACTCGAAGGACTGGTTCCACAGGGAGACGACGCGCTGGTCAGTTTCGTTACGGTGGACGCTGTCGAAGCCGAGCAGGTCGCAGCCACAGCCACCGACCTGGAGCACGTCGACGACTTCCGGATCATCGACGACTCGGAGACAGCGCTTACCGTCGAAATCAAAGTTCGAGGCGCGGTGCCACTGCTCGCACTCACCTCACTCGGTGGGAGTGTGAGGCAGGCACACTTTGCGGACGGTACCGGCCAAATTGTCGTCGACCTGCCACCAGACGGGGATCTGCGGCGGATGGCCGATGCGGTCAGTCGGGAATATAACGCCGAGGTCGTCGCAAAGCGGGAACGGGAGCGGTCGGTGACGACCGCACGTGAGTTCAGCGACGCGCTGGCGGAGAGACTCACCGAGCGCCAGCAGACTGTGCTCAGAACCGCATACCTCGCTGATTATTTCGAATCGCCGCGTGGGAGCACTGCGGAGGAAGTCGCTGCGACCCTCGACATCACCGGTTCGACGCTGCTCCATCACCTTCGTGCGAGTCAACGGAAGTTACTCCACGCGTTTTTCACCGACGGGGCATCCACACCGAAGTGACGGGGCTCTCGTTATAGCTCTTCCCGCTCGATCTGGTCGAACTGGTCGAGGACGCTGTCATCACCCAGCAGGCGTCGGGCGCGTCGCTCGAGTCGCCTCGCCCGCTCGGCTATCTCGTTGTATCCATCGTGACTCTCGCGTTGTTCGGGACTCGTTTCAGCCGCCAGCACCGCGCGTTTCGACTCCGCACTGAAGTACTCGCCGAGCGTCTCGTACGCGAGTACCTGCCGTTGTTGGTCGATTGCAGCCAGCACATCCTCGCGGTCGATAGGCTTGCAGAGGTAATCGTCGAACGGCATTTCGAGAACCTCAAATTCGGGATCGATCGCGGTGATCATGATGATGCGACCGGGAAACTCCCGTTCGTCGAGTTCTGCGAGCACATCGTCGCCGGACATGTTGGGCATGTGCCGGTCGAGGAGGACGACGTCGACTGTCGAGTCCTCGACGATAGAGAGTGCCTCGCTACCGCTGTACGCGGTCGTGACGTCGCAGTGGCCGCGTAGACGGAGTGCGTACGCGTCTGCCACTTCCCGCTCGTCGTCGACCACGAGCGCACGCAGATCAGTTGGCTCGTCGTTCTCCGGCATCGCTTGTCGAACTCAGCCCAAATTCGTCACTGAACGCATATAACTGATGGCCTTCTGTGCTGCGGGCCGTCTGCATTGCTAGACTCCGGCCACGGTGGTGGTCTGGATAGCTAGCATCGGTATCCAGTACGGTGGAGGATCTCTCCGTTAGTATGTCAACTCAACTTGGCGCACGGAAGTCGAGGCACCCAACACCACAGACGGACGACGACGAACCGACAGCGGCCGAACTGCTCGAACTCCTGGGTGACGAGTACACCCGCAGCGTGTTCGAGGCCGTCGCCGAAAAGCCTCGGTCTGGTCGAGCAGTGGCCGAGGCGGCTGACGTCTCACGGCCAACCGCGTACCGTCGCCTCAACGAACTTCGCAAAGCAGGTCTCGTCCGAACAGAGATGGTGATCAGCGAAACCGGACACCACCGGGAGCAGTTCGAGGCGATCGCCGAATCACTCTCCGTGTCTTTCGACGACGGCTGTCTCGATGCTATGGTCAGCATCGCAGAGTGAGGTGAGGTGAGGTGAGGTGAGGTGAGGTGAGGTGAGGTGAGGTGAGGTCTCCGCCCTAGGAGCGCGTCGGGCGACTCGGTAAGCCAGAGTTTTCAGTACGCACTCTGAACGCTCGAAGACGGAGACACCTCACCAATCGAGTGACACAGATGTCTGTTGGTTCAGAATATCCACGCGGTGACGATCTGTTATGAACATTGCCACTTCGCCAGTCGCTCTCGCAGCCAGCGTGGTGGCGGTGGCGACGAGTCTGGTGTTCGTCGGGACGATGCTCCGCTACCGGAACGACCCGACCACCCGGCCGTTGATCGGCGTCGCAATCACGTTACTTGTCGGCGCGCTCTTGCACCTCGGTATCGTCGACCTCGTCCCAGTTCGGGAGGCAGTCGGTATCCAGGTGGAGCCGACAGCCTTGATCGGCGGCGTCTGGATACTCATCGCGTTCGACCTCCCAGCCGTCGTCAGCGGCCTCTGGTTTCTGTTTGCACTCCAGTATACGGGCCGCGATAGAGAGACGTCCCCGATCACGTTCGCTGCCGTCGCGATACTACTCGTTCTTCTCGTCGGCCCTAACATCGTCCTCGCTGTCCTCAGCGCAGGTATCACTATCCCGACGACAGTATTCAATGCGCTGCTCGGAATGACAATTGTACTCTCCGAGGCGCTTGCGCTGATCGGCGTTTTTCTCGTGCTCGCCACGACGTTCCGACACAGGGCCTTCCCTGCTGGGCAGGCCGCGCTGCTCACCGGTGCCGTTGGGGCGCTCCTCGTGCTTCCCTTCGTGGCCACGACACTCCAGGTTCCGGCGGCGACGCCGCTGTCCGTGGCCACTTCCGGGCTGCTCTTCACGATGGCTGTCCATCGGTATCGGGTCTTCGAGACGCTGCCGGTCGCATCAGTCGTCGGACGAGAGCAAGTCATCGACGAGATGTCTGACGGCGTCGTGATGGTCGGAACAGATGGGCGTGTTCGCGCCCTCAATCCCGAAGCCGAGTCACTGCTCGATGTGAACCAGTCGGCTGTGTCGGGACGACCCCTAGATAACGTCGTTCCTGCACTCCCCCAGCCAGCGGTGATAGCCGAGTCCGGACCGATGGACGTGGACGCTGATTCCGGTCGGATAGTCGCTGTCACCGGTGACGAAGTCACCGACGACCGCGGGCGGAGAGTCGGTCACTTGCTGGTCTGTCGGGACGTGACAGCACGGCGACGGCGGGAACACCGCCTCGGCGTCCTCACGCAATTGCTGGCCGGTGCGACACAACAAGAACTGACCGATGTCGCGGACATTGCTGGTGGGGTCGCTGCCGGTGACTGCTCGCCGGAGCGTGGCGGCGGTCGTATCCACGACACAGCCACGGAGGTCGCCACACTGGTGGCCCGCGTACGAGATATCGAAACCGCCCTGGCAGACCAAAACGAGAGAGCGTCAGTTTGCACCGACGTGACAGACGTTCTCTCCGCTCTGCGAGCACCGACAGACGGTGACGTGTCAGTGCCGTCTACTGACACACCGCTTCTCGTGACCGGTGAGCCTGAAGTGCTGCAGGCAACACTCGAGACGCTAGTTACGACGGCGGGAACCGCGAATGAGAGACCGACACTGGGAGTAGAGGAACGGAGCGAGTCGGTCGACATCAACATCGCACCGTTCGCTCCCGGTGCCGAGAGCTCGATAGCCGACTTTTCCCTCCAGATTGCACGCCTCGCAGTCGACGAGACTGAGTGGAGTGTGCAACTGAGAGAGCACTCCACGCGTCCCGAACTGACGATCAGTCTCCCCAGAGCGCACGGCAGCGTACAGCGGCCCGGATCTGGGAGGGAGAGCGGATGAGTGTCCCGTTCGGACTCCTCGTGATAGACACTGTCGTGTGCCTGCTCTTCCTCTCACTGGCGTTCGTTAGCGTTCAGAATCGTGATCGGCCGGGTGCAGTCAGTGCCGGCCTTCTCTGGCTGTGTCTTCTTCTCATTGGTTCTATACTCGGTTTTAGTCGTGCAACCATTCTTTCCAAACAGATCGCAGTATACGTGGTCGTCATCGGTTGGCTTCTGCTCGTCCCGCTATGGGCAGCCTTCGTGTTCGAGTACACCGGCCGGGGCCCGTCACGTGACCGTCGCTGGATTGCATTTGCGGGAATATATGTTCTCATCTCGGGCGCAACCACACAGCTGGCGGTCACGATCGGCGGGGTGGTCGGACAACTCTTGCAAGTAGAGGCCTCGCTCCTGCAGACGGGTCTCATCGGAATCGGTCTGTTCGGTGTGTTCCTGCTCGTCAGAGCGGCGATGACCCACGATGATCTTCCCAAGGGACAGGCATTCATGATCTCTCTGGGCGGAATTGGAGTCTCGTTACTGATCTTTGCTGTCAGTAATGTCTCGCCCGGTTCAGGGCGAGTGCCTGTGCTGGTCGAGGGATTTTTAACAGTTATTTCGGTGTCGTTTGCGGCCGGAGTCGTTCGATACCAGTTTTTTGACGACGCCCCGGGAATCGGGTTCCTTGCCAGACAGTCCGCGCTCGAAGAGATGAGTGAAGCAGTCCTCGTCGTGGATCGAAAGCAGCGCCTCGTCGACGCAAACGAGGCCGCCGGGCAAACGCTGGGGATTAGCCTCACCCGTGACGCAGGCCGACCAGCGGCGACGGTACTCGGCGACGACCCCGATAGCTTTCTCAACGAGACGACAACAGTCCCAACGCCGACTGGGCGCAGACAATTTGACGTGAGTAAGTCGGTGCTGACAAATTCGCGGGACGACGCAGTGGGGGCGTCCTACCTCTTCCAGGATGTGACCGACGAACAGACACGGAAACAACGACTGGAGGTTTTCAATCGGGTTCTGCGACACAACCTCCGGAACGACCTCGACGCAATTCGAGGGTTTGCGGAGGTGCTGGCTGGTGGGGAGGTGGAGGGTTCGGACGTGGCCGAACGGATACGGGCAACTGCCAGTGATCTCGCGGAGACAGGTGAGGCAGTAGAACGCGCAGAGCGAGTCATGACACAAGATGCGCTGGATTTCCAGGACGTACATCTTGGGACACTCCTCGACGAAGTCACCACTCGCGTCAGTGAGATTCACGAATGCCAGATCAGCACGTCGGTGGCAACCGACACCGCAGTACTCCGTACGGATCGGACTGTGCTTCGAACGGCACTGTTCGAGGTGGTGGATAATGCTGCTGAACACAGCGATACGGTGGTTCCGACTGTGAGTATCGAGAGTGCGCGAACACGAGAGAGCGTCCGAATCGCAGTCCGTGATGATGGCCCTGGCATTCCGGAGCGCGAGCGGGCGGTCGTATCGGACGGAAACGAAACGCCACTCGAGCACGGGAGCGGACTCGGTCTCTGGGTTGTGTCCTGGGCTCTGACGCGTCTCGGCGGGACGCTCTCGTTCGAAGAGTCCGAAGACGCCGGGAGTATCGTCGTTCTCGAAATTCCAGACCGTGTCGAAGATGCGTCACGCTGAGGTTCTCGATGGCCAGTTTGCGTCTGACTGCAGAAGGTTCTCGAGCAGGTCTGTACGACGACATCCGACCGCCTGAGAGTCGCTGTCCACGATGGCAACGACCTGGTTTCGATTCGAAGAACCGAGCACATGGCCCCCGACGATGCTCGTGAACACTCGACAGATAGGCGAAGCGGTTCGGGGAAGGTTCTGGAGACGACGTTATACAGCGATCGGCGCAGTGGAGGGCGGTACATTCGCGGATTTTCTCACTCAGAAACTCCGCTCCTGTTTATAACTACTATCCAACGGAAGGGTGAAGCGATGAGTTCCCGCTTCGATCCGACCTCCACCAGCTTCTTCCGAAAACCCGTCAGACGCTTGGCCGCCCGAACGGCAGAGAGTTGCAGGGCGCTCGTGCCGACATCCCTTCGGGATGCGGCCGGAGTCATCACCTTCGCCATTGTGGTAGCCGTTGTCGTCGTAACCGGCTACCTCCAGGGAGCAGTGAGCGTTACCGTCGCGATGCCGGCCATGCTCGGCGCTGGCACGGTCGTCATCCTCCAGGCAGTGATGGCCTGTTTCACAGTCTCCGGGTTGTTCGGACTCTCGACGGCAGCCCTGTTCGGTCAGGTTCGAGCAGCAGACGACGCCGCACTCCCGTCGGCTGGACCGACTATCACAGCCATCGTTCCGGTCTATCAGGACGCAGCGATCCTCGAACGGAGCGTCGAAAGTCTTCTCGAAAGCCAGTACGAGAACATCCAGATCCTCGTCGTCGCCGAACCGGCAGATTCGGCGTCGATTGCCCGTGCCAGGGAGTGGACCGACCACGCGCAGGTCGACCTGCTACTCAACAGTCGCTATCCCGGAAGTAAGGCCGGGGCGATCAACTACGCGGCCGAGGTGACCGACACCGAGTACCTGGCTGTGTTCGACGCAGACGAACGCGTCGACCCCGGATTCGTCTCCGCTGCAGTCGCGAAACTCGGGAGTTACGATATCGTCCAGGGGCGAACCATCCCCGAACCGGACGGGGTCGTCGAGACGATCGCCTACTACGAATCTGTCGTGCTGGGCGACCTGAGCCAGCGGTTGCTCACGCTGGTGACGGACTTCACGATGGCCGCCAGTCGGACGGTCGTGATGCGTCGGAGCGCGTTCGAGGAAGTCGGAGGGTACGACGAAACGATGCTTACCGAAGATTACGCGTTTGCCTTCGACTGCTACGCGGCGGATCTGGACGTCGCAGAACAACTCACCTATACGTCGACAATCGAGGGCGCGCACACGCTGCGTGACTGGTGGGGTCAGCGCAAGCGATGGATGACAGGCTACGCGCAGGTGCTGCATCGGCTTGTCGTCGATCCCCTCTCACCCCGAAGCCATCGGACAGTGCTCGCTCCGCTTATCTGCGCCGGATCCGTTCTGGGTAACCTCTTCATGCTGTCGCTGGTCTCGAAGGCGCTCGTCCTCGTCGTGAACGACGCGGCCACTTGGCTCGTCCTTCCACTGGTGACGCTCGGTGCAGCGGCACTGGCCATGCGCACCTACGACTTCCACCTCGGACGTCTCGATACTGTCGGCGCTGGCTGGATTCTCACCCCTCTCATACTGCCGCTGTACAGTCTCGTCGGCATCAAAGCCGCTGTCGAGTATCTGTTCACCTGGGACGGAGAGTGGTACAGCGTTGCGAAAGGGCTCTGAGGGGGCGTCTGCCAGAGCGTCGTGGAGAGGGAGTCGCAGACCCGCGAATCACAACGCACTGGAGCGATACGTACAGCCACGAAGTTCGGGGCCAGCGGCCCCCACAAAGCGTATATCTGTCACAGAGGAACGCCGAATACCATGGGCCGTGACACGGTCGTGTCTTGGCGGACGTTTGCCCTCTTCGTTTTGTGTCCGCCGATAGCGATCCTCGCAATCGTCGTCTTCCCCCTCACGCTACTCGTGATACTGTGGCTGTACTTCCGTGGGAAGAAACGAACACACCAAGCCAATGCATCCCCAGGCACTTGAACAGCAACCGACCAGTTATCGGGGAAACTGTTCCCGTGCGACTGCACCCGAAACTCCGTCGACGGTGACGATCACGACCACCTCGTCACTCCCGGAACCGAGATAGACAGAGAGGTACGCGAGTGCCTCCGGCGTCGTCGATGACGTTTCACTGCCCGAGTTCACCGCCCGCACCGTTACTTTGTCCGCTTCGAACTCCTTGACGAAAGTAACGCGAACCACGCCCTTGTCTTCCGTGTACGAGAAGGAGAACGCGTTCTCTGGAACTGCCGCTGCTACTTTCTGAGGGAGATCCTCGCCCCGAGGTACCGTCGGTGTCTGGGTCGGCGTGGCTGGTTCGACGAAGTCGACGTCGATCGCATCTTCCGTGTACGTGGCCGTTGCCGAGACCTGCTCACCGTCGATGGAAAGTGACGACCCGTCTCCCGAGGTACCCAACTGGGACGCCAGCCGACTCGGTGCCGTGTCACCGACGTCGCTCTCCTGTAGCGCGAACTCAGCGGTTATCTCTCGCGTGTCTGGCTGAAATTGCACCGACGAAAGCACGTCACTCTCCGCTGAGACGGCATCGATGGCAAGATCCGGTTCCCTATCTCCCCAGGTAAAGTCACCGAGTTCGACACTGCCCAGCCAGCCGACCAGTATATCTCCCGCCCCCGCGTGCTCGAACAACCACTGCAGCGTGTCGTTCGACGCAGTAGCGCGACTGTGGTTGCCGCGTCGGGTCTCGATGGCCGTCTGCACTTGTGACCGGGTATCCGCGACCAGGACGGCCGAGTCGCTGACTGCCACAGTGCCCGTCAGGTCCGCCGCCGGCTGGTAGACTGTGTAGTTACCACTGTCGTCGACAGCCTCGAAACGAACCTCCCCGAGGAAGTCCTCGTCGCCCGCTCGGAGCGAGGCGTCGGCCTTCGAGACGTCTATCTCTCCAGTCCCGACCACGGTGTCGTTTGCGAGGAACAGTTCCGTAACTCCCACCTTCGGAGTCTCCGGATCGATGAGATACCCCAGCCCGGCCGCGGCGAGCGAAAGAGTCGAGAAGCTAATCACTCGACCACCCGTCTGGAGCGGGAACCTGAGTAGCGGCTCGTCGACCTGGTCAAGTGCCGACAAATCCGGGACTAACCGTCCTTCCTCCGAACTGTTGGTCGACGGAAGGAACAAGGGGAGTAACGGCGTAATTTTCGAAGTTTGCTCAGACAGACCGAGATTTAGATAGGCGGTGAGCATCGAATCGTCCGGCGCCGGCAGCCAGTCAGTGTACGGTGACGCATTCTCGGTTCCAGCACATCCTGCGAGCGCTACGACTGCCGCCGAGGCGCCGAACGTGAGGAATCGGCGACGGTGGAGGGAGGGCATTGTTGGAGACGACGAGTGCGACCCGAAAGTGAGGTTCGATACGCTACAGTTCAACGAGAGGTATTATACATAAGTATTGTCCGCTGCGGGATCGAGTCAGAGGCGGGGCCTCGGAGACGACAAGTGTGCGGCTGAGAATGGAGCGTTCCGGTATTCGAAGAGCGTTTCAGAGTGGGAAACACCGAACCCGGCTTTTCCAGTCCCTGCACCAAACACTTCGTTGTGAACCAGAACGCACCACCAGACCAGATCGGAGTTGAGTCAGAGACGGCCATCGCATTCGACCGACTGATCGACTGGGGCATCGGCGTCCTCTTGGGCGTCGTCGGCCTGCTGGGTTCGCTCGGCGGCGCCGCACTGTACTACGCCGTCGACTACGCTGACATTGCCACCGCCATTCGCAACGGCGAGTTTCGGTCTGACATCCTCACTGAAGCAGAGGCGGTCGACGCACTCTTTGCCCTCAGCCAGTGGGGCGGGATCGGTCTCGTTGTGGCCGGTGGGCTGACGATGCTCGTCGGTATCACCGTCGTCGTCGCACACGGCAGAGCACGCAAAGCCGGCCGAGGGACACCTCGCTGGATTCTCGGCGTCGTGGGTGCTGTTGTCGGCATCATCCTCGGGTTCATCCCCTTCTCGCCGGCTGTCGGCGGCGCGGCCGCGGGCTATCTGGATCCCGCCCGTAACGCGAGCGGAGCGGGATCAGGGACACTCGCTGGAGTGTTTGCGAGTCTGCCGCTCGTCATCGTCGCTGGATTCGCCGGTGTGGGCCTGTTCCTCGGCCTCCCGGGCGGGGTGGCAGCAACCGTCGCTGTGGTTCTCGCAGTCGCTTTGCTCGTCAGCCTGGCGTACCTCGTCGTGCTGAGCGCTATCGGTGGATATCTCGGTGGTTGGATGCGCGAGCGATGAGTCC
>Ga0207797_1001907_pt1 | contig 14803 bp, 7 predicted proteins | sample PRCRCaboRojoPR_6_FD_187275 | JGI IMG/M metagenome (GOLD analysis project Ga0207797, IMG submission 187275) | Marine sediment microbial community from Cabo Rojo, Puerto Rico - PR CR 10% Liquid 1 (SPAdes) | ecosystem: Environmental > Aquatic > Marine > Coastal > Sediment | place: Cabo Rojo, Puerto... | reverse complement strand
CGCCTGTACTCCGGGATATAAATTTGTTTATTGAGAGACGAATGTCGTTATACTGGATGGCGGCAAGATTACGTTAAAATCGCCATTTTGAACATCTATTTCCCCGCCTTGCACCATACTCTCCGTCTCCGTGGTCGTATATGGAATCAAACTATTTATTGTGCCGCCCTGAATTGCAAAAGGCTGATCAATGGACTGCTCCCCCTCGTTGATAGCTACGATCACGACCCTATCGTTACCAGTATAGGCAGACATATGGACATATCTCGTGGGATTCTCCGTGATATCCACTCTATGATAGCCTGGACGAATAAACCTGCTGAATTGTGCCATCACGTACCCCTTTTTCGTAACTTCTCCTTTTCTGGTGTACGTTCCGTCAGCAATAGGACCATAATACCGGACCAGATACCACCATACATATGCGCTCATATTTGCATTCATACAATTATTGATGCTTTGGGCAGTCTGCATGGCACCGGTCCAACCTATATCAAGGCTGAGATCGGATGGCGGGTTGCCACTGTTTATCAAATACTCGGTCATCCATACCTCTTTTCCATTTTGCTCCGCCAGTGGATATGGAGTTAATCCGCCGCCATAGATATGACCGCAAATTATATCTGTATTCGCAGAGGCCAGAGAATCGTGTAAAATGGGATCGGAATAGGCGCGATCGAAACGAAATGATTCCGGAGCCATCACGTTGGTACCGGTAATGGCATGGGCGTGGTCTCTCACAAACGTCAGCATTTCATCGGGAGTCCATTGAGTCCATTCCCCGATATCCGGTTCGTTTTGCACTGATATGCCGTATACAGGCACACCATTCTCAGCCATATATGTGATAAAAGAATCCAGGTGGGCTGCATATGCATTATACATATCATAACGAACCCTGTATTCATCATTAATCGTTTCCCGCATTTCCACCGGTGCGTGCCAGGGTGAAGCTATGATAGTTACACCCATTTCATGGGCTGTCTTTGCCGTGGGGACACTTCGACTCCAATTGTCACTGTTTGGTTCAACCATCAATCTCAAAATCGTAAATCCAAGCTGACCCTCCTCTGTCCCGAAAGCTGTTTCAATTTCTGATTCAGTCATATCAGGCCGCCACGCAAGTATATTTGAGGCCCCGAAGCCTCTGATAATCTGATGCGTCTTGCTTAAAGTGAGCGTTGCCGGACCGGTTTCAATTCGCTCCTCAACTGTAAAATCTATTGTAGTATCGGAACTCACGGTTATCCCGGTGAATTCTTCCGGGACAATCCGTGGTACAGACCGGCTCGTATTCTCGATCCGGACGGTATATTCCGAATCCTGGATTCCACGTGAGTCTCTGGCGAAACCCCTTGTTCCTTCTACAGGAAATCCTGAAAAAGAGACCGGCGAATCACCGAATCCCTCCCCTAAAACCATTTTCCTGACCTGCGCTTCCCCACCCGCCTGTAAGCGATAAAAATACACACCCGCCGGAACAGGTTGCCCTTGTTGATCAATCCCATCCCACATTATCCTGTATGTCCCTCTCGATTTCCTTCCGAGAGGAATACTGCGGACTTCCCTGCCCAGTATATCATAGATGGTCATGCGCGCGTCTGCTGCCTTTTCCAGCTGATACGGTATGGCAGTTTCATTTATAAACGGATTCGGGTAGTTTTGCTCTAATTCAAAACCGGATGGTTGCGTGTTCCCTCCATCTACTGATGTGGCAATACTGAGTGTATAACTCCCGGACCTGTTGGTCACTGCAGAAAACTGGACAGTGGTATCACCGGTGTTGATAAACGTTACCGAGACATTCCCCGCCGGATTTGTTGGCGTGGTAACCGTCCCGCTGACATCCAGGGGTTCGGCGTAAACCTGAAGAAATGGAAATAACATCATAAAAAACCATATTAAGTGATGGAAATATGCTGTGCGGATTCTGTCAATCGTTCCTGCGTTCATTACAACCCTTTCGTGAATATGAGAAGTAGAAAAATAATTAGTTTTAACTGCAATTGAGTTATCTCAGTGTCTTTAGAAGCAAGGGTAACTGCCGCAGAGTGTGATCCACCATCCGGTATAACTCACCCCTTTAGTTCCCCTTTCTTTAAAAGAGAGGGGAAAACTGGAATCCCAATCCGACGCATCCGTGCCCCCCTTCCTCTTATTCAGAGGAAGGGCCCGGGGGATGGAGTCGGGTTGACGACGGAGCAGTCCACCAGGCCACCATTGAGGGCACGAGAGCTATCTTTCAACATTTCAGTATGTTCCAAACCGGTAAGTCGCATCTTTCGATTGATGCCCTCATGGACTGCCCCGTTTTCGATTTTCGCCTCAACCACATTCATTGTCATTTTACCTTTTACCGATCACCCACCATTCACCTCTAAATATTTACTCTCCGGCGGTCCCAGATAGCTCGGTTGTACTCCCCTGGCATCAATCACGAATTTCTGGAAAACAACACCCGGATCAACCATCCAGACCCTCAGAGTGTGTTGTCCCGGAGTGATTCCTTTGTGCTCGGTGGTTTTCATTTTAATATGATCTGCCACCGATCTGTTCCACCATTGCGGATATTCCCAGTCCGGTTGGGTTTCACCCTCATGCATATTTACGATTTGTGGTTCTTCGTCATCGATGGAAACGGCGTATTTCAACCCTTCATTCTTCTTGAAATTGAGGGTTGGTGACAGATAAGTATTCACTTCCACGTCCCCGGAGTCGAAAACCGTGAACGTGTATTCCAGATACGGGGACTCATCGCCGGGCGTTTGCCTGTCAGCATCGGCCGGTGCGACGGTTACAGATGAACCAGTCCGGCCGAGATTGGGAACGGTAATCCAGCGGATCTCCCTGGTATCCACCGCTCTGTCGTAGTGTGGCGCTTCAATGGAAACCACACCGTTGTTTTCCATAAAACCAGTCGCCTTCGTATGTCTATTACGTATAGGTACTTTCACCTTATGCTCTTTACCTGCACCGGAAATAACGATTTCGCCGGCAGTATTTTCTTTCGGCACCTCCTCCCAGTCGATACTCACATAGACTTTCTCACCAAATCGGATTGTACCTCCCTCAGAAGATAACTCTATCCAATCCTCGTTTGCCTGTATGCTATAACTTAACTTCCCCTCGCCTCTGTTAATGATCTCCACATAGTAATTCTGGTCGTTCACTGAATCGAACTGGGGCATTTCGGTATTGAACGCCCAGTCTCCTTCAACATCCAGCCATCCCCATTGGGGTCTGGTACCATATTCGATCAGATATCCGAGGTGAGGGGATGTTTCGGGGTGCACATACGATACGCCGGGCATCTTGTTTAGCGGTGGGTGATTCCAATACGTGTAGCCGATATGAGTCTGGGACATCATATGATTCCATTTACCATTTTCCAATTCATTGTGGAAGTATCTCGTGAGTTCGGCATCTCTCTCAAATAACTCTTTCGTTTTATCCGCATAGAAATTTGCCGAGGCTCCGCCGCGTTCAGCATAATACTCGTTTTTACCGGCAGCGACATACATTTCATTCAGATTGCTGCAGGCTGCAACCGGGTGTAGCACCAGTTGGTAAAACGCCGATTTATGACTTTTCGGCAACTTGTCATAGATCGCTTTGGCTTTCTCATATAACCGGTTGTATTGGCCGACTATTCTGTCCGCTTCACGGTAGTTCGCAATGCTGTAGGTGTCCGGTTCCAGCATCTCAGGGGTCCGGCGGGCGTTATACTTCGTATACTGGGACAGGATCTCGGCAATCTCCTCAGCATACTGGCCACCAAACTGCTGTTTTGCCCAGCGGATATAATAATCCGGCAAATCACCAGCATCGATTGCTTCCGGATCCCAGGCGAAATCAAGAAAGAAGCTGATGGGTAATTCCATCGGCTTGATGTCGCCCACGTTGACGATCCAGAGATCCCGTACACCCCACTGATATGCAAGGTTCATCTGCTCCCAGACGCGTTCTATTTGGGTGACATTGAGCCATCGGTAGGATACGGGGCCACCAACATAATCGAAGTGATAATAAATACCGTAACCACCCTCATGATCCAGATCTTCCTTCTTCGGCAGAATCCGTATATTCCCCCAGTTGTCATCGCAGAACAGAATTAAAATGTCGTCAGGTACGCGCATACCCTTATCGTAATAATCCTGTACCTCTTTGTAGACTGCCCATACCTGCGGTGTTTCTTCTGCAGGTTTCCCGGTGACATCGGCAATGATTTCGCGCTGGTCTGCAATGATCGTTTGGAGCAAATCCACGGCGGTCTCTTCGGTCATCGCCTCGTCACCGTCACCGCGCATACCTACAGTCACCACGCTTTCGTAGTCCCCCATCCGCTCGATACCCCTGCGCCAGAATTGTTGGAGCGTTTCCTTGTTCGTTCTGTAATTCCAGGCTCCTTCCCCGTAGCGATTCCATTCATCGTGGGCACGCATCATGGGTTCGTGATGACTTGTCGACATGACTATGCCATACTCATCTGCCAGGCGTTGATTTTCCGGATCATCATCAAAAAAGGCAGTGGGAATCCACATGGCGGGCCATAAATAATTCGCTTTATTCCGTAAAAGCAGTTCGAACACTTTTGCATAGAATTTGTGGTTGAACCCGCCGAACTTTTCTTTCGCCCAGTTCCTGAGCGCGGGCGCTTCGTCATTGATAAAGATCCCGCGGTATTTCACCTTTGGCTCGCCTGAGAAATAGGTACCCGGCTTCACATACAGCGCATCCTTCCGGGGAATGGGGACGTCCGCCCACCAATACCACGGCGAAACACCGATCTGTTCAGAGAGCTCGTATATCCCGTATATTGTCCCGCGTTTGTCACTCCCGGCAATGACCAGCGCCTGTTCCACATCCGGCACAGGGTGCGTAACCGTGACGATAACAAAGCTCTCCCATTTTCCACTGAGCCCGCTTCCATCGAGTTTCCCGGCGGAGATGAGTTCATCGATTAACTGGCTCTTTCCGATTGTTCCGATGATCACAGTATGTTCCTCGGCGGGACGACTGCTGGTCATTTGGGGTCTGCGGTTAGTTACACGCTCGATATCCAACTGCAGATCGCCAATGGCACGAATTACACCCTGATGGTCATTTGAGTCAAACCACAAAACGGATGTGTTTTTGTCATCCACCAACGGAAAGTCATTCTCATTCCGGTTTGTCTCACTCACGTTGATCTTCGATAGATCCGAATCCGGCCCCGCCCACACTGATGTCTGTATGAATACTATCAGTACAAAGCCAATCGCCCAAAGTAGCCGATGGTTTGTTCGCTTATCAGCTGTTGATTGTAATATCATAGGTCTGCACTCCACTAGAGTAAAATTCACTTATTAATGTTACTCAAAAAGACTACTTATCTGATTGATAGCAGTTTTTTTTGTCTGTTCAAAATCGTCCGATTTCATGCGATAAACAGAAACTCCTGACGGTAATTCACTTCCGTTGAATTCCACTTCGTACTTTCCCGGTGATCGGACACCGTTCTCCAGTGTTGTCACCTTATCTCCAAGCAGATTATATGCTTTCAGTGTGAGGTAACTCTTTTCCGGGACCGCATAGCTGATTTTCGACCCCGGATTAAACGGATTGGGATAGTTTTGCAAAAGTTCGAACCAAGCAATCACCCTGTCTGAATACCCGGTTGCCCTTGACTCATCGGACAGATCCGGTGTTTCCCAGGTGATCCAGGGGGTGAGATCGGTATTATAGGGACTGGTGGAGATATCTGTGTTCGCTGTGGTATCCCCGAGAAGGAATCTCTCTATAAAAGATTCCAATTCCGGAATCTGACTTTCCGGAACCACGCAGTGGTCATGTCCCGCAACAATGGAAAATCCAAATCGATCTGGAACCCCAAGTGCCTTCCAGACCTCCTGAGCAGCCATGCTTCCCACGTGACCGGATTCGTCCGCCAGCCATTCCATATCGGGATTCCCCGTTACCAACAACGCGCGGGGTGCCACCATCGCCATCAATTCGTGATGATCGTACGGCAGTTTTGTTAGCGCGTTGTCAAATTTGTGGAGATCCTGGTGATACCAGGGAGCACCCTGGGCATTCCGCAGGGTTTCCCTGTTTCCCTCCAGCGTCTCTGTCACCCGCCAGGCCGTGTACCCGCCGCCACCGGACTCCTGGGAAATTGTCAGCGCGATACGCTCATCAAATGCCCCCGCGAACAATGCGATTTTACCGGCAAAGGAGCAACCGGTCACAGCCAGCTTCGACAGGTCGATATTCAGCTCCGGGGCCTCCTCCAACCCATCGATAATCCGGCTTATCCCCCACGCCCATGCCGTGAAGAAACCAACCTTCGGATCCGGATAGAGTTTATAAAACCCCCCTGAACCACGCTGAACATTGAATCCCCACGGTGCCAACTCGGAAAAGTTATACTCGATTGTCGCTATTCCCCGGATGGTAAACAAGTCCGGGGGCAGGCTGCCCGTTGGAAATCCTACACCGATCACGGCAGGGAATGGACCCTCTCCTTCGGGCAGGTTGATCGAGGCGTTCAGCGTGAGCGAGTCTCCCCCCTCTACTATGGTTACCGAAAGCAAAGTATCACCGGAGATAGTGGCTTCCAGCGTATCCGGAGGGGCCGGCTTCCGGCCGGTCTCGTAATGTTGAACCTCAGCGCCAATCTCAGCTCGCCGGCAGCGCCAGTCATCGATACCGGTGATCCTTCCCCGGCTCGTATCAGACCACTTAAACGGATCGGGTAACGCTTCAATAACCGGGAGATTATTGACTGAAGGCACAGGCGGTTCCGGACAGCCTGCACCTGTATTCTCAACGTCATAGACGAGAGGCATCTCCTGGGCGAATCCGTTCAAACCCATCAACATCATAAACACCAGCACGAATAAGATTGATTTTCTCCTCATTTCGATTCCCCCTCACATGGTGCCATAGCAATATCGCATGTTCCGCGTTATTACCTCTCTGCAGTGCGGTCTCATTCAAAGAGTCTCAAGTCAACCGTCTCAGCCATCAACTGGTGACCGGTTTCATTGGGATGGAGATGATCGCCTGTGTCTGCCGCAGGCAGTAACTGTCTTGGGTTATCCGGATCACGCAATGCCTCATCAAAATCGATGACCGCGTCAAACTGGCCGCTATTCCGGATCCACTTATTTACTCTGTTACGAGCCTTTTCACGAAACGGCGCATCGTAGAATGATCCGCCGACAGGCATGAGCGTTCCGCCATACACCCTGATACCTGCGGAGTGAGCCCGCTCAATCATCTTCTGATATGCGGCAATCAGATTGTCTGCAACTTGTGCTGCAGCTTCGGCGTTCCGGGTTTGCCCGATATCGTTAATGCCCTCCAGAACGATAAGCCAGCGTACTCCGATTGCATTAAGTACATCGCGTTCAAACCGGCTTACAGCCGCTGGCCCCAGACAATCGCGCAGCACACAGTTTCCCCCGATTCCCTGGTTTAACACAGCAACCTGCCGGGTCTCCGGATTTTTCTGAAGCCGGCGGGCCAGCTCATCCGGCCAGCGATTCTGTTTGTTGGTCCCCGAACCACGGCCGTCCGTAATAGAGTTCCCCAGCACGGCAACAGCACCGGGTGACTCCTCCGACACCACATCAATGGCATCAATAACGTACCAGTGATCCGTCTGGCTCGCGCCAGTAAATTCCACATCGGAGACCGCATTCCCGGCGAGCAGATAAGATGTGGTGCGTGATCCCGGGTGTCCGGTGACATCCGGTGAAGTGTCACTAAAATATATCGTTATTGCTACATTGCCTAACGGCTCCAGGGCAAATCCGAAAGGATCCGACCTCACAGCGGTCCCCGGTTCCATCGTTACCTCCTTCTCCCCATTGAAAGTCAGTACCTGATCCGTTTCCGGAACAATCGCACCACCTCCGGCAGAGACCGCAATATGCGCAGTCTTTATTGTGACGGGGCGGGTACTGAATTCGTTAGAAAACCGCACCCGCAGGCTATCGCCGCCTATGGAGACGTGTACAATTTGCCGGAGTGTATTGTTGGTCAGTCCCGGTTCCGGTGGCATATTGCGCGGCTCAACCAGCTGCTGTGCCGTGGTCCAGGTTCCGATCCATCTCCCGGAAGGAGTGGAGCTGTCTCCCGGTTCTGAATTGCAGGCAGAGGCCAGAAATAAAAAGAAAATCAAACCAACCAAAGAAACCAGAGAGTAGCGAGACGACTGACCGGCTCTATTGAAGTGATGTGGTTTTTTCATTTTTTCTTCCATCATATTGAAGAGAAACTCACGGTGTTCACAGAATTGGGTCGCCAAAATCCAGGCAAAGACACCCTATCGATGTGTCCCTCAACCGATCCTTGACAAATGATGGTCACTTGAGTAATACCATACGTTTCACCTGTGTAAACTTGTCTGTGACAATCCTGTAGAGGTAGATCCCACTGGCCAGATCACCTGCTTCAAATTCAACCTGGTAAGTACCGGCCGGTCTGAAACCTTCCTCCAACACCTTTACTTTCTGCCCGTTGACATTGTACATGGTCAATAAAATCTTGGATGCTTCCGGCAATGTATACTCAATCCGGGTTGTCGGGTTAAAGGGATTGGGGAAATTCTGGCTCAATCCAAATTCAGCCGGAACCGCTTCTGCAAGCTGCTCCGTTGAAACTATCTGACCCACTGGCGCGATGGAAACCCGATACCCATACAGCGGATCCGTCACTTCCACCGGTATCGTTACCGATCCACCAGCATTACTGTGAGTTGCCAGAGAGACGGTCTCAGGACCGGAAACCGGTGTATCCTTATCCGACCAGGGGACATATTCCATCTTCACATCAACACTGTCTCCAAAAGCGGTGGGGATGCCATTGATCTCAACATCCATTGTTCCGATATAATCCCCGCCGAAACAGACGCTGGCATATTCTTCTTCCGTGTCAAGATTTGCAAATCCGTCAAGGCCGTCGCTGTTTGGATCGGGGGGAGTAACGGTTACCATATGGCCGCTCATATCGCCATACCACTTGTAAAACCACCAGCCCCCGCCCTTCTCGTTGCCGGCAGTCATAAGGCTCCCCAGGCGACCGGGTAAATTGGGAAACCAGAAGGAAATGGCCGCACTGTGGACACCCGAACGCTCGAACTTGGCAACGAAAGAGGCCGAGGGCCCCGGAGCACCTTCATAGGCACGGGTGGAATGGGAATACTCATTAATGCTGATTGGCCTGGGTTCGATACCCAGTTCGCTTTCCAGTGAACGGTAATTCTCCACATTACGACTGACATTCGCTGATCCACCCAACTCATGCCAGGAGATGATATCCGGCAGGCAATCGTTCTCGATACCATACGTCAGGAACTCTTCTATCCTGGACCGGCTGTAGTAGGAGTCGGAGGGGCCAATGATCTTCGCCTCCGGGTCCATGGAGCGGATTAGATCGTAGGTTGGTTCCCATAGTTCCGAAAAGAAATCGCCGTTGGTGTCTGCATCCCATGTTCCGTGTTGTTCGTTCCATATTTCGTATCCGTAATAATTGCTCCTCCCTGATTCCAGTTTGTCACTGATCACAGATCTTACCTCGTCAGCCCAGTTCTCCCAGCCCGGATACTGATATGGCCAGCCCGGATTTATGTCCGGCAACCTAATCGCAACTTCTGCAGTGGTGAAAGCAAGCCTTTCCGATACCGCCAGAGCCGCACCAGCCGGTTGTTGATGTCCGGTGCCGCTTCTGGCGGGCTGTACATACATCCGTGGTTGTAACGGAACCACCGAGCTTTCTATATCGCCCGGTATGTTCTCTGTTACACCATAAAGCGCACCGGAAGCGGCATGTGTGACCGGCCTCAGGCTGTCCGAAAGATCCACAACCAGCCTGTCTTCGGTTTTCGGAATTTCAGGCACTCCCGCCTCAGCGTTTTCAAGGTTCGAAACCGTGTAGAAAAGATCGGCATTCCCAAAAGCGATCATATCGATATCAAATCCATCTTCACGTGAGCCGATCTGGAAAGTTCTGGTCAGGTTGTCTTCCTCCACTTCAAAGACAGTTCCCCCGGCCGGACCCTCGCCCTGTTCAGAAGCGTTGATCCATTTAAAGATCTCAAAACCCGCGGTATTGTCTTCCGGTCCTGTCACATATTCATTGGGACCGGTGGCGCCATAATCGATGCTATTGACGCGTATCCATAGCGAATCCACATCCGGAGGTCTGGTCCCCAAGTCGCTGGCGAAATAAAAACTGTCATCATCATAGGTATCGGGACCGACTCTCACTCGGGCATAAAAATCATATGTCCCCGATGCGGGAAACGTTATGTCGAACGTCGCCACTTTATCGGACATCCCGGGATTGGTTGTGCTGGCGAAGTCGGTGGCCGGAGTGATATACGTGTTTTCACCTTCACTGACGATAGTATAATCGTCCCCGAGACTATCAGCATCTTCCGCTTCAATGGGGATCGCGGTATCCTGGGCATAAATCCCGGTCGCAAGTGCTGAGATGAAGACACAGACCGTAGCAATATTTTTTAGATCCATCGCTAATCCCGGTGATTAATTCATAATTCAGGGAATTGTAAAGTCATCAATCATTGGTAGTTTCCAATGTGACGGTTGCTGCCTGCAATGATGCAGATGTTGCCGTCACCTTAATCTCACCAGTGTCCTCTGCCGTCCCCTTTACAATGACCAGACAGAGTCCGTTGAACGCCTTGCGTTTATGAGATGGAAAAGGTGTCATGTTCGTGGGATCACCATTAGCCGTTGCCACGATTTCTCCGGGGCCTTCAAGTGAGAATTTGATCGTGTTATCAGCCGTCGGTACCGTCAGGCCGTTTTCATCCGCAACCTGAATTCTCACGAACGCCAGGTCGTCTCCGTCGGCTCGGATTTCAGTGCGGTCGGCTGTAGCCTGCAGTTGAGCGGGATCTCCCGTGGTTTTCATCATATCCTCAGCCCACTGTTCTCCGTTCTTATAGGCCACGACTTTCAGCTCACCCGGTTCAAATTTCACATTGTCCCAGCGCAACCGGTATTCGTACTTCCCCTTTGCTTTACGGCCAAGCGACTCCCCGTTGAGAAACAACTCTGCTTCATCACCTGAAGTAAACACATGTACCGGTGTCACCTCGCCGTGGCGTTCCGGCCAGTTCCAGTGCGGCAGAATATGCGCCGTGGGATGGTTCGGACGCCAGTGTGATTGATACAGATAGAATCGATCTTTGAGAAATCCGGCCAAATCGATAATCCCGAAATACGAACTGCGGGCCCCATAATACGGAGTGGGCTCGCCCAGATAATCCCAACCGGCCCATACAAAACCACCTGCCACATAAGGGTGCTTGTCCAGAGAGGCGAAGACTTTGTCAGCCGATGATCCGAAATCCGCCGTATGCAGCTCGTATGCACTCACGTACCAATTCTCAGGATCTCCCCCCAGGGAATCACTCACGGGAGCACTGATACCGTCGAATACCGGGAACATGTATGTCCCGCGGGTGCTGAGAGCGGCGGCATTTTCGCTGCTGAGAATCACTTTACCGGGAAATGCCTCGTGAAATTCCGGATAAATGGGAGGAGTGGTAATTCCCCGGAGATGGGAATACGCCGGAGCGTTCCTGATCCCCTCTCCCTGGTAATTTAAACTGATGACATCTACAACCTCCGGCATGGGAGCATCCGGTTTGGCGAAGTTCATGGAAGCGGTGGAGGGCCGGGATGGATCCTCCTGCGCTACAATGCCACGTAGCCGCCGTCCCATCTCCGCACCCCCCTCTTCGGTATACTGCTCACCAACTTCATTCCCAACACTCCACATGATAACGGAGGGATGATTCCGGTCCCGCCGGATAAAGGCACGCAGGTCCTGCTCATACCAGTCCGGAAAGATGAGATGGAAATCCAGCGGTGTCTTTTCCCGTTTCCAGACGTCGAATATTTCGTCCACCACAAGGAAGCCCATTCTGTCCGTCAGCTCGAGCAATTTCGGTGAAGGCGGGTTATGGGCTGTCCGAATTGCATTGCATCCCATCTCCCGGAGGATGTCCAGTCGGCGTTCTGCCGCCCGGACATTGAACGCTGCCCCCAGCGGGCCGAGATCATGGTGCAGGTTCACCCCCCTGACCTTGATGTGTTCGCCATTGACATAGATACCTGAATCCGGATTAAACCGCAGTGAACGGATACCGAAACGGGTTTCGTATGTATCAACGGAATTACCCTCCTGCGACAGAGATGTTACTGCCACGTACAGATTAGGAGTCTGGGTTGGTGGCGGACCCCACAATTTTGGGTTATCAAGCGTGAGGGAACCTTTGACTTTTACACTCCTCCCGGCCGGAACGGTCGTCTTCACTGGCTCGTAAGTCGCAACAGGATCACCGGCCCGGGAGCCGTCCGCGTTCAGCGCATAGATCTTTGTAATCGATTCAATGTTCGCATCACTGCCGGAATTGTTATCGATTGTCACCTCAAGGTTTACGGAGGCCGAATCCACCGAGACCGCGGGGGTTGTAATAAAAGTTCCCCACTGCGGGACATGAATGGGATTGGTTTTGGTCAACCACACCTTGCGGTAAATCCCGCCACCGGGATACCAGCGTGACGATTCGGGTGGATTGTCCAGCCGGATTGCCAGCTGATTTTCACCGCCCGGGTCGATATACGGCGTGAGATCCACGCGCCAGGACGCATATCCGTAGGGCCACCCACCGACCAGATGGCCGTTAAACCACACCATGGCATAGGACATTGCACCGTTCACATCCAGAAACACGCATTTCCCTGAGTCCGAAGCCGGAATGTCGAGCGTCTTCCGATACCAGGCCACCCCGGGACTGGGTAAGCGTCCCATACTCCCACCAACTTCCGCATCCTTTCCTTCATAAAAGGGTCCCTCGATTGCCCAGTCGTGCGGTAAATCCACCTTCTCCCACGAACTGTCGTCGAAATCATCCTGAACGAACGGAAAGTCACTCCCCGGATTCCCTTCAGGTCGCGTATAGCGCTCTGAAGGATCATTAACGAAATCATTCCCGGTTGGCAATATCCAGGGTTTCAGCACCTTGCGGGATGCCGCAATCTCCCCCCTCTCTGATGATTCGTCACTGTCAGTTTTCTCATCTTTACGACCTGTAATCGACGGACGTACATCGTAAACCAGATCGTCCGCCTCTTCAACCGAATCGTATTTATAAAAACGCCAGTTCTCATTGATCGCAACCCGCTCACGGGGATTACTGGTATCGCCATTGGCTGCGGAAAACACAGTTGCAGGGACACAGACGAACAGCATTAAACATCCTGTCATAAGACAGGCGCTCAGTGCATTTCTGTTATCTGGATCATTGAAGATAAATTTTTGCATACCGGATTTCTCTCTGAGGTTTAAACTGCTTTTGTGGCGTTATACCCGGACTTGTTCAGACAACTAAACATCCCGCTATTCCATACCTGGTAGTTGGGTTCGCTGACGCTCCGAGACCTACGAAAATACCCGGGTTACTTTAACAAAGGATTCGCTGTCGACACCGCATCAACCTCATATATACAGAAACAGCCTGCCCGGGAAAACGGGCAGGCTGTTTCTTGACCGTTACGAAGGTGACCTAACACCATCAGAGGCGATGTTGTCAACCCGATGAAGCAGCGCGGCTATTTCAGGAACGTCATCTTCTCAACGCTCTGGTAGTCTCCGGCAGTAAGTTTATAAAAGTACATACCGGAGGAGAGGTCAGAGGCATCGAAGTTAACGGAGTGATAGCCGGCATTCATGTTCTGGTCAACCAGCGTTTCAACAACTCGTCCCATCAGATCGTAAACAACCAGGTTGACTTGACCGCTCTTCGGCAGCGCAAACTCAATCGTGGTCGTGGGGTTGAACGGATTGGGATAGTTCTGCTTCAGCGCGTAATCCGTCGGCAGCTGTGCTCCCTCACCGTCCTCAACACCGGTCGGGATTTCGATCGGATCAGTCAGATCAACCTGAACGTTAGTAATGTTCATTGCAGTCGCTGTTGTGCTGTTGGTAGCAAACGCGATACTGTTGAACTGTTCGGTTGCCAGCGGTTCGTGATCGTCGATCGCTGATCCCGCGAAGACGTAACTTTCGTCATCCTTGACCAGTTTGAATTTCACTTCGCTGGTCCCGTCACCTTGCGGCTCGACCGAAATTGCGAAGTTATACAGGCCAGCACTGGCAGTTGGAGTGCCCGGCCAGGGGAGAACACTACCGAGCACATAATCGTTCTCGCCATTTGTGCTTAACCATGGCCTGTCTACCACGCCGCCGAAGGTACCGCTTTCACCTATTCCCTGCCAGTCGACCGGATCAGTACCACCATTGAGCGGCAGGAATAAGTACCCGTAGTTATGATTCTCTGTTCCGTTCCAGACATATCCGTTCGTCTCTGTAGAATCCAGTGTACCGGCACTGTCGCTATAGAAAATCCCGTATCGGAAACTGCTCCAGTCCTCAAAACCGCCGTCAACAAACTCTACCGCACCGGACACTACAAGCGCTTCTTCTTCTGTTGGCGTAACGGCCTGTCCGAATCCACCGCGCACTGCTGCCCAGTCTGTTGGCGGATCATCACCTGAAATAGTGACGTTACCGACCAATTCACCGGGCGTCAGAGACCAGCCACCGAATCTGTCACCTATGAAGCCCCAGTCGGAAACATAGAACGATTCGAATGGCGCATCCGGCACTGTAATCGGATCACCTTTATCTACCTGGACATCCATCACATTAAATTCGGTGAGTTCAGCAGGTAGGTCATCACCGATCCCAAAACAGACACCGTTGAATTGCGTGGTTACCTGAG
>Ga0207797_1001906_pt1 | contig 14807 bp, 13 predicted proteins | sample PRCRCaboRojoPR_6_FD_187275 | JGI IMG/M metagenome (GOLD analysis project Ga0207797, IMG submission 187275) | Marine sediment microbial community from Cabo Rojo, Puerto Rico - PR CR 10% Liquid 1 (SPAdes) | ecosystem: Environmental > Aquatic > Marine > Coastal > Sediment | place: Cabo Rojo, Puerto... | reverse complement strand
CGACGAGGCGATCGAGCGGGCGCTCGAACTCAACGACCGGATCGTCGCCGCCGCGGTCGAGATGGGCGGCACCGCGACCGGCGAGCACGGCGTCGGTATCGGCAAGCGGAAGTTCATGCGGCAGGAGCACGCCGCTGGGGTCGATCTCATGCGCGGGATCAAGGAGCTGATCGACCCGAACGGGATCATGAACCCCGGGAAGGTCGTCCCGGAGGAGTAGGGCGGCCGGCCGCAGGGAGGCCCCGGACGGGCGAACGGGGAGGAGCGGTCCGGGGACCCGCGAGCAGTAGGGTGGTCCTCGCTCCGCTCGGACCACCCCCCTTCCGAACGGTGGACGCAGCGGGCGGCGAGGAGTAGGGTGGAGCCGGGCTCGCGCTCGTCCGGCGGGTCGCCGGCGTCCCACCACCACCAGCCTATTTACCCCGCCCCGAGAGGGGGTGTCATGACCCGCGTGTCCGTCCCTATCGAGGAGCTGGAGCCGTTCGCCCGCGACGTCGTCCGCGCGTACGGCGCCGACGAGACCGCCGCCGAACAGGTCGCCGAGTCGCTCGTCGAGGCCGATCTCCGGGGCCACCGTTCCCACGGAACGATCCGGCTACCGATGCTCTACCGGCGGATGCTCGACGCGGGGGCCATCGATCCGGCGGCGACGCCCGAGGTGATCGGGGAGCCGGGCGCGACGGCGACGGTCGACGGCAGGCACGCGTTCGGGCAGGTCGTCGGCCGGCACGCGGTCGACGCCGCGACCGAGCGGGCGGCCGAGCACGGCGTCGCCGCGATCGGGGTGCGGAACGGGGCCCACCTCGGGCGGATCGGCGAGTGGGCCGAACGCGCCGCCGAGCGGGGGTTCGTCTTCGCCGCCTGGGTCAACACGGGCGGGCTCGCCCCGCTGGTGGCCCCGCCGGGGAGCGCGACCCGCCGGCTCGCGACCAACCCCGTCGCCTTCGGCGTCCCGTCGTTCGGCGCGCTCGAGTTCCCCGTCGTCCTCGACATGGCGACCAGCCAGGTCGCCCACGGCAAGGTCTCCAAGCGTGCGGTCGAGAACGAGCCGCTCCCCGAGGGGTGGGCCGTCGACGCCTCGGGCGACTACGTCACCGACGCCGAGCGGTTCGAGTCGGGCGAGGGCGCGCTCCTCCCGGTCGGCGGGCTGGTCTCCGGATACAAGGGGTTCGGCCTCGCGATGATCGCGGAGCTGTTCGCGGGGACGCTCGGCGGCGCGTTCGTCTCCGGGCAGGACCCCGACGGCATCGTCAACAACGCGGCCGCGTTCCTCGCGGTCGATCCCGAGCGGTTCGGCTCGCCGGAGGCCAACCGGGCCAGGGTCGAGGCGCTCGTCGACTACATCGAGGCCGCGGAGTACCCCGAGGCGGTCCCCGCGGGCGACGCCGCCCGCGGCGACCGGGCGCTGGTGCCCGGCGAGGCCGAGTTCCGCACTCGCACCGAGCGCGCGGCCGAGGGGGTGCCGCTCGCCCCCGAGACTGTCGCCCTGTTCGTCGACCTCGCGGAGGAACTGGGCGTCGAGGACCTCCCGCCCTCGTTCGGGTAGCCCGGGCGGGGTCCCCGAGCGGTCGGGGCCGGGACGTCGATGTCGGGGCCGGTCGGACCCGCGTTCCCCTGCTACCCTCCTCCGCCCCGCGGTTCGGGGAGGAGCGACGTCAGCGCCAGGCCGAGGACACCGGCGAGCACGGCGTATCCGAACGCGGGGAGGAACGAGCCGGTGGCGTCGACGAGCGCACCCGCGACCAGCGGGGCGGTGAACGAGCCGGTGGCGCCCGCCGCGGTGACCACCGCGACGGCGGTGCCGGCGAGCGACGGCTCGACGAACTCGCCGGGCGTGGCGAACAGCACGCCGACGGCGAGCTGGACGAAGAAGCCCGCGAGGATCAGGACGACGAGCGCCGCCCCGAGCGTCGGAGCCCACGCGAGCGCCGCGACCAGCGGGAGGGGGACGAGAAAGGAGAGGGCGACCACCGGGCGCCGGCGGCCGTCGAACAGGCGGTCGGAGACGGCCCCGCCGCCGGTCCGCGAGAGGACCCCCATCGCGGGGAGCACGGCCACGACGAGCCCGCCCGTCGCCAGCGAGGCGTCCAGTTCCTCGGCGAGGTAGGTCGGCGTCCAGCTGTTCAGCAGGACGTACACCGACATCGCCGCGAAGACGGTGACGGCCAGGAGCCGAACGGGTCCGACCGCGAGCACCGCGACGACGTCCCCGGTGTTCACGGGGTCGCGTCGACCGCCGCCGTCCGTCCGGACCCCCGGCGAGAGCGCCCGGACGGCCGCGAGCGGCACGACCGCGAGCAGGCCGTAGACGGCGAACGTCGCCGTCCAGTCGACACGGGCGACGAGCGGTCCGGTGAGGTGGCCGAGCGCGAACCCCGCCGGGGAGGCGGCGGTGAAGGCGCCGACCGCCGTCGCGCGCCGCTCCGCGCCGACCGCCCGCCCGATGGTCGTCACACCGGCGTTCCAGATCGCGATGCTCGACGCCCCACCGAGCAGGCGCGATGCGACCAGCGAGCCGTAGTCGCCGTTCGCCGCGCTCGTCGCGCCCCAGACGCCGGCGACGGCGAGACCGACCGTCGCCAGCGTCAGGAGCCCCCGGCTCCCGAACCGGTCGAGCGCCAGCCCCGTGGGGACGCTGGCGACGATCTGCGCGGCGAACACCGCACTCACCACCCATCCCGCGGCCGTCGCGTCGATGGCGAGCTCCGCCATCACCACCGGGAGGACGCTCGCCGGAACGACGATGTAGGCGTTCGCGAGTGCGGAGAGGGCGACCAGCGACAGGAGCAGTCCCCACGTCCGCGTCGAGACGGTCACGGTCACCTCTCGGGCAGGGCCGGGCGTTAACCGTTCGGGAGTCTGGCGGGGTCGCCGGAGGGAGGTCATCCGGTCGAGACGTCCGGCGTCCGATCCGCGGGAGGGACTCTCCCCGGAGCCGTCGAACAGAGTCAAGTACCGGAGGCGTGCAGGAGGACCGTGGCCGAACACGCAGGCGAGGCGTCGTCGGGTCGGGAGCGACTGCTGGCGGGCTACAACGGCCGGCTGTTGCTGCTCGTCTCGGCGGGCACGACGGTCGTGATGACGACGCGGCTCGCGCTCGCGCCGGTCCTCCCGCGGGTGATCGAGGACCTCGGCATCACGCCCGGGCTCGCGGGGATCGCGCTGTCGGTCATGTGGGCGATGGTCGCCCTGTGCCGGTACCCCGGGGGCCGGCTGGCCGACCGGCTCTCGCGGAAGACCGTCCTCGCGGGCGGGCTCGCGGGGGTCACCGCCGGCGCGGCGCTGATGCTCGGGGCGAACACGTACCCCGCGTTCCTCCTCGCGTCGACGGTGCTCGGGGTCGGTATCGGGCTGTGGCTGCCGGCCGCCGTCGTCTCGGTCTCGGACCTGTTCGTCGAGCGCCGCGGCGGGGCCTACGGCGTCTACGAGGCGTTCTTCAACCTCGCCGGCGTCGCCGCCGCGGGAGTCGCGCTGCTCGTCCCGGCGGTCCTCGGGTGGCGCGACGGCTACCTCGCGATGGTCGTCCTGCTCGTCGCCGTCGCCGCACTCCTGCACCGCTGGAGCGCGGAGCCGTACTCGCTCTCCGTGCCGACGCTCGGCCTGCGCGAGACCGTTGTCCGGGTGTTCGCCGCGCGGCGCATCCGCCGGCTCGTCGTCGCCTTCGCCCTCCTCGCGTTCGCCAACGAGGGGGCGATAGCCTTCCTCCCGACGTTCCTCCAGGTCGAGACGGGGCTGGCGCCCGCGCTCGCCAGCAACGCCTTCGCCGGGTTCTTCGTCGTCGGCATGGTCGTGAACCCGCTCGCCGGCGGGCTCGGCGACCGCTTCGGCGCGCTCCGGGTCGCGACGGCCGCCGGCCTGGTGAGCGCCGCCGGGGTCGGCCTGCTGCTCGTCGCCGACGGCCGCGCGCTCGCGCTCGTCGGCGTGGCCGTCCTCGCCGTCGGACTGACCGCGAACTGGCCGGTCATGCTCGCCCACCTCATGGACGCGGTCCCCTCGGGGAGCGTCGGCGGGGACTTCGGAGCCGTCGGGACCCTCTTCATCGCCGTCGGGAGCCTCGGTCCCGGGTACGTCGGGCTGGTCGCCGACGGGGCCGGGTTCGGTGTCGCGTTCGCCGGCCTCGCCGCCTGTCTGGTGGCCTACGCCGCCGTGACGGCCTGGCTCGTCCGCACCGACGGCCCGGGATCGGTCGAGCACTGAAGCCCGGCCCGGGGGGAGTCGATCCGTCCCGCTCGGGCGGATCGACGGCGGTCAGACGGGTCCCGCACACGCGAAGCTTGATCACCCCTTCGCGAGTCCACCCGCCATGACGCGAGGGCCGGTCACGACCCTGCTCCACACCGCCGCGAACAGCCACTGGGTCGACGCGGACGCCCTCGAGGCCGCGGTGACCGATCGGCTCCCCGACCTCGACCTGCGGGTGGCGCGGACGCCGTCGGAGTCGCTGGAGCTGATCGCGGACGCCGAGGTGGCCCTGTCGGCCTGGCTCCCCTCCCCGGCGCTCGCGGCGGCCGAGGAACTGCGGTGGGTCCAGGCGCTCAGCGCCGGCGTCGACTTCTACGACACGGAGGCGCTGTGCGAGCGTGGCGTCGTCCTGACGACCGCCTCGGGCGTCCACGCCGAGCCGATCGCCGAGCAGACCCTGGGCTACCTCCTCCTGTTCGAGCGGGAGATCCTCCGCGGGATACAGCAGGGTGCCGAGGGGCGGTGGCTGCGTTACGAGGGGGGCGAACTCCGGGGGAAGACGGTCGGTATCGTCGGCGTCGGCGCGATCGGGAGCCGCGTCGCGGAGCTGGCGACCGCGTTCGGGACGACCGTCGTCGGCACGAAACGGGACCCGTCGACGGCCCCCGACGCGGTCGGGGAGGTGTGGGGTCCCGGGGGCCTCCACGAGCTGCTCGCTCGGTCGGACTACGTCGTCGTGGCCTGTCCGCTCACGGGGTCGACCCGCGGCCTGATCGGGCGCGAGGAGCTCGGGGTCATGGGCGACGACGCCGTCCTCGTGAACGTCGCCCGCGGGCCGATCGTCGACGAGGACGCCCTCGTGGAGGCGCTCCAGCAGCGGGTGGTACGCGGCGCCGCGCTCGACGTGTTCGAGGACGAGCCGCTCGATCCCGACTCCCCGCTCTGGAACCTCCCGAACGCCGTCGTCACTCCCCACATGGCCGGGTCGACGCCGCACAAGGAGCGCCGGCTCGCCGACCTGTTCGCGGCGAACCTCGCGGCGTTCCGCGAGGGCGACACGGACGGGATGGAGAACCGCGTGGTGTAGGCGCCGGCGACACCGGAGCCGGCGTGCCACGGACCGGACGCACGTTTATGTACCGTCGCGAGACACTCCCGCCATGAGCTGGGAGTTCGAGCGCGTGGCGGGACCGTACGAGTTCACCGAGGGGCCGGTCTGGGACGGCGGGGGCGTGCTGTTCACCGACATCCCGAGCGGACGGGTGATGCGCTACGACGCGGCGACCGGCGAGACGTCGACATACCGCGAGGGGACACGGGCGGCCAACGGGCTCAAACTGAGCCCGGAGGGGGAGCTCTACGCCTGCGAGATGAGCGGGCGACGGGTCGCCCGCTACACCGACGCTGGGAGCGAGACCGTCGTCGAGGAGTTCGAGGGCGGGCGGTTCAACAGCCCGAACGACCTCGCGTTCGACTCGGCGGGGCACCTCTGGTTCACCGACCCGTTCTACGACACCGGCTGGCTCGACGCCGACACCCACGGGTTCGATCTCGACCACCGCTCTGTCTACCGCGTCGACCCCGGGGATCCCGACACGCTGACGCGGATGACCGACGACACGACGAACCCGAACGGGCTCCTGGTGTCGCCGGACGACGAGCGGCTCTACGTCGCCCAGAGCGACTACGACGGCGACCGCGAACTCAGGGCGTACCCGATCGAGGGCGACGAACTCGGCGACTACGAGGTGCTACACAACTTCTACCCCCACCGGGGGATCGACGGGATGTGCTTCGACGAGGACGGCAACGTCGTCGCGACGGCGGGCTACGACGAGGGCGGCCCGGGGCCGATGCTGTACGTGTTCGCGCCGACCGGGCGGGTGCTCGAGACCCACCCGATCGACGACCCGAAGCCGACCAACTGCGCGTTCGGCGACGACGACCTCCGGACGGTCTACGTCACCGGGAGCGAGGGCTACCTCTACCGGGCGCGGACCGACCGCCGGGGGCTGCTCGGCGCGCCGTAGCGTGCCGACCGTCCTCGTCCATCCCGGCCTGCCGCTGGGCATCGACGGCTCGCGCCTGCGGGACCGGCGCGAGGGGCTCGTGGTCGAGTCGCCCGACGACGAGGGGTCCTTTCGGGAGGCCGTCGACCGTGCCGAGGTCCTCCTCCTCTCGAACGCGACCTGGGAGGACGCGTACCTGGGTGGGCTCGACCCGGGCGACTGGGTCCAGAGCATGAGCGCGGGAAACGACCGCGTCCCGCTCGACCGGCTCCGCGAGTGCGGGGTGACGTTCGCCCGCGGGACCGTCCACGGGTCGGCCGTCGCCGAACACGCGCTCGCGCTCGTCCTCGCGCTCCTCCGGGGTGTGCCGGCGTTCCGGGACCGCCAGCACGAGCGCGACTGGGACCGCTCGATCGGGACGGGGCTCGGTTCGCTCGCCGGGCGGACCCTGACCGTCGTGGGGCTCGGCGCCGTCGGCGAGGCGGTCGTCCGGCGGGCGCTCGCCTTCGAGGCGGACGTCGAGGGGGTCACGCGCCGTCCGGCCGCCTACGACGGCCGGCTCGACGCCGGCGCGGTCCACCCGCCGGACGCGCTCGGCGGCCTGCTCGGGGTGACGGACGTCCTCGTCCTCGCCTGCCCGCTCACCGAGGGGACGCGGGGACTGATCGACGCCGAGGCCCTCGACGCGCTGCCGGGGACGGCCGTCCTCGTCAACGTCGCCCGCGGTCCCGTCGTCGACGAGGCCGCGCTCGTCGATGCGCTTCGGAGGGGCGGGATCGCCGGCGCCGGGCTGGACGTGTTCGAGGCGGAACCGCTCCCCGAGGACTCGCCGCTGTGGGACCTGGAGGAGGCGGTCGTGACGCCCCACGTCGCGGTCCACTCGCGGCGGTACGCCGACCGAGTGGCCGAACGGTTCCTCGAGAGCTACGACCGGTGGCGGCGGGGCGAGAGGCCCCACGGGACCGTCGTCGAGGGGGATCGAACGGGTTAAGCGGACGCCACGGGTGACTCGACGCGATGGCCGGTAGCGTCGGCGTCGAGGTGTTCCTCCTCTCCGGGGTCGCCGCGGCCTTCCTCGGTGCGGGGCCGGCGGTCGCGAAGCGCGGGCTGGCGATGGGCGGCACCTGGATGCAGGCCGTCCTCGTCGTCCTGACGGTCCGGACGGGCCTCTTCTGGGTCGCGCTCGTGGCGCTGTCGGGTGTCGACCCGTTCGCCGGGCTCTCGCCGTTCGTCGCCGGCGTGTTCGTCCTCGGCGGCGTCCTCGCCTCGGGGGTCGGACGGATCGCGTTCGCCGTCGGCATCGACCGTCTCGGGTCGAGCCTGAGCAACGCGTTCACCAACACGCGGCCGCTGTTCGCCGTGCTGATGGCCGTCGTCTGGCTCGGCGAGACGGTCACCCCGGGGATGGCCGCCGGCGTCCTCGTCCTCGTCGCGGGGCTGGCCCTGCTCTCGCTCTCCCGTGGTGGGGACGTCTCCGGCTGGCGACGCTCCGACCTCGCCTTCCCGCTGGCCGCCGCGCTCGTCTTCGCCGCCGGGAACGTCGTCCGACGGTTCGGGTTCACCGTCTCGCCGGTGACCAGCCTCCAGGCGGTCACCGTGGGCGAGACGGCCGCGCTGGCCTCGATGGTCGGGTTCGCGGCCGCGACCGGACGGCTGGGTGCCGACGGCGCGCCGCGGCGGGCGTCGGCCTACTTCGCGGTCAACGGCCTCACGGCCACCGTCGGCCTGTTCGCCATGTTCGCCGCGCTCCGGGCCGGGCCGGTCTCGGTCGTCGACCCCGTCACCGCGACCGCGCCGCTGGTCACCACGGCCGTCGCCGCGCTCGTCCTCCGCGACGTGGAGCGGATCACACCGCGGCTCGTCCTCGGGGTCGTGACGGTCGTCGCCGGCGTCGCGCTACTGACCGCGACAGCGGCCTGAGGTCGGCTACTCGACGGCGGCGAGTAGCCGCTCGAAGAACGCGTCCATGAGCGGGTAGCCCTCGCCCGGCTCGCCCTCCGGGGCGCGCAGCCAGCGGACCACCGCCACCAGACCGTGCTCGGGATCGATCCAGAGGACGTTCCGACCGTGGCCGATCGCCGCGAAGCTCGATTCCGGCGCGCTCGGCCACAGCCCGTTGCCCGTATTGAGCCACCAGAGGTAGCCGTAGGTCGGCTTGATCGGGCAGGGGGTCGTGCTCGCCTCGATCCAGGACTCGGGGACGAGTCGCTCGTCGTCCCACCGGCCGCCGGCGAGCGCGAGCAGGCCGATCCGGGCGAGGTCCCTCGTGGGGATCCAGAGCCCCCCGCCCCAGTGACCACCTCCCGAGACGCTCTCGACCGGTCGCCCGTCGACCTCGACCGTCGAGTTGCGGTAGCCGTGCCACTCCCAGTCCCCGGAGGCGCCGATGGGCTCCGCGATCGACTCCCGGAACACCTCCGGGACCGGGTCGCCGAGGACGCGCAACAGCGAGAGCGAGAGCCGGTTGATCCGGACGTCGTTGTACTCCCAGTAGGTGCCCGGCTCCCGGAGGTCGCGGACGCCGCGCTCGCCGACCGCGTCCGGGCGCTTCCCCACCGGACGGTTGCGGTCGACGGCGTCGGGCTTGTCGAACAGCGTCCCCTCCCACTCGCTGGTCCCCTGGAGGAGCTGTTTCCAGGTCACCGCCGCGTTGTGCGGCGAGTCGAATCCCCCGTCGTCGACCGTCTCGGCGACGGGGTCGCCGACGTCGAACAGCCCGCGGTCGTGGGCGACCCCGGCGACCAGCGAGAGGACGCTCTTCGCGACGCTGAACGCGTGGTCCGTGCGGGTCGTGTCCCCCCACTCGGCCACCGGATAGCCGTCCTTCAGAACGAGGCCGTTCGCGCCGCCGCGTCGCTCGGGCATCGGGCCGATTATGTCGCCGTGCTCGCCCTCGGAGTCGTCGTAGCGTTCGCGGTCGACGAGCTCGAACCGGACCTGCTCGGCGGACGTGTCGTTCACCTTCGCGTAGTCGACCGCCTCGCGGAGCCGATCGGGGTCGAGACCGACCGCACCGGGCGCGCGGCGCTCGAACTCGGGGCCGGGGAAGTGGAGCGTCATCGGGTCACGTGGTCCGGGCGCCGGCAAAAGCGTGTTCCCGATCGGGCGGTGGGGCCCCAACGTTATACCGGTCCACCGAGAGAGGGTCCCATGACGGACCTCACCGAGGTCGCCGCGGCGGAGCTGGCACGACGGGTACGGACGGGCGACGTCTCGCCGGTCGACGTGGTCGACGCCCATCTCGAGCGGATCGAGGCGCTCGATCCCGACGTAAACGCGTTCGTGACGGTCCGTGCCGAGGATGCCCGCGAAGCCGCCCGGGAGATCGAACGAGCGGTCGAGCACGGCGAGGACCCGGGGGCGCTGGCCGGCGTCCCGGTCGCGGTCAAGGACCTCGAGGACGTCGCCGGCGTGCGGTCGACGTACGGCTCGAAGCCGCTCGCCGAGACGGTCGCCGAGGAGAGCGAACTGTTCGTCGAGCGACTCCGCGACGCGGGTGCGGTCGTCCTCGGGAAGACGAACACCCCGGAGTTCGGGCACAAGGGGACCACCGACAACCTCGTCGCCGGCGCGACGGGGACGCCGTTCGACCCCTCGCGCAACGCCGGGGGTTCCTCGGGCGGGAGCGCCGCGGCCGTCGCCGCGGGCATGACGCCGATCGCCCAGGGCTCCGACGGCGGCGGCTCGGTCCGCATCCCTTCGGCGTGGTGTGGCGTCTACGGGCTCAAGCCGACCTACCGGCGGATCCCGCGCCCGAGCGAGCCCGACGCCTTCTCACACACGCCGTTCTCCCAGCTCGGCCCGCACGCCCGGACCGTCGAGGACGCCGCGCTGATGCTCGACGTACTGTCGGGACCGGCGCCGGGTGATCCCCTCGTCGCGCCCGACGACGGGACCGACTACCTCGGCGCGACCGAGCGCGACGTCTCGGGGCTCCGGGTGGCGTACTGCCCCGACCTCGGCGTCTTCCCGGTCGACGAGCGGGTCCGGGCGGTCGTCGACGAGGCGGTGGGGGCGCTCGGCGACGCGGGCGCGACCGTCGAGCGCGTCGACTCGGTGTTCGAGCACTCCCACCGGGAGCTCTGCGAGTCGTGGATGACCGGGTTCACCGTGAAGTTCGCCGCGCTGGCCGAGAACCTCCGGGAGTCCCGCGGGGTGGAGTACCTCGGTGCCGACCGCGAGGCGACGACGCCGGCGTTCGTCGAGGCGATCGAGTCGGGACGCGGGACCTCCGCCGTCGAGTACAAGCGCGCGGACAACGTCCGGACGTCGGCGTTCCTCGCGGTCCAGGAGCTGTTCGAGGAGTACGACCTGCTCGCGTCGGCGACGCTCGCCGTCCCGCCGGTCGAGAACCGCGACGACGGGAACACCGTGGGGCCCTCGGAGATCGGCGGCGAGCCCGTCGACCCGCTCGTGGGCTGGTGTCTCACCTACCCGTTCAACATGACCGGCCACCCTGCCGCGTCGGTACCGGCGGGGCTCGACGAGGCGGGCCTGCCCGTCGGACTCCAGCTCGTGGGTCGGCGCTTCGAGGACGCGACGGTGCTCGCCGCCAGCGCCGCGTTCGAGCGCGAACGACCCTGGGCGGAGGACTACGACGCGATCTGACCGGCCGGGCACCGGTCGGGGCCGTGGCGGCCGACGCCGCGCAAGCTTGAACTCGGGGACCGCTGAAGGCCGGGCATGAACGTCGAGCGGATCGGTGTCCACGAGTCGGTCGAACTGGTGTTCCCGGCGGCCGAACTGCGGGAGTTCCTGGCCGGCGAGGGCCCGGACGTGGTGGTCGCGAGCGACGACCCCGACGACCTCGGGCGGTGTGACGCGCTGGTGACCCTCGCCTGGGACGAGCGGTTCCTGGAGGCGGGCCTCCAGTGGATCCACTCCATCCAGGCGGGGGTCGACCGGTTCCCGTTCGACGACCTCGACGCGGCGGGGGTGACCCTCACGAACAGCACGGGCATCCACGGCGAGAGCGTCGGCGAGACCGTCCTCGGCTACATGCTGACGTTCGCCCGGCGGCTCCACGTCTACGGGCGCAACCAGCGCGAGCACGTCTGGGAGCACCCGCCGTGGGACGAGCCGTTCACCCTCGAGGGACGGTCCGTCTGCGTGGTCGGGCTCGGGACGCTCGGGCGCGGCGTCGCCTCCCGCGCGGCGGCGCTCGGGATGCGCGTGACGGGGGTCAAGCGGACGGTCGAGCAGGTCACGGACGTCGAACGGGTCTATCCGAGCGATGACCTCGTGGAGGCCGTCGAGGGTGTCGACTTCGTCGTCCTCGCCTGCCCGCTGACCGACGAGACGCACCATCTCCTCGACGGGGAGGTGCTCGCGGCGATGGACGGGAGCGCGTACCTCGTCAACGTCGCCCGCGGCCCGGTGGTCGACGAGACGGCGCTCGTCGGGGCGCTCCGCGAGGGCGAGATCGCCGGCGCCGCACTGGACGTCTTCGAGGAGGAGCCGCTGCCCGAGGACTCCCCGCTCTGGGAGATGGAGGAGGTCCTGGTCACGCCACACCGCGCCGCGGCGACGTGGGAGTACTACCAGCTGGTCGGCGACATCGTGCGCGAGAACGTCGAGCGGGCGGCGCGGGGCGAGGAACTGGTCAACCGGGTCGTCTGAACGGCGGGTGGGGGTCGGTCGTCTCAGAGCGTCACGACCAGCTCCCCGTCCCGGACCTCGACGGGGTAGGAGGGGAGGGGAGCCGACCGCTTCGAGAGGCAGTCGCCGTCGGTGACGTCGTACTCCCAGCCGTGCCACGGACACATCAGCACCTCCCCGTCGCGCGACCACGAGAGCGACGTCTCCCCGGAGTCGCGGTCGTACGTCGCCTCGACCGTCCCCGTGAGGTTCCCCTCGCAGATCGGACCGCCCTGGTGGCGACACCAGTTGAGATACGCGCGGTACTCCCCGTCGAGGTTGAAGACGGCGATCTCACGGCCCTTCAGTTCGGTGACGACCCGCTCGCCGTCACCCACCTCGTCGGCGGCCGCGACCACGAACTCCGTCATACGTCGAGGCCGAACGCCTCGCCGGCGGTCCCCGAGAGCACCCGCTCGCGGTCCTCCGGCTCGTAGAACCGCCGGAGGTGGCCGTCGAGCGCGTCCGGATGGTCGAAGTCCCAGTGGGGGTAGTCGGTGGCGAGCATCAGCCGGTCGGTCCCGATCAGGTCGATGATCGACCGCAGGTGGGTCGGGTCGTTGGGCTCGCCGATGGGCTGGCTCGCGAAGTAACACGATTCGCGGATGTACTCCTCCGGGCTCCGCTCGAGCAGTGGTGCCTCCCGCCGGCGCATCCCGTACTCCTTGTTCCATCTGAACATCATGTACGGCACCCACGAGACGCCCGCCTCGAGGAACGTGAAGTTCAGGTCGGGGAACTTCTCGAACGTCCCGTTGACGATCAGGCTCGACAGCGTGAGCATGTGTGCCCACGGGTGGGCGAGCACGTGCGTCGCGGCGAACCGGTCGATGGCGTTGTCCTGGATGGGGAAGTCCCTGGCGAACGGCGCGCCCGCCGAGGCGTGGAAGGCGACGTGGAGACCGTTGTCCTCCGCGGCGCGGTAGACGGGGTCGAAGTCGGGGTTACCCAGCGGGAGGTGCGCACCGCTGTTCAGAACGTAGACCCCGACGATACCGTCCTCGTCGGCCATGCGGTCGATCTCCTCGGCCGCCGCCTCGGGGTCCTGGGTGGCGATCGAGACCAGCCCGCGGAAGTGGTCGTAGTGGTCGAGGTAGTGCTCGACGAGGTAGTCGTTGTAGGCGTACATCATGTTCACCGCCTTGTCCGACTCGGGGACCGACGCGAGCACAGGGAAGGCGTTGACGATTGGGTAGTCGACGTTGAACCCCTCGCAGACCTTCTCGTTCAGGGTCTCCGCGTCCGGGAGCGACTCCTTCGTGATGTTCCCGCCCATGTAACGGTCCCAGCCGCTCCGGTTGACGGGGGTGTAGGTGGGGTTCTTGATCGAACTGCGGTACGGCTCGTCGCAGTAGTCCGCGAGGTCCTCCAGCGGGATGCGCAGGTGGACGTCCGCGTCGACGACCGTGTGCGTCGTCAGGGGGCTCTGCTCACCACGTGTTGCCATGTCGGGGTTCGTGGGGTACCGGGCGTAAATAGGTTCGTCCCGGAGCGGAGGTGAGTCGGATCGTGACGGGACCGAACACGGGGGCGTCGCGTAGTTCGGCGGACGACGGTGGGCCGTGTCGCCGGGGGCTACTCCCGGAGTGCGGCCCGGACCTCCCGTTCGAACCGTTCGGACTCCATCTCGTAGACGGTGTTGCCGTGCTCGTCGCGGCGGCGACCGATACCGAACAGCCGCTCGCCGTCCGCACGGACCTCCCAGTCGTCGGGGTAGCGGGGTTCGAGCGCGACGAACCGGACGGTGCAGTCCTGCTCGGTCTCGAGCCGTTCGACGACCCGGTGGGTGTAGACGCCGTCCGCGAACCGGGAGGGCTCGTACGGCGGCAGCGACAGCTCCTCGCGGAGCCGCTCGTTCTCCGTCCACCACGACGGGCGCTCGTCGGGCGACGAGTCGGCGTCGTCCCGGGTCACGCGTGGGTGAGAGGGCGGCGACGGCAAGAAACCAGCGGGCGACGGTTCCGTGGAACCCTCACCGGACGCCGGGGGTCCGGGGTCGGCGGTCTCCCGGCGCGACCGATCCGGCCGCCTCCGGAGCTCTCCCGAACCGCCTCCTTTATTTCCCGGGTCGCAGTGGGGGCTAGCGAGGTCGGAGGACCGAGTGATCGACGGACCGAGGCGCGAGCGTACACAGCGCATCATCATCGGGGTAGCGGCAGCCGCGAACCGCTGTCGGGGGATCCTGATGGGGACCGCGATGGCGGTCTACATCGGTCGGGTCGGGACGCCGTTCGAGGTGAGCCTCGTGTTCACCGTCTACTGGTTCGGGCTGATGGCGTTCTCGCCGGTCGCGGGCGCCGTCGCGGACGTCACCGGCCGGCGTCGTGCGGTCCTCGTCGGGACGGCGCTGCTCTCGACGCTCGCCGTCCTGCCCCTGACGGTCGTCGACGGGGTCGCGGGACCGCTCGCGTTCAGGGGGCTGTTCGCCGTCTTCGCGGCGGGCTTTCTCCCGGTGATGCTCGCCATCGTGAGCGAGCGAGGCGGGGAGACCGGCCGCGGACAGTCGCTCGGCTACTTCAACAGCCTGCAGGCCGTCGGGTTCACCGCCGCACAGCTCCTCGCCGGGGCGCTCCTCGGCCTGGTCGCACCCTGGGCGCTCTACCTGTTCGTCGCCGGGGTGAGCGCGATCGTCGTCGCCGCGACGGCCTTCGTCCGTGACCCGACGCCCCCGGCCGACGGCTCGGCGACGCTGAGCGAGATCACGAGCGAGGTCCGCCACCGGCTGTTCCCGGCCCGGGGGGACCGCGAACACCTCCGCAAGAACGGCCTGCGCTCGCTCTACGTCGCCGTCCTCGTCAGGAACATGACCGTCCTCGGCATCTCGAGCCTCCTCCCGGTCTACCTCCTCTCGGAGGTCGGCGTCTCGGAGTTCGTGATGGGCGCCCTGCTGGCGATCAACCCGGCCGCGCAGATGGCGTTCATGTACCTGTTCGGCCGCGTCGCCGACGGCTGGGGCCGAAAACCACTGATCGTCGCCGG
>Ga0207797_1001905_pt1 | contig 14811 bp, 17 predicted proteins | sample PRCRCaboRojoPR_6_FD_187275 | JGI IMG/M metagenome (GOLD analysis project Ga0207797, IMG submission 187275) | Marine sediment microbial community from Cabo Rojo, Puerto Rico - PR CR 10% Liquid 1 (SPAdes) | ecosystem: Environmental > Aquatic > Marine > Coastal > Sediment | place: Cabo Rojo, Puerto... | reverse complement strand
GGAGTCCCCTGGGCCAGGGGTTCCTGACCGGGAAGTACACCCGCGAGGAGGGCCTGGTCGGCGAGTCCCGGGCGGCCGAGTCGTCGCGGTTCCGGGAGGCGTACCTGACCGAGGAGAACTTCGACGTGCTCGACGAACTCGAGGCCGTCGCCGACGAGGTCGACGCCACGGTCGCGCGGACGGCGATCGCGTACCACCTCGGGCACGACAGCATCACCGCGCCGATCGTCGGGGCCAGGACCGTCGAGCAGCTCGAGGAGAACCTCGGGGCCGCCGCGATCGACCTCTCGGACGACCAGCTCGAGCGCCTGCGCGAGGCCAAGGGCGGGCCCTACAGCGCGATCTCGTGAACTGCAACTGACCCGGGGTCTCGACTCGTCGTCGTCCCGCCGTCGACGCCGGCCGTCCACCGCGCACCTCGACGGGGCAGGTCGGCTTGTCCCCCTCCAACTCAACCCCTATACCGACGTAGGCCTGCGGTCCCGTATGTTCGGTTCCGACGTAGCTGCCAGGATCCGCGCGGGCGACGTCGACTGTCGGTACTGCCTCGGCGCCGCCGTCGCACTGTCGGCGGCCGCCGTCGCCGTCGCGTACGGGCTCACCCACCAGGACCTCGTGACGGCGCTCGGCGGGCTCCTCTTCGTCCCCACCGCCGTCCTGCTGGCGGGCATCGGCCTCTCCGCAGGCGACGACGACGCGAACTCGAACGGCGGCTCGCGAGGGCCCGTCTGAGCGTGGTCGCCGTCCCGCTCGCCGCGGGCGTGACGCCGGGCGTTCGAGCGCGTGCTCGCGGCGGGGACTACTCGGCCGTCGACGTCGGCTCGCGACGCTCGCGACCGACGCGTTCGGCCACCTCGACGAGCGTCCCCAGCGATCGCTGGACGTCGTCGTTCCGCAGCGCCGACAGCAGGCCCAGCGGGCCGACCCGCCGGTCCGGCTCGTCCGCGATGGCGCCGGCGCCCGCCTCGACGGTCGCCAGCACCGCCGGGTCGCTCGCCCGCTCGGCGACGTCGACGGCCCGGCCGAGCCGCTCGCCGAGCTCGTAGTACTCCGCGGGCGACCGGCCGGCCGCGTCGCCGAAGCCCTCCAGGAGCGCGGTCAGCCCGACGACGGTGTCCATGTTCTCGCCGAGCGTCGCCAGCGCCTCGACGGTCCGGGCCCGGTCGAACGCCGCCGCCAGCCGCTCGACGTCCGCCCGCGCGGCGGCGGCCGCCTCCTCGTCTGCCGGTGCCAGGTCGGCGACGACGTCGCTGGCGACCTCCAGCGTCGCCAGCAGGTCGAGGAACGTGTCGGTGTTGTGCCCGAGCCGCCGGACCAGCGTGAGGGTCTCCTCTCGCTCGAACGCCACGCGCAGCTGTGCGAGCTCCCGACGGTTCTCGGCGGCCGCCGCCCGCAGCTCGGGGGTCAGCTCCGCCGAGAGGTCACGCGCGACCGTGGCCAGGTCGAGCAGGTCGGCCAGCGCGTCGGCGTTCTCTCCCACTCGCCGGAGCAGGACCAGCGTCTCCTCGCGCTCCAGCGACGTCCGCAGCTCGGCGACCGGCTCGCGGTTCTCCGCGGCGGCCGTCCGCAGCTCCGGGACGAGGTCGTTGCTCAGCCCCCGGACCGCGGCGAGCAGGTCCAGCAGCGCGATCAGATCGTCGGCGCGTGCGTCGACGCGCTCGGCGAGCGCCTCGAGGTCGGCCTCCTCGCTGCCGTTCGCCCGGGCAGCCGCGAGGTCGTCGAGGTGCTCGGCCGCGTCGAACCGGTCGGTGGTGTCGGTCATGGTCGGGTCGGGTCAGGGGACGGGGTCGTAGCCGCGCATCCAGACGTTCCAGTACAGGGAGGGGATGACGTCGACGTCGAGGATCCAGTTGAGCCGGCTGACAACCGGCGCGGAGATCGACTCCTCGTAGTCGAACTCGGCGATCATCGCCTTGCCGCGCTCGACGAGGATCGGGCAGGCGGTGTAGCCGTCGTAGCCGGGCGTCGGGGCCCGGCCCTCGAGGAGCCGCTCGACGTTGTCGGCGACGACGTGCGACTGCTTGCGGGCCGCCGAGGCGGTCCGGGAGGTGGGCACGTCCGCGCAGTCGCCGACGGCGAACACCGCCGGGTACGACTCGTGCTGGAGGGTGTGGTCGTCGACGGCGACGTACTCGCCGTCGCCGGTCAGCGGCGAGTTCTCCACGAGGAACTCGTGGCCGTGCTGTGGGGGCACCGGCGCGTAGAGGTCGTACGCCAGCTCGTCGCCCTCCGCCGAGCGGACCACCCGCTCTTCGTAGTCGACCGTCTCGACGGTGAAGTTCGGGACGAACCTGATGTCGCGGTCGGCCCAGATCTCCCGGATCCGCTCCTGGTAGGGCGCCTTCGGCCCGGTGCCGAACACCTCCCCGCCGGGCTTGGTCATCACCACCTCCGCGTCCTCGCGGAGGCCGCGCTCGCGGAGGGACTCCTCCATGAGCATGGTCAACTTGAGCGGCGCGCCGCCGCACTTGATCGGCGTGTCCGGGACGGTCACCAGGAAGCGCCCGCCGTCGAACTCGTCGACGGCGTCGCCGAGCGCCTCGGCGGCCGCGGGGTGGTAGAACGGGTAGACGCTGTCCGTCCGGTTCCAGCCCTCCAGCATCCCGGGGACCTCGTCGGGGCGACGGGCGTTCCCGACGGCGACGATCAGGACGTCGTAGTCGTAGTCGGCCGCCTCGCCGGTGACGGTCCGCTCGTCCGGGTCGATCCCGGTGACGGTGTCCTCGACGAAGGCGATCTCGTCGTGGAGGAGCTCCCGGGTGTCGCGCTGCTGGTCGGCCAGGTCCATGTAGCCGAACGGGACCAGGTAGTACGACGGCTGGTAGCTGTGCGTGCGACTCCTGTCGACGACGGTGATCTCGGCGTCGAGACGCCGTCGCAGGACGTTCGCCGTCATCGTTCCCCCGGCGCCGCCGCCGAGAACGAGGACTGACGGTCTGGTCGTTGTCATGGTGTGGTGGGTGTGGGCTGTCTGCTCGGTCGGTGTTCGTCTACGATGCGTCCCGTCGATCCTGCTGTCACCGCGACGCGTCTCGTCGGCTCAGCTGTCACCGCGACGCGTCTCGTCGGCTCAGCTGTCACCGCGACGCGTCTCGTCGGTCGGCTCTCGCCCGTGACGCCGCTCCTCGGTCCGGATCCCCGGAACGGGCTCGTCGATCCACGGTCGCTGGCAGGGCGTCGAACCGGCGGGGACGTCGCGGGGATCAGCGTCCGCCCTCGTCGTCCGCCCCGTTCGCCGCGCCGATCCCGCGGGCCACGGCGACGAGGTAGCCCATCCCGGCTTTCACCTCGGGGTCCCGGAGCGCGCCGACGAGCCCGATCGGGCCGAGCGACTCCGGTTCCTCGGCGCTCGCCCGCCCGACGCCCTCGAGCGTCCGGACCAGCCCGCGCCGGACGTCGTCGTCCGCGGCCGTATCGGCGACTTCGCCCAGTGACGTGCCCGTCTCGGCGAGGGTCTCGACCATCCGGTCGTCCATCGCGTCGGTGACGAGCGCCAGCGCGTCGGCCAGTTCGACGAGCTGGTCGAGCGTGCCGGTGCGCTGGAGAACCGCGATCTGCTCGATCGCCCGGGCGAGCTCGTCCCCGTTCGCGCCGACCGACGAACTCAGCTCGACGGTCCCCTCCCCGGCCAGCTCCGTCGCCGCCAGCCCGAGCTGGGTGGCGTCGGCCGAGAGCCCCTCGATCATGCGGTCGTCGACGCTGTCCTCGACGAGCGCCAGCGCGTCGAGGAGCTCCGCGAGCTGGCCCGACTGCCGGAGGAGGCGAGCGACGGCGTCGGGGTTGTCCGCGATCGCCTCGCGGACCGCCGGCGGGACCGTCGCGTCGGCGCCCGAGGCGGACTCGTCGGGCCGACTCATCACAGGACTCCCCTGGCGGTGAGCCAGTACGACTGGTTGTAGCCGAGCTTCGACCAGTGGATCAGTTTCGAGGGCCGCTTGGGAACCGGCTCCTCCTCGTAGTCGAAGGCGATGTAGGTGGCCTCGTCGCGGCCGCTCTCGATGAAGCAGACGGTCTTGCCGTCGTACTCGGCCGTGGGCCGGTGGCCGCGGGCGACGCTGGCGAGCCGATCGGCGAGCGCGCCGGCGGCGTAGTGGGCGGCGCTGCCGGCCTTGCTGGTCGGCAGGTCGGCCACGTCGCCCAGCGCGTAGACGTCGTCGGCGTTGCGCGCCGCCAGGGTGTTCGGGTCGACGTCGACCCAGCCGTCCTCGCCGAGACCCGCCTCCCTCACGAGGTCGCTGCCGTCGTGGGGCGGGATCGCCACGAGCAGGTCGTACGACAGTTCGCTCCCCTCGACGGTGTGGATCACCTTCGCGTCGGGGTCGACCTCCTCGGGGTTGAAGAACGTCTCCACGTCGATGTCGCGCTCCTCCATGAGGGGCCCCGCCCACTCGGCGACCGACCTGATGCCGTGTGCGCGCCCGATCGGGTAGGTGTACGTGATCTCGACCTCGTCGCGGAGGCCGCGCTCGCGGAACCAGTCGTCGGCCATCAGCGCGAACTCCAGGGGCGCGACCGGACACATGTGCGGGACGCCGATCACCGAGACCACGAGGTGGCCCTCCGTGAACGACGAGAGCTCCTCGCGGAGCGCCTCGGCACCCTCGGCCCCGTAGAAGTGGTGGCCCCCTTCCGCCAGCCCGGGCGTCGCCTCGGGGGTGACCTGTGCGCCCGTCGCGAGGACCAGGTGGTCGTACGAGAGGTCCCGCCGGTCGCCCGCGAACGAGACCGCCTTCCCCTCGGTGTCGACCGCGTCGACGCGGTCGATCACGAGGTCGACCCGGCGGTCGATCAGCTCGTCGAGCGGCCGGCGTGCGTCGGCCGGCGTCTTCTCGTCGAACGGGACGTACAGCCACGTCGGCTTGTAGACGTGCTCGTCACGATCGTTGATCAGGACCACCTCGGCGTCGCCGGCGTCGATCTCGTCGGCCAGCTCCTCGCCGAGGTTGTTCGCGAGCACGGAGCCGCCCGTCCCGGCGCCGACGACGACGATGCGTTCAGTCATGGGTCCTGACGTAGAGGTCCCAGTGATCGTCGAACTCGACGACCTCGAGGAGCTCGTGGCCGGACTTCTCGGCCCACTCGGCGACGTCTGGCTCCGTGTCGGCGTTGGAGCTCTGGAGCCGGATCACCGTCCCCGGTTCGGCGCTCTTGACCTTCCCGATGAGGTCCATCAGCGGCCCCGGACAGGACGACCCGATCGCGTCGACGGTCACGTCGGCCTCGAGTTCGGTTTCGGACATGGTCTTGTGTTCCTCGATCCAACATTACCCGAGTTACTGCCATGGCTCTTGCTTCGGCGTACGACGAATACTCTTGTATGAACTGTACACGAAACGTGTGCGGTGGTCGGTCACTCGTCCCCCTCGTCGATCGCACGGCGATCCGAGCCCACGCGTCGGGACTCGAACGGTCGATCGAGCCCGAGAGCGGCTCCCCGACCGCGGCGCCGTAGCTGTCGATACGGTACGGTTCACTCCCGGTGGGGATCGTCGAAGATGGTATTGTACGCACGACGCAAAACATCCGCTCCGCCTGCCGGGACGCTGTGACGCGAACGAGTTCGTGACCCACGCAAGACCGCCGGGGGGTGCTCGGTGACGTTCGGGATCGAGTCGCTCGGCGGGGCCGCGAGCCGGCGGCGTGACGGGTGGTCTCCGGGCGCGGGAGCGGCGGTTCAGCTGGGGGTGCCCGGCGCGTCGTCGACGTCGTCCTCGTACGCGATCCCGATCCGTTCGACGACCCGGCTGCGTCCCCGACCGTACGGGCGGGCGACCGCCTCGCTCGTGAGCGTCGTGTTCGGGATCGTCACGAGTTCGCCGTCGGGCGTGTGGACGCGCGTGACCCGGAGCGTGATCGACCTGACTTCGTCCTCCCTGTCTGCCCACTCGATGTAGTTTCCGACGTTGAACTCGGGGTCGGCGACGAGCGCCACCCGCCGTTGAACTCGGGGTCGGCGACGAGCGCCAGCCCGCTGACGAGCGACCCGATGACGGTCTGTCCCGCGACGCCGATCGCGAGCGTCCCGGCGGCGATGACCAGCGCGGAGTTCTGCAGGACCTGGCCGAACCCCGCGGCCCCCGCCCCGACGAAGAGCGCGACGAGGAGGACGAACAGCCGGACGTACCGGGAGATGGCCTCCTGGATGGTGGGGTTGTTCCGGTTGCGGCGACGGATCCCCCGCGAGACCACCGGTTCGACGACGTACCAGCCGACGACGAGCACGAGCAGGAACCCGACGAGGAACCACCCGGCGCGGACGAGGTCCGGCAGGAGGTCGACGAGTTCGTCCGGGCCCATCCCCGCGTCGGGCGTCGCCGTCCGGAGCAGTGCGGTCGCGAGCGGTGTCATGTCGCCCCTCCCGTCCGGCAGTCACAAAGGTCCGGTGCACGCGACCGTCCGTCCCCGCCTCGAACTCGAACTCGAACTCGAACCACCGGGACCCTCGGTCCGCCCGTCCGTCTGGCCGTCCCCCGGCGGATCCCGGTCCGGATGCCGCGCGCGTTCGCTCCCCAGCCCGCCCGTGACGACCCGCGGGTCACCCGACCAGCCCGACCAGTCCCAGCGCCCACCGGACGACCTCCGAGGCGGCGAACAGGGCGCCCTCCGGCCGGGAGAGCCGTCGGCCCGTCCACAGTGCCGCGACCATCACCACGGAGAGGACGGTCAGCCACGCCACGGTCTCGAGGGCCACGGGTCCGAACGACAGCGGTCGAACCACGGCCGCGACGCCCAGGATCCCCAGGACGTTGAACACGTTGCTCCCGACGACGTTGCCGACGGAGACGCCGAGCCGCCCCCGCCGCATCGCGATCAGCGAGACGGCGAACTCCGGGGTGGAGGTGCCGGCAGCGACGATCGTCCCGCCGATGACCCAGTCCGAGACGCCCGCACCGCGCGCCAGCGCCGTCGCAGACCCCACCATCAGGTCGCCGCTGACGAGCACGACCGCCAGGCCCGCCACCAGCAGGACCGCGTCGCGGCCCCGGAACGCGACGCGCTCGGTCAGCGCCGTCGGGACCCCGGTCGGCTCCGTCGGGGTCGACTCCGTGTCGTCCGTGTCCCGTCGTGGCTCCGGGTCCGCTCCGTCCGTCGCCGGTGGCTCCGGGTCCGCTCCATCCGTCGCCGGTGTCACACGGGGAGACTCGGCGGTCGTTCCCGTCGCACTCGCCGTCGCCGTCGGGTCGGCACCGTCGGGGACGCCCCCCGTCCGGAGCAGGTAGGCGGTGTAGGCGACGAGCAGGCCGAGGAGGACGGCGCCCTCGAGCCGCGTGACGGTCGCGTCGAGCAGCACCGCGCCACCGAGGAGCGTGCTCGCGACGAGGGCGACCCCGTCGCGGTGGACCAGCGACCGCTCGATCGGGACGACCCGGAGCAGCGAGACCACGCCCAGGACGAACGCGAGGTTGTAGACGTTCGAGCCGACGACGTTCCCGACCGCGACCTCGCCGAGCCCCTTCAGTGCCGCGTCGGTCGTGACGACGAGCTCCGGGGTGGAGGTGCCGGCCGCGACGACGGTCAGGCCGATCGTGAGTTCCGAGAGGCCGACGCGGCGGGCCAGCCGGACTACCGAGTCCACCAGCAGCCGGGCGCCGATCCAGAGCCCGCCCACGGTCGCGACCAGGACGAGGAGCTGGACCGCCGGGCCACCCTGCACCATCGGTGCCTGTGTCACGTCCACGCCGAAAAAAAGTGGACCCGTCGGTCGCGGGACCGGACTGATCGGCTCTGCGTTCGAGGGCGGTCCCCGGCGGCCACCCGGCGAACGGTTCGCCCTCCCGGCGGTGACCTGGGACGACGGCCGGGGCCCGGAACGCGCACGTCACCCGCGAGGCCCGCGCGACGGGCCGCCGGGGCTCGCCCCCTCGCTCCCGGGCGAGCCAGCCGGAGCACTCGTCGCGGTCGTCGCGGCCCACGCGGTCACGGCGTCGCCGGGGTCGATCCGGTCGATCGAGCGCGGTCGATCGGGGTCGCTCCGGGACCCGTCGACCGGCTACCTCGCGCCGGTCAGTCGAGGTCGTCGAGACAGAACCACCAGTCGCGACAGTCGAGCCCCTCCTCGTCGGCCCGGGCGAGGCGCTCTTCGGCGTCGGCGACGGTCGCCGGCGGCTCGCGCAGGACGCGGTCGCCGACGGTCTGGTTGGTCGGCCAGTCGGCGGGGGTGGCGACGTCGTGCTCGTCGGCCGTCCGGAGCGCACGGATCGAGCGGAGGATCTCGTCGATGTTCCGGCCGATCTCCATCGGGTACTGCAGGACCAGTCGGACGAGGCCGTCGGGGTCGACGACGTAGACCGACCGGACGGTGCTCGATCCCATCTCGGGGTGGAGCATCCCGAGCCGCTCGGCCACCTCGCCGCCCTCGTCGGCGACGATCGGGAACTCGATGCGGACGCCCAGTTCCTCTTCGATCCACTCGACCCACTTGACGTGCGAGTGGACGCGGTCGACCGACAGGCCGACGAGGTTCACGCCGAGGTCCTCGAACTCGTCGCTCCGCCGCTGGAAGGCGACGAACTCGGTCGTGCAGACGGGCGTGAAGTCGCCGGGGTGGCTGAACAGGACGAACCACTCCCCCGCGTACTCGTCGGGGAGGTGCAGCTCGCCGTGCGAGGTCTGTACGTCGAGCGCCGGGAACCGGTCGCCCAGCCGAGGCCGTCGAACCGTCTCTTCTGCTTCCATCGTGTCCGATTAGACTTGTGGGTAGCATACACAAATGGTGCGCGTCAGTTCCCAGCGATCGAGAACGCTGACTCCGCGGGCAGTCGAGTCCCGCTCTCTACCGTCTCGATGCCGTCTCTGTCGGGCGATCCAGGGGTCGACTGGCGGCCGGTCAGGTATAAAAGTTAGCTGACGTCTGTCGCCCGTCTTCGATAGTCTGATAACAGTCGAATCGCTAATCGAAATAGTAAGAAATAGACAAGACTATCGGACCATTCGCCGACGGATGAGCGTCGCGAGAACCGTACTCCGGTCGTTCGACGTCCGGAACGTCGCGCGGGAGGACCGCTCGCTCGTCTCGCCCACGTTCGCGGCGATCGTCGCGATGTACGTCTTCGCCGGCGTCTACTACCGGGGCGCGCCCACGTTCCTGCCGGACTTCCTCCAGTCGGCCTCGTCGGTCGGAGCGCTCTCGCTCGGTGTGGTCGATATCGCGGCCGGGCGGTGGCTCTACTCGGGGATACTCCTCCTGGGCGCTCTCGGCCAGGTCGCCGGCGGTGCCCTCGGGGCGACGCTCGCGGGCTGGCTCGTCTCCACCGCCGACTACGGGACGCCGTTCGTCGTCCTCGCGGGGCTGCCCCTCGCCGCCCTCGCCGCGGTCGGCGGCCTGCGGTACCTCGAGGGCCTGTCGAGCGGCGCCGGCGCGGTGCCGGGCGACTGACGTCCGCCGGTCCCTCGACGCCGTTCCGACGGGCGACACAGGGGTTATTCCGAACTCGGTCGCGGCTTCGACCGTGCCCTCCAGTTGACGACCGCGCCCGCGCTCGCCGAGGCGTTCCTGTTCGTCGGAGAAACCGCCGGCCGGGTGCACGCGTTCGGCCCGGCGGACCGGTGAGGGACGCGACGCCCGACGCGACCACCGACGAGACACCAGTCGCGTCGACATCGCGTCGACACGACGTCGCGGGCGCGGCCCGGGACGAGCCATCGACGGGGACGGCCCGGCGACCGGACGGCTACCCGGTGACGGTGACCGGTCGCTCGGCCGAGAGCATGACGTCCTGGACGGTGCTCCCGAGGACCACCTTCTGGACGCCCGACCGCTTGCGCCCGCCCAGGACGATGCCGTCGACGTCGCGCTCCGTGGCGGCCTCGAGGATCTTCCTGGCGACTTCACCCCCGACGGCGACGCGCTCGACGGCGACCCCCGCCGTCTCGAGCCGGTCGGCCGCCTCGACGGCGCCGTCGACCTCGTCGAACTCGTGGGACGGCGCTCCCTTGTAATCCTGGTGGGGGAAGACGTGGAGGACGGTCGCCTCGATCCCCTCGGGCGCCCCCGGCAGGTTCGCGACGTACGCCGCCTGGTGGCGCGCGCGCTCCTCGTCGGGGTCGACCGGGACGAGCACCCGCCGGGTCCCCTCGCCCAGGCTCGTGCTCTTCCCGGTGAGCGTGACGGGCCGGTCGGTCGAGAGCATCACGTCGAGCGTCGTGCTGCCCAGCAGCACCTGCGCGACGCCCGACCGGTTCCGGCCGCCCATGACGACCTCGTCGGCGTCGCGCTCGTCGATGGCGTCCATGATCGCCGCCGAGACGGTCCCGTCGTCGACGACGCGGGTCACCTCCACGCCCGCCTCCTCGAGGTGGTCGGCGGCCTCGACGGCCGCGTCGACGTCGGAGAACGACACCTCGCCGGCCTCGGTGAACTCACCCGGGGGGACGACGTAGAGGATCGTCGCCGAAACGTCCGTCCCGGCGTTCGGCAGCCGGGCGACGTACGCCGCCTGGTGGCGCGCTCGGTTCGCGTCGGTGTCGACCGGGACGAGTATCTCGTACATCACGATCGTAGATTATGGATGCGAGAGTATATATTTCGGGTAACGTTCCCGTCCGTCGGGACGTTCGGGGGCGGTCCGCGGCCGTGGCTGCGGCCGCGCCGCCGCGGCGTGGCCGTCGTTCGTCCGGGTTCGACCGCTCGTTCTCGTGGTTCCGGCCGTTCGACCTCCCCTCCTCCCGGTTCTCACCTCGCCGCCACGCCGTTCCCACCTCGGTGCAATCACCGATCCTTGTTTGTCGCTCCGGACGGTACGGGGAGTCATGTACGACCGTATACTGGTTCCGACGGACGGGAGCGAGGGGACGCGGGGCGCCGTGGAACACGGCATCGACCTCGCGAGCACGTACGACGCGGCGCTGCACACCCTCTACGTGGTCGACACGAGCGTCGGCGTCGACAGTTCGGTCGTCGGGACCCTCGAGGCCCTCGAAGAGGCCGGGCAGGACGCGATCGACGAGGTGATCCGGCAGGCGGAGGCGGTGGGCGTCGGGACGGTCGAGGGCGTCGTCGCCCAGGGCGCCCCCCACCGTGCCATCCTCGATTACGTCGACGAACACGACGTCGACCTCGTCGTCATGGGGACGCACGGGCGCACGGGGCTGGGCCGGGTCCTCCTCGGGAGCGTCACGGAGAAGGTCGTCCGGCTGTCGGACGTGCCGGTGGTGACGGTCCGGATGCCGGTCGAGGAGTCCGAGGACGGGTCCTGACCCGGTCGGCCCGACGCCCCGCGGCCCCCGGGGGAACGCGATCGGACTCGCCGGACACCCGATCGGACGCACCTGACCGGACTCGCCACACCCGATCGGATTCCCTCCCCGTTAAGAGTGGGTACAAGGGTAAAGCCGAGCAGTATTGGGACGCGTCGACGATTGTCGGGTGCCGTGACGCAGGACCAGGAGCAGTCACCCGACGGTGTCGGGGCGGCGTCCGACGTCGACGAACGCGTCGAGGACGACCTCCTGACCGCACTGAGCGACCCCAGATCGAGGGCGATACTCCGCTCGATCGCGAACCGGACACTGACCGCAGCAGAGCTCTCAGAGGCGCTCGACCTCCCGCTCTCGACCGTCTACCGGAAACTCGACCGCCTCGTCGAGACGCCGCTGGTCGAGGAGACGCACCGGCTCGCGTCCGACGGCCGACACCCCGCCCAGTACAGCTGTCCGGTCGACCGGATCGAGGTCACACTCTCCGGGGACGGGAACGGACGCCTCGACATCGACATGTCGCCCCGGTCGGGAGCGGCTGCCGACTCGGAGTTCGCCGCGGGGGCCGACCGGTGACCGACCACCCGCCGGCCGACGACGGACAGTTACGGGACCTCTTCGTCGAGATCACGGGCGAGACGACGCTCGAAGAGCGGCAACGAGGGGAACACCGGGAGCGGGGGTCGCGGAGGCGGCAGTCGGATCCGGACGCCGACGACCTGTCGACGTACGTCGCCGAGACTGTCGCGGCCGACGGGCTCGAGGACGCGATCGACGCGCCCGACGGAGCGGCGTCCGGTTCGGACTCGTACGGCTGACCGTCGCCCCGCGACAGTCAGTCCTGCGCGCGTCCCGGGCTACGACCGCTGCTCGGGAGGCGTCCGGTCCGGATCGCTCAACGCGACCAACTGCGCGCGGATCGAGTCGAAGAGACGCCGATCCAGGTGCCGGTCGGCCGCGATCCGGTTCGCGATCCGCTCCGCCTCCCGCCAGTCGCCGCCCTCCTCGCGGTCGATCCCCTCGCGTCGAGCCTCCCTCGCCCCGGGACCACTCCCGTCCTCCCGTTCGGACCGGGCGAGTTCCCGGAGGCGCAGGTACTCCGTCTCCAGCGCCGCGAGGGCCCGTTCGACCTCCTCAAGCTCCCGCAGTGCCGCCCAGGCCGGTCCCGGGGGCCCGTGCGTCTCCAGGAGCAGCCGCGCGTACCGCAGGTCGTCCCAGTCGCCCTCCTCGTCGGTGAGGTAGGCGACCGTGTCCGTGTAGCCCTCCGGGAGGTCGGCGCCTCGGGGTGGACCCTCGATGCGGCCGTCGAGAACCCGGAGACGGTCGGTTACGTCGTCCGTCACGGTCTCCTCCGGTCGTTCGCGACCGGTTCTTCCCGCGTCGCTGGAACTCCGGGCTTCCGTCTCCCGGCACCGCGCTCTGGTCGCCCGGCAGTGTCTCGGATCGGGCGCGCGGACCGCGCTGTCGTCCGCCGTCGACCGGGCAGCCGGCGAGCGATCGACCGTCGGTGCACGCGCGAGCCGGCGGGACGACCGACGGAGGATCCTCTACGGCGGAGTCGTCGACGGGTCCGTGGCTCTTCGGAGGGCTGGGAAGACCGGGTGCGACTTCCCCGGTTCGCACCGTCGGCCGAACGGGGAACGGTGCTCCAACCAGCCAACCCGTTCGACGAACTCGCGCGCCCGTTCGATCAGCGTGCAGTCGAGGATCGAGGAGACGGCGCACGGCCGGGACGTTGGGGGACGACCCGGCCGCCATCCGGCGGGTCGAGCATCGGGAGGGGACGTCCCCGTCCTCCAGAGGGGTCCGCGACTCCGTACCCCTGCGACCCGACTCCAGCCCCCGGTTCGGTCCGGCGCCGGGCGCGGCGACGAGTCCCGGTCCGACGATCGGTCCGGGGCTCCGACGCGACGGCGACCGGTGGGCGGTCCCGTTCCGATCGGCGATTACCACCGAGCGGGAACGGCTGACGGGTTATTTACAGCGGTTCCGCGTCGTACCGACGGAGGGATGCCTCCGACGGCTCCCGTCCCGCGGACGCTCGAACGCGGCCTGGGCCCGCCCCCGGAGCGGGGATCGGCCCCGCGAATCGACCGCACAGCGACGTCGCGGACGCGGCGTTCGCCTTCGGCCCCCGGTGGAGCGGGCGTGCTCTCGGTCGCGAGGTCGGACGGTCGGACGCTCCCCGACGGAACGTCCGCTCGGGACGGGCCCTCGGAGTCACGCCCGACACGGAGCACCTACCATGGAAGAACGCGTCTCGGGGTTCCGCGTCCGCGGCTCGTGGGACGACGTCGTCGCCCACGGCGACCGGATCACCCGCGCCCTGGAGGCACTCGACGTCGACGAGGAGCCCCTCGCCGAGTGGGACGACTGGCGGCCGAAGGCACACGAGCGTCTCCACGAGGAGGTGAGCGAGAAGACCGTCGAGCGGGCCAGCATCGAGGAAGGCCCCGGCGAACGGGCCGGCCGGACCCCCGGCGAGGACATCGAGCGCGCCAGCGAGCACGCCATCGAGTCGATCGAGAAGGCCGAGGAGGACGGCCCGGAGGACGTCCTAGAGAAGTGGGAGGAGTCGCTCGAACACGCGCTCCGCGCGGTCGACACGGGCGCTCGCCGGGCCGTCCGGGCGGTCGAGAGCACGGTCTACGAGGAGGTGATGACGCGCTTCACGCCGTACTACTTCGACAACGACCTGGTGAGCGCGAACCTCCGGCGGACCTCGCGGCTGGAAGACGGCGACGAGTTCGTCTTCGAGGTGAACGTGGACGACGACGACCTCAAGGCGGACCTCTCCCGCCGGCTCGGTGACGCCATCGACGAGGGGGAAGGTTCGGAGCGGTGAGGCCGTGCGGCACCGATCGGGGGTCCGGCCGTCGGGCCCGCGCTCCGGACGAAACGTTTTGCGACCGGCCGTCGAACGTGGAGCCATGACGCTCGTCGCCTTCGACTTCGACGGGGCGCTCTCGCAGTCCGACCTGACCGTCCTCCTGGGGCGGGAGTACGACGTGGGGAACGAGGTTCGCGGCCTCGCCGAACAGGGGCTCCGCGGCGACGCGGAGTTCGCGTCGACCCTCCGGCAGCGGGTCTCGCTCCTCGAGGGCATGCCGGAGGACCGGGTCGAGGCCGCCTTCGAGCGCTGCAAACTGCGCGAGGGCGCGGCCGAGCTGCTCGGCGATCTCCGTCGCTCGGGCGTTCGCGTCGCCGTCGTCACCGGGAGCTTCGAGCGCGGCGTCGAGACCGCGCTCGAGCGCGCCGGCGCCGCGGTCGACCACGTCGTCGCGAACCGGCTCGTCGTCGAGAACGGGGCGGTGACGGGCGAGGTGGAGGGGCCGCTGCTCGACGGGGGGAAAGACCGGGCGCTCGAGGAGCTCGCCGCGGCCGAGGGGCTCGACCTCGGGCGGACGATCGCGGTCGGCGACGGGGCCACGGACCTCCCGATGCTCCGCGTCGCCGGTACGGCGATCGGGTTCGCTCCCGTCCCCCTCGTCGAACCTCACTGCGACGTCGTCGTGCGGTCGATCCGGAAGCTCCGGCTGTACTTCGAACAGCACGGCGTCGTCGACGGCGACGCGACCGGGGGGTGAGGCGACGGCTCGAAGACGCCGGGGCAGG
>Ga0207797_1001904_pt1 | contig 14812 bp, 12 predicted proteins | sample PRCRCaboRojoPR_6_FD_187275 | JGI IMG/M metagenome (GOLD analysis project Ga0207797, IMG submission 187275) | Marine sediment microbial community from Cabo Rojo, Puerto Rico - PR CR 10% Liquid 1 (SPAdes) | ecosystem: Environmental > Aquatic > Marine > Coastal > Sediment | place: Cabo Rojo, Puerto... | reverse complement strand
CGATTGAAAGCTGGACCAGGGGGCTATTTACTTTGTGGTCTCTTACCTATTAGCCGAAGTCCAGCACGCAACGGAGAGGAAAGTTCAAATTCGTTGAAACCAAAAATGATTTTAAAGATGTTAGGTTTTCTTTAGAGGATCGAAGGCTCCGTTGAGTGCTGCGAAGGCCCGGTCCCTGTGCCGGGCCGGTTGGTCCTTATAACAAGCTATACATGGATTATCAAAGAGTGGTTCATAGGTGTTCATCCAGCACTCGCCAGAGGTAAATAGTAAGGCCTAGTTATAACGGAATACGTTTTTCCCTATCCCTGGAGGGCCAAAGGCTCCGTCGAACGCCGCGAAGTCCGATCTGAATTTGTTAGAATAATTCATGAGCATGATCTTCGACCAGGTTTATTCGTTTTGCGCATCTTAGTGAGGGAAAACTATATCGAATTTTGGGCAAATTCATCACCGGTTTGTCGTGAATTGAAGGACAGAATAAGCTAGAATAGGATAACTACGGAGCGGGCTTCCGAAATTTGTTCAGTCAATATTTTTACCGGAGGTGAGAATCAAGTTTCCCGGGGCGGAACTGGACCATTCGGTCAGAAAATTTCTCGTAATCGAGGTGAGCAATTATGTTACGAACCTTTAATTTTAAATCAGCCGCAGTTTTTTTATTCTCCCTGGTGTTATTGTTTCCGGTTGTTTTTGGAGTTTCGGGGGCCGACGACGAAGTCGTCGTTATCCAGGGAGCCGGCCCCACGGGTCTTGATCCCACGGTCCACCGCGAAGGACCGACCTACAACATTACTCTGAACATTTTTGACTCCCTGCTGAGGAGAACTGCAGAAGGAGATATCGTACCCGCTCTGGCAAAATCGTACGAGAGGGATACCGAGACCTCGTGGATCTTTCACCTACGCGAGGGAGTCGAATTCCACAACGGGGAAGAACTAACGGCCGAAGCCGTGAAGTTTACCGTAAACAGAATTTTCGACCCCGAGCTAAAGTCCACCAGAGCGACCGATCTCGAATGGATCGAGAGCGTCGAAGTCCTCGACGAATACACGGTAAAAATCACAGCAAACAAGGTATTTGCACTCGCGGATCATTACTTTTCCGAACTCCAGATAGTACCGCCCGAGTACGTAAAAGAGGTCGGTGACAGGGAGTTCAACATGAATCCGGTCGGAACGGGACCTTTTGAGTTCGTGCGCTGGGACCAGGGGAACAGGGTCGTGCTGGAGAGAAATGACGATTACTGGGCCGGACCGAGCGAAATATCCGGAGTGACATTTAGGTTCATCAGTTCTGCTGCGAGCAGAGTTGCTACCCTGCTGGGCGGCGACGCCGACCTTGTTGCGGACGTTCCTGTAACTTCTATCGATCAAATTGAGAACCGGGCAAACACGAAACTGGGCGTGGCGACGGGATCCAGGGTTATTTTCGTCGGGCTGGACAGTGTCCAGGAGACTCCGCTGGAAAACGTCAAGGTAAGGCAGGCACTCAATTACGCCGTTGACAAGAAGGCGATAATAGAGAACCTTCTCCACGGGCTCGCGGAGCAGACTGTAACCCTGTTGACCGAGAAGGACCTCGGATTTAACCCTGACGTAGAACCCTATGGCTACGATCCGGAGAAGGCCAGGGAGCTACTGGAAGAAGCGGGCTACCCGGACGGGTTCGAAATAGAGATGGCTACTCTCAGCGGAAGGTATATCAACGACGAGCAGGTAGCCCAGGCCATCGCCGGCTTTCTCGGGGAGATCGGAGTAGAGGTGAAGTTGCAAGTTTTAGAGTTCGGAGCGTTCAACGACAAGCTGTTCTCGAAGCAGATATCGCCCATGTTCCTGGTTGGCTGGGGTAACCCGGTCTTTGACGCTTCTTACGTATTCGACTTCATAGTTAGATCCGATGGATTGATAAGAACGATTCAAAACAAAGAAATAGATCAACTTCTCCAGAGCGGTCGAACCACGACCGATCAGGAAAAGCGCGAGGAGTACTACCAGGAGGCAGTCGAGCTAGTCCAAGAGCAGGCACCCTGCATATTCCTCTACAAACAGCCCGTCCTGTACGGAATGAGCGACCGACTAAACTGGACACCGAGGTCGGACGAGTTTCTCTGGATGTACGACGCGACTGTCGAATAAAACAATCATATAACCAACAAGAGGCTGCGGTCTTAGGACTGCAGCCTCTTTATTATAGGTGGTATTCAATATGAAACATCAACTCTTTCCTTCCGCGGAAGAACTGCGGGGGATCGGCGAGGTTTCGCTTCGAGAACAGGAACCGTCCCTCGTCCTTACGGGTGGGAAATATCTGAACGTTTACACCGGTAAATTCGTTAGAAAAGACATCTGGGTAGCGGACAGGTTTATTGCTAAGTTAACGGAGGAAGAACCGCCCGAGGGGGCGAACGTAATTGACGTTACCGGCAAGTACATCGTGCCCGGATTCATCGACGGCCACATCCACGTAGAAAGCACGCTTCTCGATCCGGTCAACTTTTCGAATCTGGCAATACATTGTGGCGTGACGGGAATCGTCACCGACTTTCACGAATCAGGAGTTACCTGTGGTAAGGAAGGTCTGCTAGCGATGAAACGGGCGTTTGAGTCCACGCCGCTCAAAGCGTTCTGGGCTACGCCAATCAGTCTGCCCTTTCTGCCCGAGATACAGTCCACCGTAAGTTCTTTATCGACCGACGAGGCGCTCGAACTTCTCGATCTACCCGAGACTCTCGGCCTGTCCGAGGTAATGGGGGAGAAGTTCGTCGAGTCGATAAAGGAAGGGGACCGGGAAGAACTGGAGGTAATAAGTCAGGCGCTGGAACGCAGAAAACTGCCGGAAGGGCACCTGTTCAAGACGCTCGGGGACGAACTGGACGCGATGATAGGACTGGGGATAAGTTCCGACCACGAGCCGAGAGAGAAGGACGAGGTCGAAGAAAAAGTCGAAAAGGGCCTGTTCGTTATGTTGAGGGAAGGGACGCTTGCAAGCGAAGTTCAAAAGCTGGCGGGAACGATAGTAGAAAGAAACTTGCCGTCGGAGAGGTTCGGGTTGGTGTCCGATGATATGCTCGCCCGCGATATGACCCGGGAAGGTTACATGGTCGATAAACTGAAAAAAACAATTGATAGCGGTGTCGAGACAGTGGACGCGTTAAAGATGGCTACCTACAACGTCGCCCGGCACTTGAGGGTCGACAACCTGGTGGGGACGATCAAACCCGGCTCGTTTGCCGATCTCGTGGTTCTTGATTCACTCGATTCCCTCGATATCGGCAGGGTAATATGTTCAGGAATACCCGCCGAAGAGCTAAAGTCTGAGTACTCGTTCGAAGCCTCCTACGACGAGGCCCTGTTCAACAGGATTCCCAGGCCGAAACTGACCGATGATGATCTGGAGTACCTTCCGAACGATTTCGAGGGAGATTCGGTAACTGTAAGGACGATTTCGCTCAACGAAACGAACAGGTTTACGGATCTAAACGAACTGGAAGTTGATCTTATCGAAGGAAGTCTCGACCTGGAAAGAGAGGACGAGGATTTGCTGTATCTGGTCTGTGCCAGCCGGGTGGAAGAGGACAACGTCGGGCTAGGATTCCTCGAGGATTACGGGCTCAGGGAAGGTGCCCTGGCCGTCAGCATAGCCCACGACCATCACGGAATAGTGGCTCTCGGAAAGCGCAGGAAAGACGTAATTGAAGCGGCAAACTGGGTAATTGATAATCAAGGAGGCGTGGTTTATCTTAAAAATGGAGAAGTCCTTGCCGGGCTACCTTTGCCTCTTGCTGGTTTGATGGCTACTGACGATTACAGCGAGGTCAAGACCAAGATTGCCGAACTGGAACGAGCCCTGCGGGACAACGGAGCTACCTGGAAAGAGCCACTTTTCCTGTCGTTCTGGCTTGGAATGGAAGTCGCCCCTTACTACAGAATTTCGGAAAGAGGAATACTCAGTACCGAGGACAATACGGTTCTTCCTTCAGTTATCGAACCTAGATAGTTTTATCCTAGAGATTGAGGTGAAACGATGCTGCCCCATTTGAAGATCGAACCAGGAGATCTGCCTGAGTACGTATTATTTCCGGGAGATCCGAGTAGAGCGGATAGAGTCGCAGAAGAAATCTCAAAATCCCGAGTAATAGCCGAAAACCGCGAATACAAATCGATAATTGGTGAGTTCGAAGGTACCGAAGTTGGCGTCGTCTCCGCAGGCATAGGAGCGCCCGGAGCGGCGATAGCTTACGAAGAGGCGATAAAGGCCGGGGCTGGAACTCTGATAAGGATCGGGACCACGGGCTCGCTAAACAGAGAGATAGTGGATAGCGGGGATCTTGTCGTCGTCCGGTCCGCAGTGCGTGACGAGGGGTTTTCCCGTCAGCACCTCCCGATAGAAGTTCCCGCCGTTGCCAGCCTGGACGTAACAAATGCCCTGGTCGTCTCTGCTCACGAGTTCGAGTACGAGTACAGTTCGGGAATGGTTTTAACGACTGATGCCTTCTACGAGGGCGGAGAAGCGCTGGACCGTGAGGGGTTGGTCGACATAGGCGTAATCGCGGTAGAAATGGAATGTTCCGCCCTGTTCACGGTAGCTCAGGTTCGAGGAGTTCGGGCGGGAGCCGTACTTGCCGTAAACGGAGACGCTTCGGAAGACAAGCGGTTAATAAACCGGGCGATAGATAGAGAAATAGAAGTGGCGCTGACCGCGGTTAAGAGACTAGAAGAGTAATTTTTATATAGGTGATTCAGGTGAAGAAACTGATCGGCGGCGGGCCGGTAGTGACTATGGACGAAGAGCGAAAAGTTTTTGGTAACGGTGCCGTCGCGGTCGAGAATGGAAAGGTTACAGAGGTTGGTCCCAGGGGAAATTTTGACTCCGAAGAATTCGACGTAGTCTACGGGGCCAAAGGTAAAATACTGTTGCCAGGGCTGGTTAATACTCACGTCCACCTCTCCCAGCAGCTGGCTCGGGGGATTGGTGACGATGTCGACCTGATGACCTGGCTTCTGGACAGGATTTGGCCCTACGAGTCGAACATGACGGAAGAGGACAGTTATTATAGTTCACTTCTCTGCGGCCTCGAGTTGATAAGATCGGGGGTGACCAGTTTCGTTGAAGCGGGAGGACAGTTCGTCGGTAGCATGGCTCGAGCGGTTGAGGAGTTGGGAATAAAGGGAGTACTGGCCAAATCCGTAATGGACTCCGGCGACGGCCCCGAAGCGATGATAGAAGAGACTTCGGAATGTATCGATTCCCAGAGAAGTCTTATAGAAGAGTGGAACGGTTACGCGTCGGGAAGGGTTAGGGTCTGGCCCGGTCTGAGAACGATTTTCAACTGCAGCGACGATTTGTTCCGGGAAACCAAAAAGCTGGCAGATTCCTACGACGTGGGAATACACGCCCACATAGCGGAGATAAAGGACGAGATAAAATTCAGTAAGGAGACGAGAGGTGCTCCAACGGTAACACACCTCGACAACCTGGGGGTTCTATCTCCTCGATTTCTCGCGGCCCATTCAGTCTGGCTGACGGACGAGGAGGTCTCAATTTTCGCCGACAGAGGAGTCTCCGTAACCCACAATCCGGCAGCAGCAATGCGAGTGCTGGGGTTCGCGAAGATCCCGGAGATGGTCAATGCCGGAGTGAACGTCGGCATAGGAACGGACGGTGCCCCGTCAAACAATAGAATGAACATGCTGAGCGAGATGTACCTGACGGGTCTTATTCACAAAGGCAATAAACTAGATCCCGAAGTGCTTCCGGCGGAAACCGTTCTGGAAATGGCTACCATCAACGGAGCCAGGGCGGCTCTGGATTCGTCGGTGGGTTCACTGGAGCCGGGCAAAGACGCCGACATTCTCATTCTTGATCCCGACACGCCAAATATGCTGCCATTGAACGATCCGATATCTAATCTCGTCTATTCTATCAACACGACCAACGTGGAATCCGTCCTGGTCCGGGGCGAATTCGTCTTAAAGGAGGGAAGAGTACTAACAGTCGACGAAGACGAAGTAATTGCCGAGGCGAAAAGTCACGCCAGTGACCTGATAGATAGAGCCGGAGTTGAGCTAGAGCCCCGATTCAATTACCAGGATTGATTTGATTAGCCGGGTAATTCGGACGATTCTTCCGGTCGCTCTGATTATTCCAGATCCGAGACTGCCTCGATTATCCTTACGTACCCGTCCATCGATTCTTCCATCAGTTCAATGGAGACACGGTCTCGCGACGTGTGGGCGTACTTCTCCTCGCAGGGCGAAAAGCCGATTACGGTGGTTCCTGCTTCGACGAAATAGCCACAATCTGTGGTGAAGTCCCAGGTTGATACCGGTATTTCTCGTTCGTATTCGTCCTCCAGTACCGAAACTACTTTTCGAACAAACGGATCGTCTGGTGATACGTAAAAAGGAGCCTGACGCTCGGGCGAGGTGATTTTTGTGCCGGTGTAGGCTACCTCTTCCAGTGGATCTATCGTCAGTTCGCCGCTTTCGGGGATGATCTTTGCCAGCTTCTCTCGAACCGCCTCCTGGGTTTCGGTCTCCACTCTCCTCCAGTCCACGGAGATCTCGCAGCGGCCTGGAGTAACGTTGCTCCCCGGGTTGTCACAGCGGTAGTTGGTCGGGGCAACGGAGGATTTGCCCAGCTTCCCTCTTTCCATTGTTAGTTCTCTCAGCGCAAGCAGGAATTCAGCGGCGTCGTAGTGAATGACGTCTTCGGGTTTGGCCGAACTGGAATGCATGCTGGTTCCCCTGAAGGTAACGCGGGAAAGTACCCGACCACGGTTTCCGATCCTGATCTCGTTTCCCGTACCCTCTCCCATGATTGCGTAATCCGTATCGAGACTTTTCATCAGGTACTTCGATCCCAGTCCTCCACATTCTTCCAGGACGGCAAAAGCGACGTATATATCACCGTGGCTTCCCGGTACCTCGTCGAGGATAGTGGGCAAGTAAACCTGGGTTGCTATTGCTCCTTTAGTATCGCTCGCGCCACGACCGTGGACGAACCCTTCGGCTACCTCACCACCGAATGGATCGTAGTCCCAGTTTTCGGCTGAACTCACGTCGACCTGGTCCATGTGGGCCGTAAACGTCAGGCTGGGGATCGATTCGTCGGAACCGCCTATTTTTCCTATTACGTTGCCCGCTTTGTCGGTTCTGACCTCGTCGTAATCCAGTTTTTCCATCTCATCCTTTATCAGGTTGGCTACGTCTTCTTCCTCTCCCGACAAGCTGGGAGACCGGATCAGTTTCTGACAGAAATGAATCATATCTCGTTTACTCTTCTCGTTCATAAATAACACCTTTTGTTATCAAATATCTACCTGCGGATCGAAATAGTCCCGCAAAAACCTTCCAATCAGGTTAAAGGAAAGAACTATCGCCATGAGGACGACGCCGGGAAAGACCACCACCCACCAGGCGGAAAACAGGTAGGTCTGGGCATCGTTCAATATGCCGCCCAGCGTCGGAATCGACGGTGGAATGCCCACGCCGAGAAAGCTCAGGGTCGCCTCGGATATTATCATCTGCCCCAGGGTGAGCGTTATAGTTACCAGGACAATTCCCGCGACCTGGGGCAATACGTGGCGGATAAGGATTCTGGTCACGGAGCAACCTATCGCCCGGGCCGCTTCGATGAACTCGTCCTCCTTTAGGGAAAGGACCTGACCCCGGACCAGTTTTGCAAACGTTATCCAGCCAGTAAGCCCAAGGACGAAGACTATATTGAAGAAGCTCCTTCCAATCGCGGCGACGATCGCTATTCCCAGGACCACGAACGGTAGAGCAAGCAAGGCGTCGACTACCCTCATTATTACCGCATCGACCGCCCCTCCCAGGTATCCTGCCAGCATGCCGAGTATCGTTCCCACTACGCAGGCTATACCGACCGAGAGAATTCCGACGATCAGCGATATCCGCGTCGCCAGGAGGATCCTTACCAGTAAATCGCGACCAAGGGGGTCGGTCCCGAGCAGGTTTGGAAAGTGCTCCGGGTTTCCCAGCTCGGGTCCGTTGAGCGACTGCATGAGGTTCTGGTCGAACGGGTCGAGCGGATAATAGTTGGCGAGCGCCGCCGCGATGACTATCGCAACTATCGCGGCGTGGGCGAGCAGAACGACTCTGTACCGGGACATCCGGACGAAGTAATTGCCTATTGAGTCGACGATCTCGTCGAACGCCTCACTCATTCTGGATTTGTCCGGCTCTTTCTTCGAGTAATTCATAATCTGATTTTTGGATTTATCATAGTATAGACGAAATCGACAAATATGTTGGCAATCACGATGAAACTGGCGACCAGAAAAGTAGCTGCCGTAACTACGGGATAATCCCTTGCTGTTGCTGCCTGGGCAAGTAATTGACCGAGTCCCGGCCAGCCGAATATCGTTTCCACAACGACCGACCCACCGATGACAAATCTGAATTGCAGCGACAGCTGGGTCACGATAGGAATGGCGGCGTTCCTAATTGCGTGCTTCAATACCACGTTGATCTCTTTTACCCCTTTTGCCCGTGCGGTTGTCAGGTACTGCTTGTCGAGAGTCTCCACCATGCTCGTCCTCGTAACCCGCGTTATGCCCGCCAGCAAGAACAGGCTGACCGTAACCATGGGAAGGATTAGGTGTTGAAATGAACCGTAGCCCGAAGGCGGTAAAATTGGCCACTGGACGCCGAATAACAGTATCAGCAGCAAAGCTATCCAGAAAACGGGTACCGATTGACCAATTACGCTTACTCCAACTGCAAAGAAATCCAGTCCTTTTGCCCTGTTGATCGCGGCAAATATCCCCAGTGGAATTCCAATGATGGTTGCGAGCAGCAAAGACGAGAACGCCAGCTGGGCTGTTGCTCCCAGTCTTTCCATTACTACTGCCAGCGCGGGGCGCCGGGACCCGATAGATTCGCCGAAGTCCAACCGGGCGACTCGGGATAAGAACAGGACGTATCTCGTGACAAGGGGCCTGTCGAAACCGTAGGATTCGCGGAGTTGCTGTACCGCCTCCTGGCTCGCCGTGGAAGGCAGCATAAGACGTACCGGGTCTCCTGAGAGGTTCAAAGCCAGGAATACTACCGACAGGACGAGCACTATGGCAATTAAACCCTGAAACGTTCGTTTTGCCAAATAGGAAACCAAAAAAGCCACCCCTGAACCCTGAATTATTGGTAAATCTTAATTCATGGGGGCTCTTCTGCAAGGTCGCACAGGAGGTTTGTGTTAAGTCACCACTTCCGAAGGACGCGTAAGCCGATGTTCGTGGGCTATCAAAGAATTTCAGCGACCGCTTAGGCGTGTTGAAGTCAGAGTCCGAAATCACAAATCTTGTAAATTTTCTTAATTAAACGGAAAATATCTGATAAAGAGGTGATTAACGATGTTTGATTCAGTGTGGGATTTTCTGCAGCAACCGATATTTTCCGTGAGCGGTGAAGGGATATCGATTATGTCGTTCGTCTATTTAATCGTAGTCGTACTCTTTACGATTATCTTTTCCCGCCTCGTAATCCGGTTTCTCAAGAGAAACGTCTATTCCAAAATGGAGATTGACCAGGGAGCCCGATATACGCTCTCGCGGCTGGTAAAGTACGTATTCATCGCAGTAGGTATTTTGATCGGATTACAAATGGTCGGGTTCGACCTGTCTATACTCGCCTTCCTGGGTGGCTTGCTGGGGGTAGGTATAGGTTTTGGCCTGCAAAATATCTTCCTGAACTTCGCTTCCGGACTTATTTTGCTGTTTGAGCGGCCTATTAAGGTCGGTGACGTGGTAGAAATCGACGGATTGATGGGGACGATGAAGGATGTTGGGTTTCGCGTTTCGATTATCAATACTTTCGACAACGAGTCGATAATCGTACCGAACTCCGACCTGGTGACTGATAAAGTGAAAAACCTCTCCTTCGGTGGTGACACCAACCTGCGCGTTCACGCTCCGATAGGAGTTGCCTACGGAACGAGTATTAGCAAAGTGAGAGAGATATTGCTCGGTATCGCAAAAAGCGAGGAGAAGATTCTGGAGGACCCACCTCCGAAGGTCGTTTTCAAGGAACACGGGGATTCTTCTCTGAACTTCGACCTCCTCGGCTGGGTCGAGAGCCCTGGAGATAGGGCGGCCGTCCTGGATAGCATGAGGGAGAAAATAGACGATAAGTTTAACGAGGAAGGAATCGAGATGCCCTATCCGACGAGGGACGTCTATCTCTTTTCGGGAGAAGGACAGGAAGAAGTCGACGTGGCGAAGGTAGCTTAGAAACTGGGACAGTGACGCTTTTTGGACTCCCCCGTTAACCTCTTGGTGATAAAGGAACTTCGTAAGGTCGGGTAGAGGTAACGGGGGTCCTACCGATTGTACCCACTCACTCTACGGAAACAATCATTTCCACTTCTACCGGGATATTGATGGGGAGTTCTGAAACCCCTACCGCAGCCCGGGCGTGTCTGCCGTTATCGCCAAATATTTCCTGAAGGACCTCCGAAGCTCCGTTCACTACACCTGGCTGGTCGTTGAATTCGGGCGCACTGCTTACATAGCCGCGAACCTTGACTACCTTAGTTATTTTGTTTAACGATCCAATTTCGCCCTTGATTGCTGCAAGGCAGTTTATAGCTGCGACTCTTGCTGCCTCGTAACCTTCCTTCACCGATAGATCCGCACCGACCTTTCCTTTATATATGGCTTCACCGTCTTTCATCGGTCCCTGCCCCGAACAAAAGACGAGATTTCCCGCCCTTCTCGCCGGAATGTAAGCTCCCACGGGTTCCTGCGGTTCCGGAATATCTATATTGAGCTCTTCGATTCTGTCCTCGTAATTTTTCATAAACGATCACTCCCGTTTCGTTTTATAGTATATCGTTTGCATAGATGGTTTGACAGGTGAAAAAACCCTGAGTTGGACAATTTAGGGCCGGGATTTTACCAGGAAAACGGCTAATTGTCTTTCCCTGGCCCTTCAAGGAACAGTTCTTCTATCTCGTACCGTCGGGGAATTATCTCCTGATTCAGCGCGTATTCCTGTAGTTTATCCAGCACCCGCAGGTTATCTTCGCCCAAACCGTAGGACCAGGGAGATCCATTGAATAAAGACTGTTCCTTCTCCAGGTAGTTACGAGCCCAGACGAGCCCGGAAGTTCTGGGGTCTTCCAGTCTCTCCAGGGCGGCGTCTCTTGACTTTTCAAACGTTTTGTAAATACCTTCAGCGGCTCCGGGAATACTTTCGAGTATTTCGTCCTTAATAACGACCGTATGCATAAGTGGAAAAATTCCCGTTCTAAGGTAGTATTCCCTTTCTTCTTTGAACGGTTTTTCGAATATTCTGGCAGCTCCTTCTTCCCTCTTGACCGAATCGAGAAGCGCCGGATAAAAAGCTCCCTTAAGATCTCCGGAGGAAAGCATATCTTCCAGGCTCCGGTCGTCCGGAATTTCCCGTATATCGAATCGGTTGGATAGCTTCAGCGGGACGTCTTCCTTCGCTCGCCGATACCACGTTACGCTTTCGAGGTCGAGACCGTAGTCCTCTTTAGCAATTCCCCTCATCCAGATTCCCGCCGTGGTCTGCCAGGTGTTCAGGCCCACTTTCTTTCCGGTCAAATCTCCCGGATTACGGACGTCGGAACCGGAGCTCCTGAACATGTAGGAATGACGAAAAGTCCGGTGCGGAAATACCGGTATTGCAGTGAATGGATAACTATCGGAGTCGGTACGGGACGCCAGATAGGAACCGAGCGAGAGTTCACAGACGTCGAATTCTTTCTCCCTTAGCATTCTCCAGTGGCGCTCGGGTGCGTAGGGAGTCGAGACGTTCCAGGCCAGGCCTTCCGGCTCGACTTTTCCTGATTGAATCGACCGGGTTAACTCGTGATCGCCACAGGCGAGGGACAGTACCATGTCTTCTTTAACCACAGTCTCGTAACCTCCGGTAAAGTCAAAACAAGCTTCAGTTATTTTAGGGCTAATTTATAGTTACTACAATCAAGCTAATAGTTGCACTGACTTGAGCTAAACTTGGTTTTTGACGTGCTGATTTGCACGTATCGGGACTCACCTGAACGTGATTTTAGAAAGATAAGTAAAGACCGTTAATAATAAGTCGGTCCAAAGTTGACGTTTGATATCTTTTCTAATTAGTAATCACTTTGAAGTTGCTTGAAGTGTGGTATAAACTTAATTTGAGCGGAAGACGCTAATTTTATCCGGAGGTGGTTAGCGCTAAAAAATCGTCAGGTAAAATAACCTCTCAATTTAACCACTCAATTTTTCCAAGCACCTCAGAAACAAGGAGGGTTAAAATGTTATCGAAAAGAGGCAGCAAATTATTGATTTTGACCCTTAGTTTTGTCCTTGTTTTTTCTCTCCTGGCAACTGCAAAGGAACTCACGATCCTTCACACAAATGACATTCACGGAACCTACCTCGCAGAAGAGGGCGTTGGCGGATTTAAGGCGCTCTCTCACTACGTCGATCGGGCAAAGTCGGAAACCGACGGGCCAGTATTTCTATTCGACGCCGGCGACGTTATGACTGGTACGCCCCTGACGCAAATAGATTTTCACGGGGCCAAAGGCGGAGCCATGTTCGTGCTGATGAACTTCGTCGGTTACGACGCCTGGACGTACGGAAACCACGCCTTTGACCTCGGCCAGGAGAACGCGAAAGCACTGACGACCGTGGCCAAGTTTCCCACTCTGAATACGAATATAGTCCACGTGGATAGTGGAGAACTCTTCGCCGGCCAACCGTATAAGATAGTTGAGAAGGACGGGGTAAAAGTTGGCGTGCTTGGCTCTATGGAAGCAATATTCAAGCAGGAGATCCTCAGAGAGGCAACTGAAGGGTTAAACGTGCTTCCGGTTGAGTCGGCGATCAGACCCTACGCGGACTTCCTCGAGGACAGAGTAGATCTCGTAGTCGTGCTCGCCCAGATGGGCTGGGGCGAGAGCAAGGAAATTCTGGAAGAAGTCGAATCAGTGGACGTGGTCCTCTCCGCCTCCCACCCGGAAAATTCCTACATGACGGAGGACAACCGGCTTTTACATAATACGAACGAGGGGAATACCAGTCTGGGTTATCTGAAATTGGACGTAGAAGGCGGGACCATAAACCGGGCAAATACGGGAATTTACGAACTCAGCACAGAAAATATTTCTCCCGACCCGGTCGTAGCGTCGCTGGTCGATCGGTTCAAGAAAATGGTAAGCGCCCAGCTCGACATGGTTGTCGGTGAAACCGTCTGTGAGCTAACTCCGAACAACACCGAGGAGAGCAACCTTGGGGACTGGGAAACGGACGTCATGCGCTGGAAGACGGGCACCGACATTGCATTCGAGAATTCCGGTGGAATAAGACGGAACATTCCGAAAGGGGAAATCACCAAGCGGATAATCAACGAAGTTGCCCCGTTCGGCAATACCCTGGTCACATTCGAGCTGAAAGGGGAGAAGCTGAAGCAGATATTCGAAACCGGAATCGAGCGAGGTGCCGACAGGCTCGAGGTATCCGGGGTGACTTACAGGTACGACCCGGAAGAACCCGAGGGTGAAAGAGTCACTGAGATCATGGTTAACGGGGAGCCCTACGACCCCGAAGCAACTTATTCTATAACGACCAACAACTACGTGGTTGGTCAGGCGAAGCAGAAGTACTTCGGCTTTGCCGTCGAGGACTTCCGAAATACCGGCATCAAGCGTTCCTCGACTTTAATCGAATGGCTAGAGGAAAACGGTACCATTGGCGAGGAGTACTGCAAACCCCAGGACAGGATTCAGGAAATCGGTATGTGATCGAATATACCGGTAAGAGAGAAAGGGGCAGCCGAAGACTTCGGTTGCCCCTTTAGTATAGAGAATATCCGCTTATTCCCGTTGAAATCCGGGTCATAGTTGGGCTGTTTTTAGTATGGGTCTCGTAAATTTATCTTTATTATACTGCAACTACTCAATTTCGGGCCCAGAACCGTGTTCATACTTCAACGATAAACCGTATCTCTGAAATTATTCAGACATCTTTACGAGCAAACCGGCGAGTGTTTTTCGCTCGTCCGGCGAAGCCGTATTCCACATCTCTTTGAGTAATTCCTCTTCCGGCGTTTCTGGGCATACGTTCTTTGCCAGGAAATCGCCGATCTGGGTTGCCAGGTTTTCCATCTGTTCCTTTGACATACCGGCTTTCTTGCCCACGCTCACTGCCTGATTCAAGTTATCGCGCCATTCGCCCCAATTTCCAACGTAATCCATCAGGTTAATGCACTTCATTTTTTCGTTTACGTCCATGATAACCCCCACAAAATATTTTAATTTTTAAATCATCTTAAGTATAAATTAATAATCAATACTAATCAATAAAAATTCGAATTATCGCTACTTTCCCTCGGATAAATTTCAGACCGTCGTCCCGCCGGAACCCACGTGAGTAATCCAATTTTTGGTATGATGGGCAGGTTTTTCTGGCTCAAGTTTTGATGCCGGAATGGGATATAACTATAGTTTAAGCAGGGATTGCGACCAGGTCCTGGTTGCAGAAAAGCTTACCGCGTATCTGCCTGGGTTCAGAATGATTCGAGTCTCTCTTCGATCAAAGACTTCAAAATGTGCCGATGACAGTGTTTGTCCTCGCCCTCGTAGCAGATAAGTCGGACGTCTTCACCCTCCGAAACTTTTCTGGCTATTTCGTCGAGCCTCTTTTGACTTTCCGGGCTTTCCATCTTTTCCCGGAAAGTCTCTTCGTACTCCTCCCAGGTAATACTACCCCTTTTCCATTTTTTTAGGAGTTCCCTGCTCGGAGCAAGTTCGTTGTTTCCCCGCCCCCTCATCACCA
>Ga0207797_1001903_pt1 | contig 14816 bp, 14 predicted proteins | sample PRCRCaboRojoPR_6_FD_187275 | JGI IMG/M metagenome (GOLD analysis project Ga0207797, IMG submission 187275) | Marine sediment microbial community from Cabo Rojo, Puerto Rico - PR CR 10% Liquid 1 (SPAdes) | ecosystem: Environmental > Aquatic > Marine > Coastal > Sediment | place: Cabo Rojo, Puerto... | reverse complement strand
TATCCCTCGTTCGACGGGTAGTCGGCGACGAGCCGTCCCTCGTCGGTGTCGACCCGGTCGGCCCGCCCCGGGCGCCGGGCGACGACGACCAGCGTGGAGCCGGTCTCGCGGTCGCGGACGACGTCGCCGGGCGTCCGGTCGTGGCGGGGACAGAGGAACGGGCCCGCCGCGGTCCGGGGGACGAACGTCTCCCGGCCACAGACCGCACAGGTGGCGCGGCGCTGGTCCGGCGCGGGGACGAGCCCCCCGGTCACCTCGATGGCGACCCGGCGGAGGTGTTTACACCGCGCCCCCCGGATCGCGTGGTCCGGACAGGTGCAGGTGCGGGCCTCGAGGTCGACGACGTAGGTGCCGCCGTCGGTCTCGACGACGTACCGGCCGTCGCGGAGGGGCCGGACGGCCATCGGCTCCGCGCGGGCGCGCCGGGAGCGGTCGTCGATCCCGCTCCCGCGTCCGAGGTCGTCGACCTCGTCGCCCTCGCGCTCTGCCGGCGGGAGCGTCCGCTTGCGGACCGGTCCCCGGCGCGGTCGAACGTTCCTGCGAGCGGGCGCCCCGGTCGGTGAGGTCGGGTGGGACTGCTGTGACGCTGGTGTGTATTCGGGTGGCGTCATGGCTGACTGGAGGACGGGGCGTCCTCACGGAACGGTACGCGCCGGAGCTACCTAAACCCTCGTTTCGGCTCGAAATCCGGCGGTCTGGGCGTCTTTCGGGTCGATTCGAGCCGGAAGTCGATTCGACCGGATCCGGGGGTTGTGGCCCTTCGTTCGGTCCCGGACGACGTCGACGATCGGGTGGCCGACCGGGACCGACCGTCGGGACGGGTACGAGCCCGACCTGGACCGACCGCCGGACGACGGCGACTGAGGACGAGCCGACCGCGCGACTGCACGGCCATTTTATATCTGCGGGGGAGCTAGTGCCTCCATGCGAGGTATCCGGATCGGCAGCGCCTTCGGGATCCCCATCCGCCTGGATATCACCTTTCTGGTGGTGCTGCCGCTGTTCGCGTGGCTGATCGGCTCGGACGTCGCCCAGCTGACCGAGGTCGTCAACGCCACGTTCGGCTCGACGATCGGCCGAACGCTCGACGCCGACGCCCTCTCGACGTCGCCGATGCGCTGGTTCCTCGGCGCCAGTGCCGCCATCGGACTGTTCGCGGGCGTCCTGCTCCACGAGTTCGGCCACTCCCTGGTGGCGATGCGCTACGGCTACCAGATCGAGTCGATCACGCTCTGGCTGTTCGGCGGCGTCGCCCGGTTCACCGAGATCCCGGAGGACTGGCACCAGGAGCTGCTGATCGCCATCGCGGGCCCGATCGTCTCGGTGCTCGTCGGCGTCGTCTCCTTCGGCGCGCTGGCGGTTGTCCCGGCGGGCGACGCCGTCCTCTTCGTGCTGGGCTACCTGGCGCTGACGAACGTCGCGCTCGCGGTGTTCAACATGCTGCCGGGCTTCCCGATGGACGGCGGGCGGGTGCTTCGCGCGCTGCTCGCGCGGAGTCGCCCGCACGCGCGGGCGACCCAGATCGCCGCCGAGGTGGGCAAGGTGTTCGCGTTCCTGCTCGGCATCGTCGGCCTGTTCGCCAACATCTTCCTGATCGCGCTGGCCTTCTTCATCTACATCGGCGCGTCCAGCGAGGCCCAGCAGACGGTGATGAAGGCCGCCTTCCAGGACGTCACCGTCCGGGACATCATGACCCCCGGCGAGGATCTCGACGTCGTCGAGGAGGACACCTCCGTCCAGGAGCTGCTGACCCGGATGTTCCAGGAACGACACACCGGCTACCCGGTCGTCCGCGGCGGCGACCTCGTCGGGATGGTCACCCTGGAGGACGCCCGGGGCGTCCGCGAGGTCGAGCGCGACGCCTACCGCGTCGACGACGTGATGACCGGCGAGCTGGCGACCATCGGTCCCGGTGCCGACGCGATGGAGGCGCTCCAGTTGATGCAGGAGAAGGGCGTCGGCCGGCTCCCGGTCGTCGACGAGGCGGGGAACCTCGTCGGGCTCGTCTCCCGGTCGGACCTGGTCACCGCGTTCAACATCATCCAGTCGCGCGGGTCGCTCTCGGGTATCTCGCCCCGCGAGCCCAGCCCCGACATCCGGTAGCTCCGGCACGTGCGAGCGCGGCGCGCTACACGTCGACGTTCCGAGCAGGCCGAGGGGCGATCAGGCACGCTCGACGCCCAGGAACTCGACGCGCGCGCCGCCGTCGGGGCTCGTCGCGACGTCGACGCCCCAGCCGTGCGCCACTGCGATCTCCCGGACGATCGCGAGCCCGAGGCCGGTCCCGTCCGCCGCCGTGGTGTGTCCCCAGTCGAAGACGTCCGCACGCTCGTCCGCGGGGATCCCCGGCCCGTCGTCCTCGACGGCGAACCCGGCCGCGGCGGCCGCCGTCGCCGTCCCGGTGTCGACGCCGGTCCCGGTTTCGGCTCCGTCCCCAGGGGTGCCGCCGCCGACGGGCTCGTTCCCCGATCCCTCGACGTCGCCCGTCGCGTCGCCGCCGCGTCGGTCCCCGTCGACCGCCCGGACAGTCACGGTCACGTCCGGGCCCGCGTGCTCGACGCTGTTCCGGACGAGGTTCTCGAAGAGCCGACGGAGTCGCTCGCGGTCCGCCCGGACGACGAGGTCGGTCTCGACCCGGAGCGTCGCGTCGGCGGTGTCGACGGTCCCCCAGCAGTCGGCCGCCAGCCGATCGAGGCGGACGGATTCGGTCGCGTCGACGGCTCGTCCCCCGCGACTGAGTGCCCGGACGTCGTCGACGATCGTGTCCATCCGGTCGAGCGCGTCGACGATCTTCGAGCCGTCCTCGTCGTCGACGAGCTCGGCGTAGCCCCGCGCGACCGACAGCGGGTTCCGGAGGTCGTGGGTCACGACCGACGCGAACGCCTCCAGTCGCTCGTTCTGTCGCTCCAGCGCCCGCTCGCGCTCGCGGAGCGCCGCCTCGCGCGCCAGGCGATCGAACGTCGCCGTCGCGAAGCCGCCGAGGAACTCGGCGAGGTACCGCTCCCGGGCGGGGATCGCGTCCGGGCCGGTCGCCTCGACGCCGACGCTGAACAGGCCGTGCTCGCCGAGCGGAACGAGCAGCGTCGCACCGAGGGGCACCTCGGCGAACGAGCCGTCCGGCCGGGACGCGTAGTTCTCGACGAGGACGGAGCCGTCGGCGCGGAACGCGCGCGACTCGAGACTCGCCGCCCGGACGGGTCCCAGGCCCGTGCCCTCGTCCGCGACCGAGGTCGCGCCGGTCGTCGCAGCCAGGGGCCACAGGACGGCCTCCCGGTCCGCCTCGTCGTCACCGGGTGGGTCGTGCGTGTCGGCCACCTCGTCGACCCCGGTCTCGGTCCCGGTCCCGGCGTGTCCGTCCGCGCCCCCGCGTCGACTCCAGACGACCGCGAGCGACTGCCCGAGTGCGTCGCGCGCCAGCTCGACGGTCGCCTCGGCGGCCTCCCGTTCGGTCGACGCACGGAGGAGTCGTGTGCTCCCCTCCGCCAGGTTCTCCAGGCGCGTCAGGTACGCCTCGCGGGGGCGCCGATCGTGGAGCGACGCCAGCACGACCTCCCGGTCGCCGACCACGACGGTGCCGGCGGTCACCTCGACCGGGATCTCGTCGCCACCCCTGCACCGGCAGCGGAGACCGTCCGTCCACGCCTCGCCGTCGTCGTAGACGGCGTCGACGAACGCCTCGAAGCGCGCCAGCTCGTGGGGGTGGATCGCCGACGGACCGGTCGCCAGTAGCTCCGCGCGGTCGTAGTCGAGCAGCTCGCAGGCCCGGGCGTTGGCCTCCAGGAACTCGTCGCGATCCGGATCGAAGACGATCGTCGCCTCCGATCCCCGCTCCAGAACGGCCCGCCCGAACGTCTCAGGGTCGAGGCCGTCGGTCCCGCCGTCCGTCATGTCCAGACGGGCGTTCGGACGAGCGGACGCCGTTTATCTGTTTCCTCGTCGGGAGCAGCGCCGTCCGTCTCTCCGGCCCGGCCGCCGATCGGCTCCGACTGATACGATCGGTTGTAACTGTGTACCGGTGATTCGACGACCGTTCCGTCGAACACCGGACATGAATCCCGACCGACCCTATGACGCCTCGCCCCCGTCCCCCCGGCGTCACCCTCATCCCGGTGCGTCCCCGACCCCGTCTCGATGGGATCCGACGACGCGGTGCTCACTGCGGCCGAGCGGTCGAGGGTCGACGACCGGCCGGACGACGAGTTCTACGCGTCCCCGCGGTTCGTCCAGCACGTCGACGACGCGTTCCGCGAGCGCCTGACGGCGCTGTACGCCCGGCTGCTCTCCCCCGGCGACGACGTGCTCGACCTGACGAGCTCGTGGGTCTCGCACCTCCCGGACGGGGCGTACGGCCGCGTCGTCGGGCACGGGCTGAACGAGGCGGAGCTGGCGGCGAACGACCGCCTCGACGACTTCTTCGTTCGGGATCTCAACGCCGATCAGTCGCTCCCGTTCGCCGACGGCGCCTTCGACGCGGTGCTGTGTGCGGTCTCCGTCCAGTACCTGCAGTTCCCGGGGGCCGTCTTCGCCGAGGTCGGGCGGGTGCTCCGCCCCGGTGGGGTCGTCGTCGTCTCCTTCTCGAACCGGCTGTTCCCGACGAAGGCGGTCCGGGCCTGGCGCGAGGCGTCGATGGACGACCGGGCCGCGCTGGTCGCCCGGTACCTCCGGGCCGCCGGCTGCTTCACCGACGGCGAACTCGTCCGGCAGGTCGGCCCCGGACGGGACCCGTTCTACGCCGTCGTCGCCCGGCGCGTCGACGGGGAGGGTGACGGCGGAGGCGAGGGCGAGGGCCAGGCCGACTGAGGGAGGCCCGACCGTGTCGGGTGCGTCGCTCCACTCCCGGGCCCCGTCCCGGCGAACGCCGGGTCAGACCGCCTCGACGTCGACCTCCAGAGCCCCCCGCCGCTCGAACTTGCGGTACGTCACGGCGAAGGGGAGCCGGCACTCGTACGACTCCCCCGGGGCGATCTCGACGGTCTCCCGTTCGGTACCGTCGTAGCTCCCCGCGCCGACGTGTGCCACGACCTGCACGGCCGCGTTCTGCGGCCCCTCGTTCGTCACGGTCGCGGTCACGACCAGCATCCCGTCCCCGTCGGCGACCGCGTCGAACCCCGTCAGCTCCACGTCGGTCGGCCGCTGTGCCGATGCCATGGCCGCGATAAGAGCCCGACGACCGTGAATCGTGTTGCCCCCCGCCGTGAGGGTTCGCGGGGCCGGACCCTCACGACCGCCGGACAGGCCGGGCTGACCGACGGGCACCCCGGACGGGAGACCGACGGACCGTCGGTCCCCGGTTCCCGTCGCCGGACGGCTGATCGGTCGGGCACGCCGACGCCCGCCGGACGGCTGATACGTCGGGCGACCGTACGACCCGCATGGACGCCAGGACGCCCCGGGGCCCGGCCGTCGATCCGAACGACGGTCCCGCCGGCGCCCCCCCGCTCGGCTTCCGGACGCAGCGCGAGACGGTCGACGACGTCACCCTCCCCGTCGAGGGCTCGATCCCCGGCTGGCTCCGGGGGACGTTCCTGCTGAACGGCCCCGGCCAGTTCGAGGTCGGGGGCCGCGAGCTGGTCCACTGGTTCGACGCGCTGGCGCTCGTGCGCCGGTTCCGGATCGACGGGTCGCCGGACGGCGGCGGCACTGCGGACGGGCGTGACGACGGGAGGCCGTCCGACGGCACCGCGTCCGGGACGATCCGGTACGCCAGCCGGTTCGTCGAGAGCGACGACTTCCGGTGGGCGCGCCGACGAGGGCGCCTCCGGACGGCCACGGTCGGGACGCCGGCCGACCGGTCGCTCCCGACCCGGCTCCGCCAGACGCTCGGCGGCGAGTTCCTCGACAACCCTGCCATCGGCTTCGTCAGGCTCGGCGGCGACGTGCTGGCGGTCACGGAGTCGCCCCACGGCCTCCGGATCGCCCCCGACTCGCTCGCCACGACGGGTCGCGTCGACATGACCGCCGGACTGGACTGCGACGTCACCCTCGGGCACGTCCACTACGACCCCGATCGCGAGGCGTTCGTCGGGCTCGGGGTGTCGTACGGCCGCGACCGGGGGTACGTCCTGTTCCGCCGGCCGGCCGATTCGGGGGTCCCGACGGCGATCGCCCGCCTGCCGTTCGACGACGTCCCGTACGTCCACACGTTCGCGCTGACGGAGCGGTACGCGGTCGTCCCCGAGGTGCCGTTCGGCCTCGACGCGACCCGGCTCCTCCTCGGCGCGGCGACGGGGACGACGTTCCTCGACGCCTTCGAGGCGCGCCCGGGACCGACCCGCTTCCACGTCGTCGACCGGAAGACGGGCGACCGGGTGGCGGCGCCCGCGACCGGCCCGACGTTCGTCTACCACCACGCGAACGCCTACGAGGTGGACGGGGCGACCGACGCGGGCGTGGACCCCGTCGGGAAGGACGCCGACGGGGCGGGCGACGGGCGGAGTGAGGACACGGGTGGGCGTGTGGGCGAGGCGGCGGCACGGCCCCACCACCTCGTCGTCGACCTCGTCGAGTACCCCGACGAGCGCGCCGTGACCGGGCTGACGGTCGCCGGCCTCCGGTCGGGCGAGCCGGACGTTCCGCCCGGCGACCTGGTTCGCTACCGCCTCCCGCTGGGCGACGGCGGCGGGTGGGCCGACCGCGAGGTGCTCCGCGAGGGACCCGTGGAGTTCCCGACGATCCACTACCGGCGGTACAACGGGCGCCCCTACCGGTACGTCTACCTCGCGGAGTTGGGGGACGGCGCGCTCCCCGAGCGACTCGTGAAGGTCGACGTCGAGGCGGACGCGGCCGTGACATGGGCGGGTCGCGAGGTCGCCGAGGGCGGAGCCGACACCGTCGCCCATCCCAGCGAGGCGACGTTCGTCCCGCACCCGGAGCCCGACGCCGAGGACGACGGCGTGCTCCTGACGCTGGTGCTCGACCCGGCTGGCGAGCGGTCCGTGCTCGTCGTCCTCGACGCCGGGACGCTGACCGAACTGGCCCGGGCCCCGCTGCCGCAGTGGACGCCGTACCCCTTCCACGGACAGTTCTACGACGACCGGGCGCCCGCGCGGACGATGCAGTGACCCGTCCCCGGGGGGCGCGACCGATCCCTCGCCGTGACGGACCGGCCCCCTACAGCTCCGGGAACCAGCGTCCGTGGAACCCGAACGGCAGCGCGTGCGGGAGCGGCGCCCGGGCGAGCATCGTCATCGTCGTCGCGTCGACGGCGACCAGCACCGACCGGCCGGCCCCGGCGTCCAGCGCCACGGAGAGGAGGACGCCGTCGTCCTCCCGGTCCCCGTCGGGCCGGGGGACGAAGATCGGCTCGCCGAAGTAGACCGGCCCGGCGTCGTCACCGTGTTCCCCGCGGTCGTCTCGGCCGCGGTGCCCGTCGTCCAGCCCGTCGCTGCGCTCGCCGATCCCGTCGCCGGCCAGGTAGTCGGCCTCGCCGAACTCGACGACTGCGCCGGTCTCGACGTCGAGCTTCAGGATCGCCCGCGGCCAGTCCGTCACCGGCTGGTCGGTCGACTGGGCGTAGACGTACCGGTGCTCGCGGAGCCACCGGTCGTGGCTGGTCGTCGGCAGTGCCGTGCCGTCGTCGTAGATCGTCTCGCGGTCGATCCGGACCGCCCCCGACGCCCGCGGGTCCGAGAGGCGGAACCGCTCGATCCGACCCGACACCGCGTCGATGGCACCGTCGCGGAGGCGATCCAGTCCGAGCACCTGCATCGACGCCGCGTCCGGGACCGTCTCCAGGTCGATCACGACCTCGCTTCCCCGACCGTTCGCGGCGGCGGCGCCACCACCGGTCTCGTAGGCGTTGACGTGGTGGAACCCGAAGAACGCGTCCGTCGTGGGTCGGGCCAGGACCGCCCCCGACGACCGGTCGACGACGGTAAAGCGGGTGCCGCGCTCGGGCTGCCAGTCGTAGGCGTCGACGAACCCCTCGATCCGGCCGGGCGTGAGGAACGTCAGCGGGTCGAGCGTGAACGGGAACTCCGTGAGCACGACGTACGACGGCGTCAGCGCGAAACTGTGGGCGTACGCCGGGCGGTCGACCGGGACCGTCGCGACGCGCCGGCGGGTCCCGGGGTCGTGCATCTCGTAGACGTGGTAGGCGTTCGACCGGCCGAACGCGGTGTCGACGCCGACGAGCGCGTCCGTGCGGGGATCGCGCTGGACGTGCGCACAGGAGAGCTGTCCCGAGGGCGACGAGCCGTCGTAGCTGGCGTCGCCGATCGTCGCGAGCGACCTGGGGTCGACCTCGAGCCACTCGGGCGTCTCCGTCAGGGCGAGGTAGCGGTCGCCGGCCCGCTCGACGATCACGTTCGCGTTGTCGTAGCCCGGTCCGAGGAGGAACGCGAGCAGTCGCCCCCGGAGCGTCGACTCGCCGGTGGCGAAGCCGCCGTCGAACCGGCCGGCGCGGGCCCGCCAGTAGCTGTCGCTCCGGAGGAACCGGTTGCGGTACGTGACGCGGCCGTCCGCGAAGGCGAAGCGACGGAGCATCGCCAGCCCGTCGAACCAGTGGTCGACCGCCGCGTCGCCGAGTTCGAACGCCCCCGGGCCGTTGCGCAGCAGGCTCCCCGAGAGCCACGCCGGGAGTTCCCCCTCGACGGGCAGCGTCGTCGATACCTCCTCGGTCAGCGAGTGGAAGCCGACGGCGTCGACGTCCCCGGAGCGGGAACGCCCGATGTCCGCGAGCGTCTCCCGGTCCGTCGTGGCGTCCATACCGGTCCGTCGATCGCCCGGGAGTTGGGTCTTGCCACCCTGGGCGTCCGCGGTGCGCGACCGGTCGAGTCCGGCTCCCGGACCGGTCGGGGACTGGGGTGTCGGCGGTCGGCGGTCGGGGTGTCGGCGGTCGGCGGTCGGGGTGTCGGCGGTCGGCGGTCGGGGCAGCGCTCCCGACGCTCCGGTCGTCCGCGGGTAACACTGGTCTGCAGGCGACCCTGGTCGGTCGTCCCCCGCCGTCACGCGTCATCGGATCGGAATCCCCGTCGAAGCAGATCCCGCTGTCGGCTCTCCGAACGTACAGCTCGTCGAGTATCTCGACTGCGTCGACCGGAACGGATCGCTCGAGCCTCGTCTCCTTCACGCCCGTACAGGGGTCTTCCCCTACTCCAGCTGCCGGAGCGCCTCCCGCAAGAACGCCGCGAGCGCGTTGTTCTCCCCCGCCGCCTCGGCGACGATCTCCCGCGCGGCCGCAGCGTCGTCCAGCCGGTACTCGTTGATCCGGGTCACCTCCTCGTGCGGCCGGAGGATCGATTCCCCTTCGAGTTCGTGGAGCACCGGGTAGACGGTTCCCGGCCCCAGGTACACGTCGAAGCGGTGGGCGACGGCCCCCAGCAGCGCCTTGCCGTGGGTCCCCCGATCCCGGACGGCCACGAGGGCGACGAGGACGGGCTCGAGGTTGCGCTTCACCGTGGCCTCGTCGACTGCGGTGCCCCGGTCGTCACTGTGCCTCCCGAGTGGTGCCGCGACTTCGTTTCGACCGCCGGTCGTCGTTCCCTTCGAGTGGCCGACGTCGTCGTGCTCCTGGAGCCGGCGCAGTGACTCGCCGTCCGCACGCTTCGATTCTGCCTCGACGTCTGGCACGCGGTTCCGGGCGTGAGCGATCATACTCCACGCTACGACCCACGCCCACGTATAGCCCCAGCAGCCCGTTCAGCCGGTGAACAGGAGTATATATACCCGTGTTCAGGAGCTGAATACACCCGCCACAGCTCGCCCTGGTTCCAGCAACGACCACCCAGTATCCTCCGATCGAGGGGAGAGTACAGGTGACTCCACGTTGGCGAAGCTCGTAGAGCTGTTCGTCGTCGAACTCCGGATACGCGTTCGAGCGAGCGATCGGCGGGAGCGAGGCGGTCCGAATCGCGACCCGGTCGTAGCGGCCTGCGAGCTACAGTACGTGTTCCGGTCGCTCGCCAGTCGTCACCCGACGGTCGCTCCGAGTGACGAACGTACCCAGGTGTACGAAGCCTGTCTCAGGGTTGTCACGACGCGTTTGTGGCGGTCCTCACTAGCGAGACGACGGTGGTTGCCGTCCACCCACCGACACGACCGCACACGAGACCGAAGAGGGGGGCGACGAACAGGAACAGCACACCGGCGAACACGAAGAACACGACTCTGGACACCGGCCACGCTGCCGCGCTCCCACCGAGCGCGTCGCTGACTGCTCTGACGACGAGCGTGGACACGCCGACGACACCAGCGAGGAGCCCGGCACGGAATCCGGCGGCATCCGGATCTGTCGAGCGGTTCGTGGCGGTGGCTCCTGCGACGAACGCGCCGACGATCATGATACTGCCGCCGACGGTCGCCTCCGAATTCGGCGTCCGGTTCACCAGGACAGCGACTGGCAGCGAGGCGAGTGCGCCGACGAGCGCGAACCGCCACGCCGATGGGAGGGCGCGAGCGCGGGGAGACGAGGGGGGCATTGGTGTTTGGGCTCAACTATGGGCAGCGGGAGTCGATCCCCCTGGTTGTTTGCCGGCCAGCCAGTTCCCGATCCGCGCACCGACCTCACCGACGAGCGCAGCGATTCCGAACCCGAGGACTGCAACCACGATCGTGACCCCGATCGCGAGCAGGGTCGCACTCGTCACGAACCAGGCCGGCCCGGCCAACCCCGATGTGGCTGCAAGCACGTCGAAGAGCACCCAGAGCACCGGGAGTCCGCCAACTATCCCGACCCGAGTTCCGATCCCCCTGCTCTCACCGCCCGTTCGTTCGACCAGATAGCCGGCGAGAATACCACCGAACAACACTGCTCCGAGCGACAGTTCGGACCCCGTCTGCCAGTAACTGAAGGTGGTAAACGGGAGCGAGGCCAACCCACCGACGAGGGCGTACTTCCACCGTGTGGTTCCGTGCTGGGGAGGGGGACCCGTTTCGGGCATAGCGTCTCGATCGCCGGTTGTGGCAGGCGAGTAATAAAAATCCGGGCAGCGTATTCCTGCCATCGACTCGTTCATCGTGTGATGTATGCGTCCTGTACCGTCACGTACGTAGCAGTTCGCCCGCGGCCCTCTCCTTCCGGCAGTACTCTCTGATTTGTCGCGTGTGGCTGATATCCGACGGTTCACGCACCCGGTCTCCGTCACCGACCGGAGTCCCGTACCTGCTGAAGTAGTTCAACAGATACGAAACGCAGGCCGCCGCAGTGTCGATCGTGTCCCCGTTCGGAACGCGGCTCCAGCTGTTCGGTATCGCACTCGTACTCGCTGGCGGCTTCCACGACCTCCAGCTGGCGATTCGTGGGTTCACCACTCCCGGCTCGTGGAGTTTCGGTGCCGTTCTCGTCACGCTCGGGTTACTGTCGGCTCTCGCTGGATTGATCGGTCCTCGTCGTAGCGAGAGCGACGGGTAGGTCACGATCCGTCTCGCCGTCCACTACCCTCTCGCCCGCACAGTGGGGTGTTCTGCGAGGCCCCCTACACACCGCTATCGAGGACAGAGGGCAGCGGTTCGAGTGGAGAAGTTCGGATTCATTGCGAGAGCTATGCTTCGTACGTCTTGCTGGTTAGGACGGGGAAGGTACCGCCGGTGATGGACGGACTAGTTCGCCGGCGTATCCCGGTCCTCGTCTGCGCTCCTGATTCGGAGCGTCGAAACCCGTGCGCCGTCGACGCTGGTCACCTCGACGACGTAGTCGGCTGCTTCGACGGTGTCGCCGACCTCCGGGACCCGACCGAGGCGGGCCAGCACGAATCCGCCGAGCGTCTCGAACCCTTCGGTCTCGAGGTCCGTGTCGAGCGTCTCGTTGACGACCGATAGCGTGACCGACCCGTCGGCGTCGTAGGTGCCGTCTTCGCGTCGGCGTATCGAGTGTTCGCGGCTCTCGGCGTCGAACTCGTCGCGGAGGTCGCCGACGATGGCCTCGACGACGTCCTCGACGGTCGCGATCCCCTCGAGGACGCCCCACTCGTCGATGACGGCGGCCATCTGTCGCTGCTCGTCCCGGAACTGCAAGAGGAGGTCGTTGACCGTCGTCGTCTCCGGAACGACGACGAGTTCGCGTGCGAGGTCCCCGGCGGTCGCCGACGTCCTGCCGGATTCCGTAGCACGGAGCACGTCTTTCACGTCGACGAACCCGACCACGCGGTCGGCGTCGTCGGCCGCGACGACAGGATAGCGCGTGTGTTGGGCCTCGAGAACCGTCGACCGGAGCTCTGACAGCGACACGTCCGCCGGAACGCTCACCACGTCCGGCCGCGGCACCATCACTTCGCGGACCACGGTGTCGCTGAGGTCGAAGACGCGTTCTATCATTTCGACCTCGGCCATCTCGACGTGGCCCTCCTCCCCCGAGCGCATCAACACGCGACGGATTTCACGCTCCTCGAGCGTCTCGTCGGTCTCGGACGCCGGCGGGATTCCGAGCAGACGCGTGAACGCGTTGGCGGTGCCGTTGAACACGACTATCCCGGGGATGAACAGGTAGTACGAGACCTTCATCGGCGGCGCGAGAAGGAGCGAGATACGCTCGGCGTCGGCGATGGCGAGGGTCTTCGGCGCGAGTTCGCCGAACACGACGTGGAGGAACGTGATGAAACTGAAGCCGAGTGCGAACGCCACGAGGTGGACGAGATTCGCCGGGAGCAACGGGTCGAGAACCGGTTCGATGAGCGCCGCCACCGCCGGCTCGCCGATCCACCCGAGACCGAGCGAGGCGATGGTGATGCCGAGTTGCGTCGCCGCGAGGTAGTCGTCGAGGTTCGCCATCACGTCCTCGAGAGCGGCGGATCCGGCCCGACCCTCCTCGGCCAGTTGCTCGACCGACGTGGAGCGGATCCGGACGAAGGCGAACTCCGAGGCGACGAAGAACCCGTTCAGGACGACGAGAAACAACGCAGCGAGGACCCGTGCCGCGGAGAACACGAGGTCTACCATCGCTGCCTCCGGGCGACGCGTCGGTTCGAGCGGTGGGCGACCATGCCGGCGTCTCGTGGGTCGGTCTCTTAAAACGGGAGGAACGTCACTCGGAGGCCGTTCGGTCGCCCGCCGGTTCACCGGGATTATGCCTACGATGTCGGATGGACTCCTCGACGAGTCAGCGTGGATCAGGTGACGAACTCGACGCGAGGACGATTGCGGTCGGAATCGCGATCGGGGCCGGTGTCGGTACCGCCCTCGGAGTCGCAATCGACAGTATCCCTCTTGGAATCGCTATCGGTCCGGGCATGGGTATCGCAAACTGGATTGGATAACTGTCCACCCCATCCGGCACCTGCCACCGGATAGGGTTTTGTTAACCCTACACAGGACTGGTCCGAAGACGAGCCCGTAACCGCCGGGAGGTGACCAGGAGCTCGTGACAGCACTGGAGAGGGTGAACGGAGTTCGGCAGCCTCGGGGGATCAGGGACCAGCGTCCTGGACGACGGTGAGTTCGAACGACGCGTCAGAGGCGAACTCTACATCGAGGTAGCCAGAGGCGAAGGCGGTGTAGACGGTCCCGCCGTTCAGCGATAGCTCCATGTCGTCGATGACCTTGCCGTCGCCGTTCGTCGTCTCGGGCCGGACCCGAACGGTGTAGTCACCGGCCTCGACGGGCACGTATTCACTGTCGGTGAACTCGACACCCTCGAAGAGCACCGGGCCGGCTTCGGCCGTTACGTCAACCGGGCCGGCATCGGGGGAGACGTGGACGACGCGGAGCCGGGCCGTGTTCTCGCCGGGATCGCTGTTGTCGTCAACAAGCGGGAGTACCTGGAACTCCGGCTCGTCGTCGATGACCTCGCCGGCCGCGACGAACGTGTAGTCGGCAGCGTCGAGGGTCACCTCCTGATCGAAGAAGACATCGTCACCGTTCAGCTCCGTGAGCGTGAACTGCCGGGTCCCTGCCGGAACCTCGGCGTAATCACCGACACGACTGAAGGGGATACCGAGGTCGGCGGGGACGACGTCCCCGTCGACGGAGGCGACGATGTCTGGGGCGTCGGGTGACATGTGCGCTACCCGGAGCCGCGCCGTGCCCGCCCTCGTCTCGGTCGCCATCGGCGTCTCCGCCTCAGCGAGGGTCGTCGTCTCGGTCGTCGGTTCCGTGTCGCGACCCGTCTCGGGTTCGGTATCGGTTCCCTCGTCGCCACTGTCGCTGCCACAGCCGGAGAGGCCGACGGTCAGCGCGCTGCCGATGCCCGCGAGCAGGTGTCTTCGGTGGAGGGCTACCATCGATCCGAACCTGATACTGACAGATGATATACTATTCCCAAAAAGTCACTAGACTCTCACCCAGATCTACGTGGATGAGGTAGTCCTTCGGGTTCGCCTGGCCCGTGTTCGTGCCGAGGCTGGTGTCGGGGTCCCACTGCTCCTCCCCGAACTCCCACGATCGCCAGCGAAACAGCATCTTGACCGCTTTCCGGTGACTCGCTTTGTTCTCCTGGGACGAGTCACCGTACGCGAGTTCGCGCATCCAGCCGTCCGCGTGATCGTGGGTGGTCTGGGTCGTGTAGCGATCTTCCTGGTCCCAGACCCACCGGTAGAACTGGTCGAGCCGGTAGGCACGGTCGTTCACAGTGTCCTGGGCGTACCCCTCGCCTTCGGCCGGGTTCTTCCCCAGGTTCTGCATCCACTCGATTAGCCGCACCCGATGCTCGGTGTAATCCTCCTGTTGACGGTCGCTGAGGCGCTTCTGCGTGGGGTCTGGGACGATCTGTCCCCCGTCGAAACCCCCCTCTAAGACTCTTGTCATCGTATCACTCTTTGGGACAGGAACAGCCCGAATCGCAACACGGTAGGCCGAGCAGAAGTGTCGAGGTCCGGGTGCGAGAATCGAACCCGCGTCTCAGCCTCCACAAGGCTGAAGGATAACCACTACCCCAACCCGGACGC
>Ga0207797_1001902_pt1 | contig 14837 bp, 10 predicted proteins | sample PRCRCaboRojoPR_6_FD_187275 | JGI IMG/M metagenome (GOLD analysis project Ga0207797, IMG submission 187275) | Marine sediment microbial community from Cabo Rojo, Puerto Rico - PR CR 10% Liquid 1 (SPAdes) | ecosystem: Environmental > Aquatic > Marine > Coastal > Sediment | place: Cabo Rojo, Puerto... | reverse complement strand
CCGGCCGGGCCGATCCTGAGTACCTCTACCGGGTCCTGGAAGCCGTCATCGCTGCTGGCGCGACGGTGATCAACATTCCGGACACCACCGGCTACACGTCGCCGGACGAGTTCGGCGCGCTGATTCAGGGCATCGTCGACCACGTGCCCAACAGCGACGAGGCCGTCATCTCGGTCCACTGCCACAACGATCTGGGGATGGCCACGGCGAACACGCTGGCCGGGGTCCGGCACGGCGCGCGGCAGGTGGAGGTGACGGTCAACGGCATTGGCGAGCGGGCGGGCAACACCTCGATGGAGGAAGTGGTGATGGCGCTCAAGACCCGCCGCGACGCCTTTGGCGTGGAGACGGGTATCGACACGCGGCGGATCTACCCGGTGAGCCGCATGGTGAGCCAGCTGACGGGCATCCCCGTCCAGCCCAACAAGGCGATCGTAGGCGCGAACGCCTTCGCCCACTCGTCGGGCATTCACCAGGACGGCGTGCTCAAGGAGCGGACGACCTACGAGATCATGAACCCGCAGGACGTCGGCGCCCCGGAGTCGGCCATCGTCCTTTCGGCGCGGTCCGGCCGGCACGGTCTGCGGCATCGCCTAGCCGAGCTGGGCTACACTCTGGACGAGGCGCAGTTCGAGAAGGTGTACCAACGCTTCCTAGAGGTGGCCGACAAGAAGAAGACGGTGGACACCCGGGATCTGGAGGCGATCGTGGCCGACGAGGCGCAGATGTTCTTCGACGAGACCTACCACCTGGAGCAGATCCAGGTGAGCTGCGGCGACCACAGCATCCCCACGGCCACGGTGCAGGTGCGGCGGCCCGACGGGACCGTCGTCCGCGACGCCAACCACGGCACCGGCCCGGTGGACGCCGTCTACCGCGCCATCAATCGCGTCATCGGTGAGCCGAACGAGCTGATTGAGTTCTCGATTCAGGCGGTGACCGAGGGCATCGACGCCGTGGGACGGGTGACGATCCGCATCCAGACCGAGGAACCGGTCAACGGCGACAAGCGCCAGATCTTCAGCGGTCACGGCGCCGACACCGACATCATCGCCGCCAGCGCCAAGGCCTACATGTTCGCCCTCAATCGTCTGATCGCAGCGCGCAAGGACAGCCAGCACGCGCCGACACCATCCCTCTCCCCTGAGGGGAGAGGTTAGGTGAGGGGGGAGCGAGCCACGCCCCGCAACACGCGCACAACCGATCCCTCTCCCCAGACGGGAGAGGCTAAGCCCGAGAGAGTCGGGCCGTGAGGGGTAAGCCCCTCATCCTATTGGGAGGAGAATCATGAGCAGACCAACCGATCATACCACACAGAGCTTCGCAGAGCCACGCAGCTGGGCCGCCAAATGGTGCGGCTACGGCCTGGCCGAGGGACGGAGACGCCCCGGAGCCGCGGCGACGAGCGGAAAACCGTTCGCCGAACCCCGGGGATGGTCCGCAAAATGGTGCAGCCGCGGTCTGGGCTTCCGGCCCGCCGGCTCCAACGCCGAACGTCGAGCGGGCTGAGCATGGGACAGACCATCGCCGAGAAGATCATCGCCGCCCATCAAGTCGACAGCGAAGGTCCAGGGCCCAGCCTGCGGCCCGGCGACTTCGTGGAGGCGTCGGTGGACGTGGTCCTCGCCAACGACATCACCGCCCCCATCGCTATCCGAGTCTTCGAGAGTCTCAGTGACGGCGCCGCTGCCGACGAGGCCGCCGGGGAGCCGGCGAGCGCGGGCCGCGTCTTCGACCCGGAACGGATCGTGCTGGTGGCCGACCACTTCACGCCCAATAAGGACATCAAGTCGGCGGAGCAGTGCCGGATCGTGCGCCAGTTCGCCCAGGCGCAGGGCCTCCCGCACCACTTCGACGTGGGGCGTATGGGGATCGAGCACGTGCTGCTGCCGGAACAGGGCCTGGTGGCGCCGGGCGAGCTCGTCGTGGGGGCCGATTCCCACACCTGCACGTACGGGGCCCTGGGCGCCTTCGCCACCGGCATGGGCTCCACCGACGTGGGCGTCGCTATGGCGACGGGCCGTGTCTGGCTCCGGGTGCCGGAGACGCTCCGCGTCGTCTACCGCGGGAGGCTGCAGCCTTGGGTCGGCGGCAAGGATCTGATCCTGCACACCATCGGCGAGATTGGGGTCAGCGGCGCCCTCTATCGGGCGATCGAGTTCGCCGGACCGGTGATCGAGCGGCTCTCTATGGCCGGGCGGTTCACCATGGCCAATATGGCCATTGAGGCTGGCGGCAAGGCGGGCCTCTTCGCCGTCGACAGGGCGACCCGAGACTACCTGGACGGTCGGCTCTCGCGCCGCTACATAGCCTACGAGGCGGATCCGGACGCCGACTACGTGGAGACCCTGGAGGTCGACGTCAGCGATATTGAGCCGCTGGTCGCCTTCCCCCATCTGCCGGAGAACGTGCGGCTGGCGAGGGAGGCGGGCGAGGTCGAGATCGATCAGGTGGTCATCGGCTCCTGCACCAACGGGCGGCTGGAGGATCTGCGCGTCGCGGCCCGGCTCCTGCAGGGGAGGGAGGTCCATGCCGAGGTGCGCTGCATCGTCATCCCCGGGACGCAGCGGGTTTACCTCGACGCACTCCGGGAGGGGCTGGTCGAGGCCTTCGTCGAGGCCGGCGCCGTCGTCAGCACACCGACCTGCGGACCGTGTTTGGGCGGGCACATGGGCGTTCTGGCCGCGGGGGAGCGGGCCGTCAGCACCACGAACCGCAACTTCCGGGGACGTATGGGCGACCCGGCCAGTGAGGTCTACTTGGCGGGACCGGCCGTCGCCGCGGCCAGCGCCGTGGCTGGAAGGATCGCGCATCCTGATGAGGTATAAAGTGATAGGAGACGTGGAGTGTGAAGCGTGAAGCGCAAGTCGTCAAGGTCACCGGGTTTCTGGAGGAGCGTATGACACTATGTTGATCGAGGGAGAGGTCTGGACCTGCGGTGACCACGTGGACACCGATGCTATCATTCCAGCCCGTTATCTGAACGTCTCCACGGCGGAAGAGCTGGCCCTGCACTGCATGGAGGGCGTCGATCCCTCCTTCGCCCGCAGGGTGGCCGCCGGGGAGTCGACGCCCGAGCTGATCGTCGCCGGGCAGAACTTCGGCTGCGGCTCCTCGCGGGAGCACGCGCCGCTGGCCATCAAAGGGGCAGGCGTCTCGTGCGTCGTGGCCAAGAGTTTCGCTCGCATCTTCTACCGGAACGCTATCAACATCGGGCTGCCGATCCTGACGTGTGCCGAGGCCGTGGAGGGGACCAAGGCGGGTGATCGACTACGTGTCGATCTACGCGCCGGCACCATTCTCAACCTGAACACGGGGCAGACGTACCAGACGTCGCCGTTCCCGGACTTCGTGATGGACATCATCGCGGCCGGGGGGCTGGTGGCATACGCCAGGGAGCGGATGAGCTGAGGAAGGGCGAGACCGTCGTGACCGTCCTGACCGGGCTCACCCGCCAAGCGGGATAGGAGATGAGGGTGAAGGCATCGAGAGTAGCGCTTTACGATACGACGTTGCGGGATGGGACGCAGGGGGAGGGGATCTCCCTGTCGGTGGACGACAAACTGAAGATCACCACGCTGCTCGATCGTCTGGGTGTGCATTACGTCGAGGGGGGATGGCCCGGCTCGAATCCCAAGGCCGTCGAGTACTTCCGACGGGTCGGGGCCCTGGATCTGGAGCAGATCCAGGTGGCGGCCTTCGGCAGCACCTGTCGGGTGGGCAACGCGCCCGAGGAGGATCCGAACCTCCGGGCGCTGCTGGACGCGGGTACGCCGGTGGTGACCATTGTGGGCAAGAGCTGGATGCTCCACGTGGAGGACGTGCTGCGGGCGACGGCCGAGGATAACCTGCGCATCATCCGGGAGAGCGTGGCGCACGTCAAGCGGGCTCCGCGGGAGGTGGAGGTGATCTACGACGCGGAGCACTTCTTCGACGGCTACAAGGCCGATCCTGACTACGCCTTGGAGACGCTGCGCGCGGCCGTCGAAGGGGGCGCCGACGCGCTTGTGCTCTGCGACACCAATGGCGGCGTGATGCCGTGGGAGATCGAGAGGATCACGCGGGACGTGGGGGCCGCCCTCCAGCAGGCCGAGGACCCGGTGGGCGTGTCGCTGGGCATCCACGCCCACAACGACAGCGACCTGGCGGTGGCTAACAGCCTGGCGGCGGTCCGGGCCGGCGCCACCCACGTCCAGGGCACCATGAACGGCTACGGAGAGCGGTGCGGGAACGCCAACCTCTGCTCACTCATCCCCAACCTGGCGCTGAAGATGGGGCTGGACGCGGGGGAGCTGGGCTCCAGCCGCCTGCGGCACCTGACGCGGACCGCCCGCGCCGTCGCCTCCATCGCCAACCAGGCCTCACGGCGTGAGGCGCCCTTCGTGGGGCGGAGCGCCTTTGCCCACAAGGGGGGCATCCACGTCTCCGCTATGCGGCGCAACCCGCTCAGCTACCAGCATATGGATCCGGGGGCTGTGGGCAATCGATCCCGCGTCCTTGTCTCGGAGCTCTCCGGGCGCGGCAATCTGCGCAGCAAGGCCGAGGAGCTGGGCATCTCCCACGAGACGTTGGACGATCTGCCGGAGGTGCTGGAGACGATCAAGCAGCTGGAGCATCGCGGCTTCAGCTTCGAGGGGGCCGAGGGGTCGGTGGCTATGCTGCTCCACCGGGCCCAGCCGGGCTACGAACCGCCCTTCAAGATGCTGGACTTCATGGTCGTGGTGGAACATCGAGAGGGGCGCGGTTTGTTTGCTGAGGCGACCATCAAGGTCCGTGTGGGGGAGGATGAGTTCCACATGGTGGCCGAGGGGAACGGTCCCGTCAACGCGTTGGACGCCGCGCTGCGCAAGGCGCTGGTGCCGACCTATCCTCACCTGGCCGAGTTCGACCTGGCCGACTACAAGGTGCACATCCTCGACGGGGACGAGGGGACGGCGGCGACGACTCGGGTCCTGATCGACATGCAGAACGAGACACGTCGTTGGACCACCGTGGGGGCGTCGGCTAACATCATTGAGGCCAGTTGGCTGGCGCTGGCGGACGCGGTGGAGTATGGTTTGACGGTGGTCGACACGTCTTCAGACACGTCGCCAGACGCATCATTGAGATCAGAGGAGCTCGTATGGACGCAAGAATCGTAGTTCTGGCCGGCGACGGCATCGGCCCCGAGGTCGTCGCCGAGGGCACCAAGGTACTGGAGGCGGTCGCCGATCGTTTCGGTCATCGCTTCGACTTCCAGGAGGCGCTGATCGGCGGTTGCGCCATAGACGCGGTGGGCGATCCCCTCCCCGAGGCGACGCTGGAGGCCTGCCGCGGGGCCGACGCGGCGCTTCTGGGGGCCGTCGGCGGTCCCAAGTGGTCCGACCCGACGGCGAAGGTGCGACCAGAGCAGGGGCTGCTGGGGCTGCGCCAGGGCTTGGGGCTCTTCGCCAATCTACGCCCCATTCGCGTCTATCCGGCCCTGGTCGGCGCCTCCCCGCTGCGGGCCGAGCGGCTGGCGGGGGTCGACCTGGTGGTGGTGCGGGAGCTGACCGGCGGCATCTACTTCGGTCCTCGCCGAGAGGCGACTGACGACAATGCGACGGCGTACGACACCATGACCTATCGGGCCGACGAGGTGGAGCGGATCGCGCACACAGCCTTCCGCCTGGCGCGGCAGCGACGGGGGAAGGTCAGCTCGGTCGATAAGGCCAACGTGCTGGCCGCCTCGCGCCTCTGGCGGCGGGTGGTGACGGAGGTGGTCGAGGCGTACCCGGACGTGACGCTGGAGCACGTGCTGGTCGACGCCGCGGCTATGCACCTGCTCCGCCGCCCGGCGGACTTCGACGTGATCCTCACGGCCAACATGTTCGGGGACATCTTGACCGACGAGGCGTCCATGCTGGCCGGGTCGATGGGTATGCTCCCCTCGGCCTCGCTGTCGACGGGGCGCTTCGGCGTCTACGAGCCGATCCACGGCAGCGCGCCAGATATCGCCGGCCAGGGCGTCGCCAACCCCCTGGCCACAATCCTGAGCGTGGCCATGCTGCTTCGCCACTCGCTGGAGCTGGAGGATGAGGCCGGGGCTGTCGAGGCCGCCGTGGAGTCGGCCCTGGCGGAAGGTCACCGGACGCCGGACATCGCCGATGCGGCCATGGAGACAGAGGCGGTAGGCACCGAGGCGATGGGTGATCTGGTGGCGGGGCGGCTGACGTCATAACGGGATCGACGAGGAAGGAGAAGCGACGGAGGGCGGGCCGTCTGTCGTCCGTCGTCCATCGTCACACGTGGTGGGGTTCAACGCACGGACAAATAAGGATGGTCATGATGCGTAGCGACAAAGCGAAAAGAGGACTTGAACGGGCTCCTCATCGGAGCCTTTTTTATGCCACGGGTCTGACGCCCGAGGAGCTGGATCGGCCGTTGATCGGGGTGGTCAACGCTTACAACGAGATCGTGCCCGGCCACGTGCACCTCGATCGGATCGCAGAGGCGGTCAAGGCCGGCGTGCGGATAGCCGGCGGCACGCCTCTGGCGTTCAACACCATCGGCGTCTGCGACGGCATCGCCATGGGCCACCGCGGGATGCACTTCTCGCTGCCGAGCCGCGAGCTGATCGCCGACTCGGCCGAGGTGATGGCCATGGGCCATCCCTTCGATGGCCTGGTCTTCATTCCCAACTGTGACAAGATCGTGCCGGGGATGCTGATGGCCGCTGCGCGCTTGAACGTCCCCGCCCTCTTCGTCAGCGGCGGGCCCATGATGGCCGGGCGGTATCGCGGCCGGGACGTGGACCTGAAGACGGTCTTTGAGGCTGTTGGAGAGGTCCAGGTGGGTCGGGAGGGCGACCTGGGCCCGATGGACCGGGAGCGGCTGGAAACCCTGGAGCTGGCTGCCTGTCCCGGGTGCGGCTCCTGCGCCGGGTTGTTCACGGCGAACACGATGAACTGCCTCACCGAGGCGCTGGGCATGGCCCTGCCGGGGAACGGCACCGTGCCGGCGGTCACCGGGGCCCGTCTTCGATTGGCGAAGCGAGCCGGCATGCGGGTGATGGGCTTGGTGGAGGAGGATCTCCGCCCCCGTGAGGTAATGACGGAGGCCGCCTTCGAGAACGCCATCGCGGTGGACATGGCGATCGGTGGTTCCACGAACACGGTGCTTCACCTGCCCGCCGTGGCGCACGCCGCGGGCGTCTCGCTGCCCCTCGATACCTTCGACGCCATCAGCGCGCAGACGCCCTACCTGGTCAAGCTCAGCCCCTCGGGTCCGCACCATATGCAGGATCTGGACGAGGCCGGGGGCATTCCGGCTGTGATGGCGGAGCTCCACCAGGGTGGACGGCTCCACGGCGACGCGCTGACCGTGACCGGCGCCACCATGGCCGAGGCTCTGGAGGGGATGTCCCGCAGCGACGACGCGGGCCAAGGTGACGGCGTCGACCCAGGTGACGGCGTCGACCCAGGTGACTGCGTCGACCCAGGGCCCATTATCCGTCCCTTCGACGACCCGCACAGCACCAGTGGCGGCATCGCCGTGCTATGGGGCAATCTGGCGGTGGAGGGGGCCGTGGTTAAAGCGGGCGCGGTCAGCGCCAGGATGATGTCGCACCGCGGACCAGCCCGGGTCTTCGACGGCGAGGAGGCGGCCATGGAGGCGATCTTCGACGGCCGCGTTGGGCGTGGAGATGTGGTGGTGATCCGCTACGAGGGGCCGCGGGGTGGGCCGGGCATGCGGGAGATGCTGATGCCGACCTCGGCCCTGGCCGGGATGGGCCTGGACGAGGACGTGGCCCTTCTCACCGATGGGCGCTTCTCCGGCGCCACGCGGGGCGCCTCGGTCTGCCACGTCTCGCCGGAGGCAGCCGCAGGGGGACTCATCGCCCTGGTAGAGGAGGGGGATGAGATTGAGCTCGATATCCCCGGCAAGCGGCTGGAGCTCCACGTGCCCCAGGACGAGCTAGACCGGCGGCGGGAGGCCTGGCGCCCTCCGGCCCCGGCGGTGCGGGAGGGCTACCTGGCCCGCTACGCGGCCCGGGTCTCCTCGGCGAGCCGTGGGGCGATCCTGACCTAGTGCTCTCATAGACAGGATGCAACTTCCTCCGGGGTTTCTGCGTAGAGTAAGGCGAGATTTCGTCAGGCAGGGTACGGTCGGCCTGCGCAGTGAGACCACGTTGTAGAGGAGTGTGTGATGGACTACGGACGCATCCTGAGTCGCGCCTGGAGCATCATCTGGGAGCACAAGTTCTTGATTCTGCTCGGCGTCATCGTGGCGCTGGGGAGCAGCAGCGGCGGGAGCACCCCCCGGGGTGGGAACGTCGATTGGTCGGCGGGTGAGGACGGCTTCGACTTCGAGATGCCGCGCTGGCGGACGCCGGATCTCGGTGACGAGCTCGGTGTGCCGGAGGTGGCGGTGATTCTCGCCGTCCTTATCTTCGTCAGCCTCGCGGTTATCGTCGGCATCGCTCTGTGGTTCGCCTCGACCATCGCTCGGGGTGGGCTGATCGCCGGCGTCAGCATGATCGACGGCGGGGGGACATCGACCTTCGCCACGGCCTGGCGGGCGGGGTGGGAGAAGGGTTGGCGCCTGCTGGGGATCGGCCTCCTCCCGGCCATACCGGGGCTGATCCTGCTCGTCGCAGGTCTGGGGGCGGCGGGCGTCTTCGCCGGCCTCTACGGCTTCGTCGGGGAGGGGGCGGCCTTGGCGCCTGGCGCCGGGCTGGGGGTCCTCTTCGTGCTGCTGGCCTGTTTCCTGGTTCCCATCGCCCTGATCTTGGGCTTGTTGAGGACGTTTGCCAATCGGGCCTGTATGCTGGAGGACCTGGGCGTCATCGCCTCTTATCGGCGTGGGCTGGAGGTGTTGGTTCAGAATCTGGGGCCGGCGGTGATCCTCTTCTTGCTTCAGATTGTGATCGGTGCCGTCATCGGCGTGGTCATGGTTCTGCCGGGCGTGGTGATGGTCCTCTGCTGCCTGCTCTGGCCGCTTCTGCTTGCCATCAGGGGGGCGATCGCGAGCTACTTCTCAACGATGTGGACGCTGGCTTGGCGTGAGTGGACGGGGCTGGGTCACGTGGGGGAGGTGGCGGAGGAAGGGGCCCCCTCACCCTAGCCCTCTCCCCCCGGGGAGAGGGGCTTGGTCTCTTAGCCCGGGGCTGCAGCGTCGCCTTGAGCTCCCTTGACTAACGGCCCGTTTGCGGTATCCTTAGCCTGCAATGTTCTATGATGAGGCTAAGGTTTACGTCAAGGGAGGAGACGGGGGCGACGGTGTGGTGGCCTTCCGTCGGGAGAAGTACGTGCCCCACGGTGGGCCGGCCGGCGGCGATGGCGGCGACGGCGGGGACGTGGTCTTCTACGTCGACACCCATCGGAGCACGCTCTACCAGTTCAGCAAGCGCAGCCACTTCAAGGCGGAGCGCGGTCAGCACGGCCGCGGCAGCAATAAGCGCGGCGCGTCCGGCGAGGACGTCCGGGTCGCCGTGCCGCCGGGCACGATGGTCTACGACGCCGAGACCGGCGAGCTCCTGGGGGATCTGACCGACCCTGGGGAGTCGCTGACCGTGGCTCACGGAGGGCGGGGCGGGCGGGGCAACGCCAGCTTCGCCTCCGCCACCGACCAGGCGCCGCGGACCGCGGAGCACGGGGAGCCCGGCGAGGAGCGCTGGGTGCGCCTGGAGCTGAAGGTGCTGGCCGACGTGGGGCTGGTTGGCATGCCCAACGCCGGCAAGTCGACGCTCCTGGCGTCGACCACCGCGGCGCGCCCCAAGATCGCGGCCTACCCGTTCACCACCCTGCAGCCCAACCTCGGCGTGGTGTCGCTCGACCCCAAGACTGAGTTCGTCATGGCGGACATCCCCGGCCTGATCGAGGGCGCGTCCCAGGGCAAGGGGTTGGGGCACGAGTTCCTGCGCCACGTGGAGCGGACGCGGGTCTTGATCCATCTTCTCGACGGGCTATCGGGGGATCCGATGGCCGATTTCGAGGCCATCAATGCCGAGCTCGAGGCCTTCAGCGAGGACCTGGCGGAGAAGCCACAGCTGGTGGCATTCAACAAGATCGATATGCCCCAGGCCGAGGAGGCGTGGCCGGAGGTGCGGGAGGCGCTGGAGCGCCGGGGCCACCCGGCGATGGCGGTCTCGGCCCTGACCGGTAAGAACGCCCGTCAGCTGCTCTACCGGGCGTCCGAGATGCTGGCCGAGATACCAGAGGAGGAGGTGGCGTCGGAGGAGCTGCCCGTCTTCCGGCTGGAGGAAGAGGAGGCCGAGCGCTTCACCATCGAGCGGGTCGAGGACGGCTGGCGGGTCAGCGGCGTGGACGTCGAGCGTCTCGTCTCGATGACGGTCTGGAACCTCGACGAGTCGGTGCAGCGCTTCCAGCGCCAGCTGCGGCGTATGGGCGTCACCGAGGCGCTGCGCGAGGTGGGCGTGGAGCCAGGTGACACCGTCTACATCGGCGACATGGACTTCGTCTGGCAGGAATAGCCCGCCTCTGGGCTGACTCCCTCTGCTCCGATGCCAGGCGACGCGACCCGCGACCTCAGACTCGGCGTGATCGGGGGGACGTTCGATCCGCCCCACTACGGCCATCTGGTTCTGGCGGAAAACGCCGCCGTCCAACTCGAGTTGGACCGGGTGCTCTTCGTCCCCGCCGGTCAGCCGCCTCACAAGCCGGACCGGCCCATCACGGAGGCACGCCATCGGGTGGCGATGGTCGAGGTCGTTGTCGCCGACAACGCCGCCTTCCGGTTCTCCCGGGTGGATGTGGAGCGATCTGGCCCACACTACACGGTCGATATGCTGGGCATTCTCCAGGGGAGATACCCGAGCGCGACGTTCTTCTTCTTGATTGGCGGCGACAGCCTGGCGGAGTTCGTCAACTGGCGCGATCCGGCGGGCATTCTGGAGCAGGCGCAGCTGGTCGTCATGCGCCGCCCGGGCTGGAGGGCCGACCTGACGTCGCTGCGGGAGGTGCTGCCGGGGATCGAGGAGCGTTTGACCTGGCTGGATGCGCCGCATCTGGAGATATCGGGGACCGACCTCCGGCGCCGCGTTGCCCAGGGGCTGCCGATCCGCTATCTGGTCCCGCCCCCTATCGAGCGCTACGTCCGTGAGCATCGTCTGTATCGATCCAACGTTCCAACCTACCAACCTACCAACCGTCAAAAGCACCATAAGGAGACCCTATGAACGGTAACACCCAGTCTGGCACGTCCGCCGGCCAGCGCCCGATCCGCATCGGCATCCTGGGCGGCAGCGGCTTCTACGCCATGGAGGGGCTGTCGAACGTTGAGGAGCGGCACGTCAGCACCCCCTTCGGAGAGCCCTCAGACGCCATACGCGTGGGCACCATCGACGACGTCCCCGTCGCCTTCCTGGCGCGTCACGGCCGCGGGCACCGCTTGATGCCCAGCGAGGTGAACTACCGCGCCAACATCTACGCCCTGAAGAGCCTGGGCGTGGAGCAGGTGATCGCGGTGAGCGCCTGCGGTTCGCTCCGGGAGATGCTCCACCCGGGGGAGATCGTCATCCCCGACCAGTTGTTCGATTTCACCAAACAGCGGACCTACTCGTTCTTCGGCGACGGTCTGGTGGCCCACATCGGCACGGCCGAGCCGTTCTGTCCGCGCCTATCGCTGGTCCTGGGGGAGGCGGTGAAGGCGGCCGGCGGGACGGTCCATCCCCACGGGCGTTTCATCACCATCGAGGGGCCGCGTTTCAGCACCAAGGGGGAGAGCTTCACCTTCCGCTCCTGGGGCATGGACATCATCGGCATGACGACCAGCCCCGAGGCCTTCCTGGCTCGCGAGGCGGAGATGTGCTACGCCGTCATGGCCCACGTCACCGACTACGACGTCTGGCACGAGACGGAGGAGGAGGTCAGCGTGGAGGCGGTGGTGCGCATTCTGCGGCGGAACACGGCGCTGGCTCAAGAGGCGGTTCGTGCCCTGGTGCCCAGCCTGGCGGATCTCGAGCGGGACTGCGCCTGCAGCGAGGCCCTGGCGACGGCCATCCTCACCGATCGGGACGTGATCCCGGAGGAGACGAAGAAGCGGCTGGGCCCGATCGTGGACGACTACCTGGACTAGACTGAGCAGGCATGGCGCCTTCAGCCCTTCATCAGACGCAGCCCCTCAGAGGGCGGGTCGTGGGAGCGGACCGCCGGGAGCGCGTTCTGCTACTCCTGGCGGCGGCCTTCGTCCTGGTCACGGCCGTCACCCTCCACCTCGCCTACCCGCCCTTCGACCTCGGCCACCTGGCCATCAGCGGGTCCGTCTTCCTGATCGCCTTCGCCACGGCGCACTTGTCGCTCTGCCACCATCTGCCGGATCGCGACCCCTTCCTGCTCCCCACGGCCGCGCTTCTGAGCGGGTGGGGGTTGCTGGTGGTGGGCCGCGTGGCCCCCAGCTTCCTGCCGCGCCAGGCCACCTGGCTGATGGTGGGGACGCTGGCCATGCTGGTCGTGGTCGAGGTGGGGCGGGACCTGCGCTGGCTGCAGCGCTACCGCTACACCTGGTTGGTGGGAGGGCTGGCGCTGTTGGCCGCCACGTTGGTCCTGGGGGTCAACCCGTCCGGGTCAGGCCCCCGGCTCTGGCTGGGCCTCGGCGGCGCCTACTTCCAGCCGTCGGAGCCCCTCAAGCTGCTGATGGTGGTCTTCCTGGCCTCCTACCTGGCCGAGCGACGGAAGCTGCTCGTCTGGGAGGGACGGAAGGTGGGGCCGATCCGACTGCCCCCGCTGGCCTATGCGGGCCCGCTGGTGGTGATGTTCGGCCTGGCCGTCCTGCTGCTGGCTGCGCAGCAGGACCTGGGCGCTGCTATGCTTTTCTTCCTCACCTTCCTCTCGATGCTCTACCTGGCGACGGCCCGCTGGGGCTACGTCGCCGCCGGACTAGCCCTCTTCGCCGGTGCCGGTGTGGCGGGCTATGCGCTCTCCACGCGGCTGGCCCGGCGCGTCGACGCCTGGCTCAATCCCTGGTCCGGCGCCGCTGACTGGTCCTTCCAGATCGTCCAATCGCTGCTTGCCTTCGGCGCAGGCGGAGTCCTGGGCGAGGGCCCGGGCCTGGGGCGGCCCACGTTCATCCCGGCGGTGCACACCGACTTCACCTTCGCCGCGGTTGGGGAGTCCTTCGGCCTGGTTGGGCTGCTGGCGGTCATCGCCCTCTACGCCGTCCTTCTGCTGCGCGGCTTCCGGGCTGCTGCCCGTGCCGGGCGAACCTTCGAGCGCTACCTGGCCGCCGGGCTGACGGCGGGGCTGATCATCCAGGCCTGGGTCATCATGGCCGCCAACGTGAAGCTGGCGCCCATCGCCGGCGTGACTCTGCCCTTCCTGTCCTACGGTGGCTCCTCTCTCCTCTCCACCTTCATCGCCCTGGGGCTGCTGCTGCGCATCTCAGGGCGGGCGGGCCGGCGGATCGACAGCTCCCCGGGCGCCCGCGCGAGGCGCCGGCCGATCTACCGCACGGCGGCGGCGCTGGCGGCGGCGCTGGCGCTGCTGGCCGTCTTCTGCGGCTACTGGACTGTGGTGCGGTCCGGCTGGTTGGTGGCCCGCGAGGATAACCCTCGTCGGATTGCCTATGAGCGCCGCATCGTCCGCGGGCGCGTGCTCGATCGCGACGGTGAGGCCCTGGCCGGCGTCCGGGTGGGCCCGTCGGGCCTGGTCACCCGCACCTACGCGGTGCCGGAGGCGGCCCCGGTCGTCGGTTATGCCAGCCTGCGCTACGGCAGTGGCGGCGTCGAGGCTGCCTTCGACGGGATCCTACGGGGGGAGACGGGACGCGGGGCCCTGGAAACCTGGTGGGCGGAGCTGCTGCACCGCGCCCCGCAGGGGCGGGACGTGCAACTCACGTTGGACGCTAGTCTCCAGCGGCTGGCTCAGGAGACCCTGGCGGGAGGGGCCGGCGCGGCGGTCCTCCTGGAGGCCCCGACGGGGCAGGTGCTGGCCATGGGAAGCGCCCCCACGTTCGACCCCGCGCGGCTGGGCGAGGCGTGGGAGCGGCTGCGGGAGGATCCGTCCGCCCCGCTGCTCAACCGAGCGACGCAGGGCCTCTACCAGCCCGGGGCCGCGCTCCAGACGGTGGTGGTCGGCGAGGCCCTGGATCAGGGGCTCATCGATGACCTGAAGAGCGACGTCGGCTCGGCGTTGACGGAGCGGATCGCCGTCGATGGTTTCGAGGTGGGCTGCAGCGTGCCCCCCGAGGGCGCGCCGACGTTGGCCCACGCCTACGCCGCTGGCTGTCCCGCTCCGATTCGCGACCTGGGCCAGCGGATTGGCGCCGATGGCCTGGCGGAGGCCGTGGCCCGTTGGCAGCTGACGGTGCCGCCCCCGCTGGTGATCCCCACCGAGTCGTCGGATTGGAGCCGGTCGGCTCTCTCCTCAGTAGAGGACGAGGCGATAGGGCAGGGGGCGCTGACGGTGACGCCGCTCCAGATGGCCCGGGTGGCAGCGACGGTGGCCAACGGGGGCGAGATGCTGGACCTCCAGCTGGCCCTGCGAGTGCAGGCCAGCGACGGCGGCTGGCAGCCTGCCGACGCGGCCGACGAGGCGAACGGCGGCGAGCGGATCCTATCCGCCGCCGCTGCCCGACGGCTGCTCGCCACCTGGCGGCGGTGGGATACGTCGGGTTATGGGGATATCGTGGGACACGGCGGGATGGCTGTGGCCGGCGAGGGGGCGCCGCATGTCTGGTTCCTGGGGGTGGCCCCGGCCGGCGGGGAGCCGCGGTACGCGGTGGCGGTGCTGGTGGAGCAGGCGGAGGAGCCTGGTCGGGCCACGGTCATCGGCCGGGAGCTGCTGGAGGCGGCACTGGCGGGGGGCGAGTAGGGGGGCGTCGTTCCCCCTCACCTAACCTCTCCCCCAGGGGAGAGGGAT
>Ga0207797_1001901_pt1 | contig 14842 bp, 8 predicted proteins | sample PRCRCaboRojoPR_6_FD_187275 | JGI IMG/M metagenome (GOLD analysis project Ga0207797, IMG submission 187275) | Marine sediment microbial community from Cabo Rojo, Puerto Rico - PR CR 10% Liquid 1 (SPAdes) | ecosystem: Environmental > Aquatic > Marine > Coastal > Sediment | place: Cabo Rojo, Puerto... | reverse complement strand
CCGACGATGGCTACGGGAGACGTCATAGGGATAGGTTTTCCTTGCTCCTCTGTCTCGATGTCTGCTTGTGAGCCCTGGACTTCTGGACGACTCACGTCGTCCAGCACCATGGCGATGATACCAGAGTCCAGACCGTCGTCAAGGTAAAGCGGTCATGAAGACAGGGAGGAACCGATGAAGATGTCGCAGCAATCGCAGTAGACGGGAGGGGCGGACTTCGCGGGGCTTCCGGGGATGACGGGCGTTACACAGAGCTACGCGGAGGAGACACAGAGGCCACAGAGAGACTCACGGTGTCTCCTCCGGCAGGCCCGACACGTGGCGCGCTATGGGCAGGACCAGTCCCAATGGGCCACGACTTTGCTGATGTCTACGCTGGTGATGATGCCATCCCCGTCCATATCGTACTGAGAATCCCAACAGGCATCACCCTCCTGGCAGCGCCAACGGTCGGCGACGGCGTCCACGTCGGCGACGTCCACGTCGCCGTCGCAGTCGAAATCGCACGGGTGGCAGACCATCACGGTGTGGCTGTCGCTGGCCGAGCCGCCATCGTTGGTGGCTTCGACGGTGATGGTCTTGTAGCCCGGCTCGGACCAACTGAAGGAGGCTGTGTCGATGGTCGAGTCGCTCGAATGCGTCACCGGCGATAGGTCTGAGGCCTCCCAGACGTAGTCAATCGGGAGGGTGGCCTGGCTCGGGCTGACGGTGGCGGTGAACGTCTGCTCAGAATAGACGCTGACCGAGATGGGCCCGGTGACGGCGACGTCTTCCACCGGGTTGACCGATCCCTCATAGTCGACGTAGGCAGCGCCGTATCCCACGTTCGAGTAGCCATAGCGGATGCGCATATAGCCGTCTTCGCCCCAGTTGGTGCCCCACGAGTTCTTCAAGTACCAGACCCCGCCTTCCTGACTGTCATCCCAGCCGACCAGGACCACACCGTGGTTTACGCCGCCGCCGCAGGCCGTCTCGTCGTAATCAAAGACGCCCCCGTCGTAGTGATGAAACGGAGAGTCTGTAAAACCGGAGCAGATACCCACTGCGACGGGGCCGTGGTCGTAGATGGCCTGCTTCAGGTCCGCCACCGCGGGAACGCTGCCCCAGTGGTCGACGTAGGCGTAGGAGAGCAACTTCTCGTGGTGAGGATGGGATGAACCACAAGGGACACCGGAGGCCTGGTAGGGGAAATCACGTTCGTAGACGGCCCCCGCGTCTGGCTCGCCTGGCGGGATGGCATCTATATAGTAGTGAAAGGCCCACCAGCCACCGTCGCAGCCCCAATCGTCTGTATTACAGGAGACCAGATACTGCTCCGCCAGATCCCGGTCGAGCCCATCCTGGATCTTGATGGCCGACTCGGCCGCTCCGGCCGTGGCGAAGGCCCAACAGCTCCCACAGAGGCCTTGATCCTTCACAGGGGTGCACCCCCCATAGTCACACCAGTTGTAGGTCGAGGGCAAGCTGGAGGTAGACTGAACCTCTGATGCCGGAGGCTCGGAGGATAGCTCGGGCGCAGGCGTTGGGGTGGGCGTAGCCAGGGTCGTGGTCTGGCCCGTGAACGTCCCTTGCCCCTCAACCTCCACAGAGAAAGACCTAGCCGGCGCGGTCTTCTCCTCCCAGGGACGCCGATAGACCAGCCCGAGCCTGGCCGTCCCTTGCTTCAAAGCCTGAAACCGCATAACCTGCTCACCCGGAGCGCCCAGCAAGCCCGGGGAAGAGGACCGGAACTCCGTCTTCCCCACTTGACGCAGCCTGGCCCCATCGATCCCGTCGATCTCCCAGCGATAGCCCGTCGACGGATTGGCCGGCAGACTGACGACCAACACTTGATCATCCTTCAGCGCCACCTGGCGACCAGCGTCCCCTGCCTTGAGCAACACCTCGCCGTCGTTGGGGCCGTCTCTCTGGAAGGCAACGGCCGCTCGTCCGGTCGACTCAGTCCCCGTGAACCACGACGGCACGAGGGGATCGTTGGAGGAGGTGGCCTGAGTCCGAGAAGGAGATACCACAAAGGTGAAAGCGGCAAGCGCCAGAATCAGCGCCTTCACCGCGATCAGTCGCTTCTTCATCCCATTACACTCCCATCCCAATCCTTCGTCCAATCTACCGTGATAGTACGTGATTAGGCGCCCAGGGTCAATGGTAGGTTAGTACCATACAATGACGCTGCTTCAACAGCGCCAGCCCCTCCATAGCGCGATCGGAAGGAGCCGCGCCCCCTATTGTCGACTCGGTAGGCGTCGTGCAAGCGGCACGGTCCGCCCAGGCTGAGGCCCACCAGGAAGTCGTGCCGTCGGAAGAAACGACACCAGGGGTCGTGGAGGAGCGTGCCGCTGGTCTGGAGCGCGTGGACGATGTGCATCCACGGCCCTCGGGCCGCCTCCTGTAGCTCTGCCGCCCAGCGAAAGGAGTCGATCCCCATGTGCAATGGCTCGCCGCCCTGCCAGCCGAAGATCACCTCTCAGAAGCGACATCTCGGCCCCGTTCTCACAGTCGACGGCCGAACCCGAATCCGATGGGTGGCGGTCAACGCGCCATGGCCGGCAGAGAAACCAACGATGATGGAATCGGAGATGATGGCCGTATGGAGCCTCTTCTGGGGCGGCAACTCAAGCACGTGACCATCATACCATATCCGAGCGTCCTTACCAGGGAGAAATGACCTCACGCGAAGGCGCTCGACAAACGTCGCGATCTCGGTTAAACTAGTCATGAGACCATCAGACCAGCGTACCGTTTCCAGCTTCCGGTCAGCGGCGTCAGGCCGGAGGCAGTGTCGGAGACGAGATCCACACGTTCGTCGATGTCGCATTGCGTGCAGGAGGTAGGGCTATCGACCCGTCCAGCGCATCAACACCAGGGTCCGTCGGTGCCACGAAGGCTGAACGCGGAATCGTCTGCTCAGCACCCGGTCGGGCGAGCATCATCGGCAACCCAACGGATATGTACGGCGGCTCGGTGATCTCCTGTTCGGTCGATATGCGGGCCTACGCGCGCGTTACACCGGCTTCGGGTCTGGTGTTGGAGACCCGTGGAGAGATTTGCCGCATTGTCGACCGAGACGACTTGCGTCTCCAAGGTGATCTCTTCGACGTCGCGCGGGCTATCCTCAGCCATATGCAGCTGCCCCCTCTCAAGTGCCGCGTGCAGTACGGGAGCGAGATCCCGATGCAGAGCGGCCTTTCGGGCTCCACTGCGCTGTTAGTGGCGCTCCTCCAGGCGCTCCTGACCTGGCAAGGCCGGGAGTTGAACCGATATCGACTGGCCGAGCGGACCCGCTCCATCGAGCTGAACCACTTGAACGTCGTATGCGGCTACCAGGACGCCTATATGTGCACCTTCGGGGGCCTTAACTACATAGATTTCCGCGGCAAGGCGTTCCACGACGGCAAAGGGGCGCAGATCTTCGCCACCGTTGAGCCGCTGGCTGAGGACGTCTCAGAACTACCCTTCGTGTTGGGCTACACCGGTGAGCAGCATTCGTCTGGGCAAGTGCATCGTCCTATCCTAGAGCGCTGGTTGGAGGGCGAGCAAGCGGTGGTCGAGGGCTACGATCGCATCACGGAGATCGCCCGCGTGGCCAAGACGTCCCTACTTCTGCAGGACTGGCCCACGTTAGGCGACCTGATGAACGAGAACCACGCCATTCAGCGGGACCTGGGCGGATCCGGCACGTCCAACGAACAGTTGATCACTGCCGCGCTGACGGCGGGCGCGCTGGGGGCCAAACTGGCCGGCGCCGGCAGCGGCGGCACGATCATCGCCCTTTGGCCGTGGCAGGAGACCACGCGGCTGGAGGAGACACTACACGACGCAGGAGCATCCGGCATCCATCGCCTGGCGATAGCGCCCGGGGTGACGCGATCAACCGACGTCGCCATGCGATCGACGAGGGTGTAAGGAGGGAGCTAGCGTATGAATGACACGTCCGAGTTTGATAAGGCGCGAGAGCTACTGGCTGAATTCAAGGGCGACGCCTACCTCTACGGCGCTGGCGTCCTTGCGCGAGTGGGAGACGTCGTCGCAAAGAACGGGGGACGGGCCGCTCTGGTGCGCAGCACCTTCCCCGGAACAGATGACTTCGTGCACACCATCGAGGGATCGCTCTCCGAGGCCGGCATCGAGCTGGTGGGCGTGATCAAAGGCCCGCGGCCCAATGCCCCACGCGAAGATCTGATGCGCATGACCGAGGAGCTCGAAGCCAGCGACCCCGACGTGATCATCAGCTTTGGAGGCGGGAGCAACACCGACGCCACGAAAGCCGCGGAGGTGCTGCGAGCGCTGGGAGGTGAGATCGACGCCTACTTCGGCACCGGCGCAGTGAGCCAGGCCCTGGAGAGCCAGGGCAAGTCGTTGACGCCTCACGTCGCGATCCAGACAGCTGCGAGCTCCGCCGCCCACCTGACCAAGTACTCGAACATCACCGACCTCTCGACGGGCCAGAAGAAGCTCATCGTCGACGAGGCCATTGTGCCCAGACATCCCGTCTTCGACTACGTGGTCACCTACGACGCTCCCTTCTCCCTGACGGCGGATGGAGCCCTGGACGGTATCTCCCATTCCCTGGAGGTGCTCTATGGAGCGGTGGGCAAGCCGTACTATGACAAGGCGGAGGAGATCGCGGAGACCGGTATCGGTCTGATCGTCAAGTACCTCCAGGACGCCATCGATTACCCGAAGGATGTGAGAGCTCGCGAGGCGCTCTGTCTGGGCACCGATATGGGGGGATATGCCATCATGGTGGGCGGCACCAACGGCGGCCACCTGACCAGTTTCTCGCTGGTGGACGTGCTGAGCCACGGGCGGGCCTGCGCGATTATGAACCCCTACTACTCGGTCCTCTTCGCCCCCGCCATCGAGCGGCCGCTCCACGTGATCGGCCGCATCTACCGGGACGCCGGCTACACCGACGCGGACGTCGAGGCGATCACCGGACGTGAGCTGGGCATAGCGGTCGCCGAGGCGATGCTGGCGTTGAGCCGCGAGATCGGCTTCCCAACCCGCCTCCGTGACGTCGAGGGATTCGAGGACGAACACATCGAGCGCGCTCTGAGAGCGGCCAAAGACCCGCAGCTGAAGATGAAGCTGCAGAACATGCCGATACCCCTGACGCCGGATAGGATAGACACCACTATGGGATCGGTTTTGGAGGCGGCGGCGGAAGGGGACCCTGCGCTGGTCAAGAACGTCGAATAGAGACGCAGGGTCCTTCGCCCACGTCTCTGTTCCGTCACCCGCAAGACCCAGCCCAGGACGGCGTCCGGGGGGCGTCCTCCTGCGTCAGGCTATGATGATCTGTACGACGGTCCCCGCCGCGTAGGCCCCTCCTGGCGGCGCCCCCCACTCACGACCTCGATCTCGCCCCCTACTCGTCTGTTTCCGCCACCTATTGTATCATGGGGGTGCGCAGAGGTGCGTCCCAGGTCAAGACGCCGCTTTCGACTAGCAGATAAGGTGCCAATCCGGCGCTAGGAGATGTTCAGCGGAGGAGAGAGATGATCGTAAGACTGGCTTATGGCAAGACAGGTCTGGAGATTGAGCTGCCCGACCGGGCCGACGTCACCGTCCTGGAGCCGACCTACGTGCCGGGTCTGCCCGATCAGGCCGCAGCATTGCGCAGGGGTCTGCAGGAGCCAATTGCGTCGCCGCCCCTGAAGGAGCTGGTCGAGCCCTCGGACGAGGTCGGCATCGCCTTCAGCGACATCACGCGCCCGACGCCGAACGACCTGATGCTGCCAATCCTGTTGGAGGGGCTGGCTCACGTGCCGACCGAGGCCATCACGCTGTTCAACGGCACCGGCACGCACCGCCCCAACACGGAGGGAGAGCTGCGCCGCATGCTGGGCGACGAGATCGTGGATCGGTATCGCATCGTGCAGAACGACGCCAACGACCAAGCCTCCCACGTGCTGGTCGGTAGGACCTCCGGGGGCAACGACGTCTGGCTTCACCGGGCGTTCGTAGCCTGCGACGTCAGGATCCTGACCGGTTTCATCGAACCGCACTTCTTCGCCGGCTTCTCCGGCGGAGGGAAAGCCGTGATGCCCGGCCTGGCGCTGCTGGAGACGGTGATGCGCAACCACAGCGCGAAGCACCTGGACCACCCCAAGACGCGCTGGGGCATCCGAGAGGGGAATCCTCTCTGGGACGACATCCACGAGGCAGCGGGCCTGATAGAACCGACCTTCCTGCTCAACGTGACCCTCAACCGCGACCACGAGATCACGGGCGTCTTCGCCGGGGATTGGGAGGAGGCCCACGCTCGTGGGTGCGCCTCCGTCAAGCGTGCGGCGATGGTGCCGGTCGAGGAGCCCTTCGACGTGGTGATCACCAGCAACTCGGGCTACCCCTTGGATCTGAACGTTTATCAGTCGGTGAAGGGTATGAGCGCAGCCGCGCAGGTGGTGAAGGACGGCGGCAGCATCATCGTCGCCGCCGACTGCTGGGACGGCATCCCCGAGCATGGCGACTACGGACGCTTACTATCCGAAACGGACAGCGTGGCCTCCCTTTTGGAGACGGTACGAGACCCAAGCTGCGAACGTCAGGACACGTGGCAGGGCCACATCCAGGGCCTGATCAGCCAGAGAGCGGACGTCTTCTTCTACAGCCACCATCTGACCGACGAGCAGATCCGGGACGCGCTGCTGATCCCCTGTCGGGACGTGGAGGAGACGGTGGAGGCGCTGCTGCAGCGTTACGGAGCGGGCGCCACGGTCTGCGTTCTGCCCGAGGGTCCTCAGACGGTCCCGTACGTCCAGGCTGGCTGAACCGACGGACGAGAAACCGCGATCGATACACGCCTCCCCCTGATCTCTGGCTCTGGACCTACTATGATAGATAAGAGACAAAGGAACAGACGATGCTTTTCGACCTGCCGCTAGATGACTTGAGAACCTACCTCCCGCCGCGGGAGGAGCCACCCGACTTCGACGCCTTCTGGCAGCGGACGCTGGCGGAGACGAGGCGTTCGCCGCTGGAGGCCACGTTCCAACCCGCCGACTGCGGGCTTCAGACGGTGGAGGCCTTCGACGTCACCTTCCATGGCTATGGCGGTCAGCCGGTCAAGGGTTGGCTGCTGCTTCCTCGACACCGCCCTCAGGCCCCTCCCTGCGTGGTGGAATACGTCGGCTACGGCGGCGGTCGGGGGCTGCCGACTGACTGGCTGGTCTGGAGCAGCGCTGGCTATGCCCACCTGGTGATGGACACGCGAGGACAGGGCAGCGCCTGGCTGCAGGGCGAGACGCCGGATCCGGAGAGCGAGGGGGCTAATCCTCACTATCCGGGCTTTATGACCCGCGGCATCTTGAGAGCGGAGACCTACTACTACCGCCGCGTCATCGCTGACGCCGTGCGGGCCGTAGAGGCCGTCCGCGCCCACCCCGGCGTCGACGCCGATCGTGTGGCGGTCGCGGGCAGGAGCCAGGGTGGTGGCCTGGCGCTGGCGGTCGCCGGCCTGATCCCGGAGGTGTCGGTAGCTATGCCCGACGTGCCGTTCCTCTGCCACTATCGACGCGCCACCGAGGTCACCGATGCAGCCCCCTACAGCGAGATCGCCAGCTACTGCCGCACCCATCGGGACAAGGTCGAGACCGCCTTCGAGACCCTCTCCTATTACGACGGGGTCAACTTCGCCGTTCGGGCCGACAGCCAGGCTCTCTTCTCCGTCGGCCTGATGGACCAGGTCTGTCCACCGTCGACGGTCTTCGCGGCCTACAACCACTTCGCCGGGCCGAAGGCGATCAACGTCTACCGGTACAACCAGCACGACGGAGGTGGCACCCATCACGTCGCCAGGCAGATCGCGTTCCTCGCCGATCTGTGGCGCTGACGCCTCCGAAAAACGGATTCTATGGTGCATGGCCGTTGTGAAGCGTTGGAGCGCAGCGACATACGTTGACGCCCTTCAGTGGTTGGCGCCTGATGCCAACGCAAGGCGCAGGCTTCTTCCAGCAGAGCCAGCACTGAGGGACCAGGGTAGTCCAGGCCAGAGAGCCGCAACCAGCAGGCATAAGCAGCAAGGAGGCAATATGACAGAGCGATACACCATCGGTTTCATCGGTCTAGGCGTCATGGGAAAGCCCATGGCCCGCAATCTCCTGGAGGCCGGCTACTCGCTGGTCGTCCATAACCGGAGCCGGGAGCCCGTCCAGGCGTTGGCTCAAGCGGGCGCCCGGCCGGCCCACACCCCGGCGGAGGTAGCCCGGGAAGCCAACCTGATCATCACCTGTCTACCAGACTCGCCCGACGTCGAGCTGGTCGCGTTAGGTGAGGACGGGCTGATAGAGGGTGTGCAAGAGGGTGACATCTACGTCGATATGAGCACCATCGCGCCGACGGTGGCCGTCGAGGTGGCGGAGGCTCTGAAGGAGAAGGGCGTCCGGTGTCTCGACGCACCCATCAGCGGAGGCGATGTGGGAGCGCAGGAGGGCACCCTCTCCATCATGGTGGGCGGCGAGGCCGATGTCTTCGACGCGGTCACGCCCGTGCTGGAGACCCTGGGACAGACCATCATCCTCTGCGGACCCAACGGAGCCGGTCAGACGGTGAAGGCCTGCAACCAGGTTCAGGTGGCCCTCAACCTGATCGGCATGGCGGAGGCCTTGGTGCTGGGGCAGAAGGCCGGGGTCGATCCGGCCGTCGTCGTCGACGTCCTGAGCGGCGGGTTCGCCCAGTCGCGCGTCATGGACGTCCGCGGCCCCAACGTCATCAAGGGCGTCTTCGAGCCCGGCTTCAGAAGCGAGCTCCATTACAAGGACCTCAACATCGTCCGAGAGACGGCTCGCGCCTATGAGGCCTCCCTCCCGGCGGCGGCCCTGGCCCATGAGCTGTTCGGGGCCATGCAGGCGCAAGGCTGGGGAGCGCTCGACCATTCGGCGGTGATACGCGTGATCGAGCTGCTCTCCGACACCGAAGCGCGGACAGCACGGGACTGATCTCCTCTTGACCGCCCGGCTTCTCATCGGCCCGGCCGCCAGCGGCAAGACCGCCTACCTGATCGGCCAGGCGCGACGCGACGCCCAGGGACTGGCCGCCACGCCCCGCGTCGTCGTCCCCAGCCGCCTCCAGGTCCAGGCCTGGCGGCGACGCCTCGCCGAGGCCGGCGGGGCCGTCGGCGTGCGCGTTGGCACCTTCGACGACCTCTACCACCAGGTGCTCCGTCGAAGCGGCGACGTCGTCACTCGCCTGACCGACCCCGTCCAGTTTCGCCTGCTGCGCACGCTGCTGGACGAGGCGTCGCTCACCCACTACGCCCCTATCCGGACCGCGCCAGGATTCGCTCAGGTTCTGCGCGATCTGATCTTCGAGCTGAAGGCTGGCGGGGTCTTCCCCGAACGCTTCACGGAGGCCATTCGAGGGATAGGTGGCGACCCGCGGCTTCTGGAACTGGCTCAGCTCTACGCGGCCTACCAGGAGCAACTGCAGCGCAGAAGCTGGGCCGACCACGCCGGCATCGGCTGGCTGGCGGCCGAGGCGCTGGAACGAAACCCTGCCGTCGGCACCGAATGGTCCCCGCTGATGGTGGATGGCTTCGACGATCTAACCACGGTGCAGATGCAGGTCCTGGAGCATCTGAGCGAACGGGTCGACCACTTGATCATCACCCTGACCGGCACCAGCGACGGGGCCTCGCGCGGTCTGGTCCACAAGCGCTTCCGTGACACCCGCCAGCGCCTGGAGGAGGCCCTGGGCATTGAGGCGGAGCCCCTGCCCCGCCCCGACGACACGCCCGCTCCCGCGGCGCCGCTCACCCACCTCGAACGGACCCTCTTCATCGGTGACGAAACCCGACGACCGGCTGACGGCGCTGTGACGCTGGTCGCAGCCCCGGACCGCAAGGGGGAGGTGCGCACGGCCCTCCGTTGGCTGAAGACCCGCATCGTGCGGGACGGGATGGCGCCGGGCGAGGTAGCACTCCTCTGCCGTTCCACCGAGACCTACCGAGCCTTCATTGCCCAGACCGCTGAGGAGTTCGGGCTGCCTATCCGCATCGTCGACGGCCGTCCGTTGCGAAACAACCCGGCGGTAGCGGCCTTGCTCAACCTGCTGCGTCTCACCCTACCCGGCGATGGTCACCTGGCCTGGCGCGAGACGGTGGCGGCCTGGCGCTCACCCTACCTGGATTGGAACGAGGCATCCCTGGGTATCACGCTCCAGGACGCCGAGGCATTGGATCTGGTAGCACGCTGGGGCAGCGTGATCGGCGGGACGGCCCAATGGCGAGAGACGTTCGAGCTGCTGAGCCAGGCGCCCACAGAGCGCGACATACAGGACGAGGAGGGACCGGAGATGCCGGCCGCCCTGCCCACCGGGGAGGAGGCCCAGCGGCTGTGGACGCTCTTCCAGCGCTTCGTCACGCGCATCACCCCGCCGAGCGGTCGACAGCCCTGCCGCACCTTCGTGGCTTGGCTGGAGGCTCTCATCGGGGAGGCCGAGCCTGGCGAGAACGACGCACCGATGCCGGGAAGCTTGGGCCTGGCGCGGCGGGCTCTCGCCGGCTCCACAGCTCTCAGCGAGCGCGATCGGGCGGCGCTCAACGTGCTCAAGGATGCCCTGCGTGGGCTGATCTGGGCGGAGGAGACCGTGGGCCACGCATCGGAGGAACGCCCAGCTGGGCAGTCCTTCGCCGCCTTCCTCGCCGACTTGGAGGGAGCCGTGGAGGCCGCCACCTATCGGGTGCCCTTGCCTTCGGACGAGAGGCCGCTGCTCGTCGCCGACGTGACCCAGGCCCGCGGCCTCCCCTTCCGCGCGGTAGCGCTGCTGGGACTCTCGGAGGGGGAGTTCCCTCAGACGCTGAGCGAGGATCCGTTCTTGCGCGATGCCGATCGGGCCCGCCTGCGAGACGACTTCGAGCTGGAGATCGACCTCTCGACCCAGGGCTCCGAGACCGAATACTTCTACGAGGCCATCACGCGCCCGCGGGAGGCCCTCCTCCTGACTCGGCCCCGCATCGCCGACAACGGCGCCCCGTGGCAGCCGTCGCCGTTCTGGGAGGAGGTCCGCCGGCGGCTCGACGTGACGCCGCAGCGTCTCACCACCCGCCACCGCCCCAACCCAGACGAGGCCGCCTCCTGGCCCGAGGTGATCCAGACCCTGAGCGCCCATCCGCACGATGCCCCGGCCTGGGCGTGGGCCGCCGATCATCGCCCCGATCTCTGCAGCGCCGTCGAGCGCGGGGCCGCGATACTATCGTGGCGAATGCGCGATACGGAGGATGTTGACGGTGGGCGGGGCGCTGCGGCTCACGATGGCGACCTGACGCGTTGGGCGGAGACGTTCCAGCAAGCACTGGGGCCCGGTCGCGTCTGGAGCGCCAGCCGGCTGGAGGCCTACCGCACCTGTCCGTTCCTCTTCTTCGTCGGCACTATGCTCGGGCTCGAGCCGCGGGTCCGCCCCGCCGAAGGGCTAGACGCGCGACAGCTTGGCAACATCTACCATCACATCTTCGAGCACCTCTACCAGACCGTCGGGGCCGGCGCCAGCCTGGAGGATCTCCAGGAGACGCTGCCGGGAGCAGCCAAGGAAGTCCTGGACGCGGCGCCGCGCCGAGAGCAGTTCCGCGCCAACGCGTGGTGGGAGCAGACGCGGCGGACGATCGAACAGCACGTGGCCCGATCGCTGGAGGTCCTGGAGAGCGAAGACGACGACACCTACACCTTCTACCGGGCCGAGCAGACCTTCGGCATCCCCGACCAAGCAGACCCGCCTCTGGTGGTGCGCGATGGCGACGATCTCTTCCAGCTGCGCGGCTACATCGACCGCGTCGATCGGAGCAGCGATGGACGCGCCCGGATCATCGACTACAAGACGGCCGGGCCCTACCGTTACGGTGAGAAGGCCCTACGGGAGGGGAAGAAACTGCAGCTGCCCCTGTACGCGCTGGCGGCGGAGCGAGCGCTCCAGATTGGGACCGTCGCCGACGGCTTCTACTGGCACGTGCAGCACGCCGAGCCGAGCGGGCTCACGTTGGCCGGGTTCGGCCCGCAGAAGGCTATGGAGACCGCCGTCGACCACGCCTGGGAAGCCGTCCGCGGCGCCCGCAGCGGGCGCTTCACGCCAGAGGCACCCGACCACGGATGTCCGGGCTACTGCCCCGCGGCAGGTTTCTGCTGGCATTTCGAGCCGCGCCGCTGGTAACCCGGGAGAGCAGCTGGAGGTGAGTCAAAGGAGATGACGATCTCGCACAGCCTCCATCCGCTGCTGGCTGGTATGGAGCCGAGCCAGGAGCAGATCGGACCCATCATGGCCCGCCAGGGCGACATCGCCGTCACCGCTGGGGCAGGAGCGGGGAAGACCCGTACCCTGGTCGTCCGCTACCTCTCGCTCCTGGTCGAGGGGCTACCGTTACGCTCCATCGTGGCCATCACCTTCACTAAGAAGGCAGCCCGCGAGATGCGTAATCGAGTCCGCGAGGCGATGCGCGCCTACCTGCAGACCGAGGGCCTGCCCGACGACGAGCGCGCCACCTGGCGCGACACCTACGCCCGGCTGGACGCTGCCCGCATCGGCACCATCCACAGCCTCTGCGCCGAGATTTTGCGCCACCACCCCGCGGAGATGGAACTCGATCCCCGCTTCGAGATGCTGGAAGAGGGCCAGATGGCGCTGCTGCAGGCTCAGGTCGTGGACACAGCCCTGGGATGGGCCGCCGAGCACCCCGAGACGGCCAGCCTCTTCAGTACCTTCTCCGAGCGCGGGCTGCGCCGCATCCTGGCACGGCTGTTGGAGAGACGCCTGGACGTGAGCGAGGCCCGGGAGACCATCGGCGAGGACCTCTGGTCCGTCTGGAAGACCCACTTGGTGCAGCCCATCGCGGCCTTCGTGGACGAACCCACCGTGCAGGCCGATTTCGAGGACCTGGAAGCGCTGCAGGCTGACGGCACCCTGGAACGGGCCGCCGCGGCGGGCGACAGTCTGGCCCCCGAGCTGCGCGCCGCGCTCCACCACTGGCGCGCTATCCGCGCCGCGCGGCGCGCAGAGGACTGGTACGAGGTCTCGCGTCACCTCGCTCCCCTCCGAGATGCGCTGAAGCAGAAGGGGCGTAAGGCCAACTGGGCCCCCGCCCGTCCCAAGACCATCATCGCACGCCTTCAGGATCAGTATGACGAGAGCGTGAAATCGTTGGTGAAGAAAGGCATCGACCTGGGGCTGGACCGCCACCTGGCCCAGGAGATCGTTCCGGCGCTGCTTCGCCTCCATGACCACGCCCTAGATCGATATCATCGGGCCAAGCGTCGGGAACACGGCCAGCCCAGTACCCCGTCCGCGCCCCTCCGGGCGCTCGATTTCGACGACCTCGAGGCTGCGGCCCTGCGCCTGCTGCGGAGGGACGCCGCCGCGCGGGCTCACTGGCAGGGGCAGATCCAGGCCTTGCTGATCGATGAGTTCCAGGACACCAACGCCCGCCAGCGGGACCTGCTGGCTATCCTCAATGGGGACGCCGGCAAGCTCTTCATCGTCGGCGACGGCAAGCAATCCATCTACCGCTTTCGGGGGGCCGACGTGACCGTCTTCCGCGAGGAGCGAGAGGCCATCGCCGAGAACGGGGCGGGTTACCAGCTGGCGACCTCGTACCGGGCGCACCGCAGGCTGATCGAGATCCTCAACGCCGCGCTCCAACCCGTCCTGGGAGAGCGAGATCCGGAACGCCCCTACGTCGAACCCTTTGCCGCCCTGGAGCACCACCGCGAGGATCCGGCCCCGGGGCTGACGCCGCCCTACCTTGAGCTCCACCTGGCCGTGGGCACCAAGTCCGACGGAGCGCTGGACCGGGCCGCCCAGATCCTGGCGACCCGGCTAGCGGCGCTGGTGGAAGGCGGAGACGTGACGTTGGCGCGGGAGGAGGCCTACGACGCCCAACGCCAGACGCGCCCGCTCGACTACGGCGACGTTGCTATCCTCTGCCGGGCATCCAGCTCCTTCGCCGCCTACGAGAACGCCCTGGAGGCGACCGGCATCCCCTTCCTCACCGTGGCCGGCCGGGGCTTCTACGACCGCCCCGAGGTGCGCGACGTGCTCAACGCCCTCCAGGCCCTGGCAGACCCCAGCGATGACCTGGCCCTGGCCGGGCTGCTGCGCTCTGTGGCCGTCGGGCTCTCCGACATGGGACTCTACCGACTTCGTCAAGCCCAGCGTTCCGCCGAGGCCCCGTCGTTGTGGCATTTCTTGCAGGGCTGTGAAAGCTCACCGTCGATCGACCTCGCCTTCCTAGGGGACGAGGCCTCCCTGGCGGACGACGCCCGACGCCGGATCCAACACCTGCACGACCTGGTAGGACGTACGACAGTGGCCGACGTGCTCAAGGCCTTCCTCGACGCCACCGCCTACCGGGCCACGTTGCTACGGGCGGGACAGGCTCGAGGCGCGAACAACCTCGATAAGCTACTGGCCGACGCCCACGCCAGCGGGATCGTGGGGGTGGGCGAGTTTGTCGAATACGTGACTGAGCTGCGGGACGTGGCTGCACGCGAGGGCGAGGCCCGAGCCGTCGCCAGAGGCGCCGTCCAGATTATGACCGTCCATCAGGCCAAGGGACTCGAGTTTCCTGTGGTGGTGATCGGGGATGCAACCCGCCGAGCCCCACGGAGTCGCGGCGTCGTGATCGACGAGACCCTGGGCGTGGTGCCGCCGCTGACCGAGGAGCGCCTGGTCAGCACCGCCGACGGCTCGCGACGGGTGGAGAAGGTCACCTCGGCTGCCTACCGCCTGGCCCAGGAACGGGACCGCGACCGCGAGAGCGCGGAGTCGGACCGCCTGCTCTACGTGGCCGCCACCCGCGCGCGAGAGCTGTTGCTGGTCAGCGGCGCGGTCAGGGCTTACAAGAGCGGCCGCATCGGTA
>Ga0207797_1001900_pt1 | contig 14854 bp, 16 predicted proteins | sample PRCRCaboRojoPR_6_FD_187275 | JGI IMG/M metagenome (GOLD analysis project Ga0207797, IMG submission 187275) | Marine sediment microbial community from Cabo Rojo, Puerto Rico - PR CR 10% Liquid 1 (SPAdes) | ecosystem: Environmental > Aquatic > Marine > Coastal > Sediment | place: Cabo Rojo, Puerto... | reverse complement strand
GTCCCCTTCCGCGTACCAGCGTGACTTCCAGTCTCGGATGACTCCGATTCTAAACCCATAAGGATGAACCTTGTGCCCCAAATCCCTCCTCCTTACTCTTTCTCTTCCAGCACGACCGTGATATGCGAAGAACGCTTACGGACCATCTTGACACGACCACGTGCGCCATAGCGACGCCGACGTCCCTTGCCAGGCATCACGCCGGGTCCCTCATCAGCCGTGATCTTTGCCACGTACAGTTCCTCGCGCGGAATACCGATGTTCTCCTCCGCGTTCGCGACAGCCGATCGAATCACCTTGGTCACAGGGCGCGCTGCGGCGTGAGGCAGAAAGGCGAGGACGTTCAGCGCCTCGTCGACATCCAACCCTCGCACCTCATCGATCACTCGGCGGACCTTACGCGGCGACATGTGAATATGCTTCGCCCGGGCGACTACTTCCGTACCCATTGCTCTCCCTACTCCCTGGGTCTCTTCTTCATCACTCGGCCTTTCTTCTCCCGCCTCCGATGGCCTCGGAACGTCCGCGTGGGAGCGAATTCACCCAGCTTGTGGCCAACCATATCCTCCGTAATGTAGGTCGGGACGTGTCGCCGTCCATCGTGCACGGCGATCGTGTGGCCGACCATCTGCGGATAGATCGTCGAAGACCGGGACCAGGTACGAATGACCTTCTTCTCTCCCTTTCGATTCATCTCCTCAATCTTATTCAGGAGTTTCGCACTTATAAATGGATAACGTGCCATACCAATGCCTCCTCACGACAGGTCAACGCGGTCATCCGGAACCCTGAGGCCGATCTCAGATCGGCTGGGCTACCGGCGTCGCTTACCACGCCGACGCACGATATACTTGTCGGACTGCTTGCTTCGCGTACGGGTCCTCTTGCCCATCGTTCTCTGACCCCAGGGCGTCTTCGGGCTCGGCATACCGATGCCCACACGACCCTCACCGCCGCCGTGGGGATGATCACGTGGTGACATCACCGATCCACGCACCGTCGGGCGCCATCCGCGCCAGCGCTTGCGACCAGCCTTGCCCAGCTTGATATTGCCGTGCTCGACGTTACCAACCTGGCCAATCGTCGCCATACACTTACGCTGGAACTGGCGGATCTCACCACTGGGAAGGCGTAGCGTGACATACTTCCCTTCCTTGGCGATAACCTGCGCCGAGGTACCCGCCGATCGCGCGATCTGACCGCCCTTCCCGGGCGTCAACTCAACGTTGTGCACCATCGTGCCGGTAGGAATCCGCTCCAGCGGCAGCGCGTTCCCTCGGTCGATCTCGGCACCCTCACCACTCATCACTCGATCACCCACCTGCAGCCCCAGCGGCGCGATGATGTAGCGCTTCTCGCCATCACTATAGACCAACAAGGCGATGCGAGCCGAGCGGTTCGGGTCATATTCGATGCTATCCACGACAGCAGGAACACCCGTCTTGTCGCGCTTGAAATCAATCAGTCGATACTTCCGCTTATGTCCTCCGCCGCGATGGCGCACCGTGATTCGCCCGTGAACGTTCCGCCCAGCCTTCTTATGCAACGGCCGCAAGAGACTGCGCTCGGGCTCGGTACGCGTGATCTCGTCGAACGTCGGATCTGTTCGTCCGCGCCGACCAGGCGACGTCGGATTATAGACCTTGACAGCCATACTATCTTACTCCCTCAAACACGTCCATGCGTTCCCCTTCGACCAGCGTGACGACAGCCTTCTTCCAGGGCCCGCGGTATGAACGCCACCCCCGCTTAGCTGGCATGATCAAGGTATTGACCGAGGACACCTCTACCTCAAAGATAGCCTCGATCGCCTGCTTGACCTCCATCTTGTTGGCGCCGGGATGTACCTCGAAGGTGTACTTGCCCAACTCCGACGCCTGAAAGCGGGTCTTCTCAGTGTCAATCGGTCGGATGATAATTTCGTAAGGATTCATCGATCACCGTGCCTTCGTCCCCAAAATACGCTCGATAACCTGCAGCGAATCCATCGTCATCAGAATCTTGTCGTACGACAACAGATCACGGATGTTGAGATAATTGGCGTTTAATACCTTTACATTCGGCAAGTTACGCGCGCTCTTCTCCACCACCTCGTTCCGCTCTGGAAGAAGAAGCAGGACGCTTCCATCCGCTCCCAGGCTCTCGAGCGTGGCAGCTATACGCTTCGTCTTGGGAACGTCCATCTCCAAAGCATTCACCACGACGATCTCTTCGTCCTTCGCCTTGACCGAAAGCGCAGCACGGAGAGCAGCTCGCCGCATCTTGCGCGGCATCTTCTTCGAATAGTCGCGCACCTTCGGCCCATGGGCGACGCCACCGCCGACGAACAGATTGGCCTTGCGGCTGCCGTGCCGCGCCCGCCCCGTGCCCTTCTGTCGATACCACTTACGCGTCGTCCGGCTCACCTCGCTGCGCGTCTGTGCCTTATGCGTCCCCAAGCGGGCTTGCGCTCTCTGTCGCTCAAACGCCTGATGCATCAGCGGCACGTTAATCGGCGCCTCGAAGATGTCGGGACGCAACTCGACATCCCCGGCCTTCTCACCCCTCATGTCATACATCGATACTTGCATCATGAACCTCACCTAGTCTCGCTGGTCAGCTTTCCCCGCGCATCTTGCGCAACTCGGACGACTTGCGCGCTCGCTTGATCTCCACAAGCCCACCCCTGGCGCCGGGTACGCTGCCGTGAACCGCCAACAGGTTGCGTTCGGGATCGACCATCTCCACCCGCAAGTTCTGGGCCGTGACACGCTCATTCCCCATCCGACCCGGCATGCGCTGTCCCTTCCACACCTTAGACGTGTGCGTGGTCCCTCCGATGGAGCCCGGTGCGCGGTGTCGATCGGACTGCCCGTGCGTCTTTGGGCCGCCAGCAAATCCATAGCGCTTGACGCCTCCTGCAAAGCCGCGCCCCTTCGACACACCGACGATGTCCACGTACTCTCCGACCTCGAACACATCGACGGCGATGCGCTGCCCCTCCTCGAGATCCTCGTCCTCGCTGAGAGGCACCTCTCGCAGATGACGCAAGGGCGGCAGATCGCTCTGGTTCAGATGCCCCTTCTCGCCCGCCGAGAGCTTCCGGGCCTTAACCTCCTCGAAGCCCAGCTGGGCGGCACGATAGCCATCCTTCTCGAGCGTCTTGATCTGAGTCACGTAACAAGGGCCCGCCTCCATCACAGTCACAGGGACGGCCTCGCCGCTCTCATTGAATATCTGCGTCATGCCAACTTTCTTACCCAGAATTGCCTTCACGATACTACCTTCCTGTCAATCAAGTTGAAACCTGTCAGCCACTCTCCGTCGGCGTGGAGCTCTACCCACAACGCAGCCTGGGCTCCGTCGAAGACGCCCAGCGCGCGTAGGTAGTACAACCCTGGAGGAGGGAGTAAGAACGTCGCTCCCTCCTCCATTGCCTTCCGCCCCGCCCCGACTCTCTCTACAGCTTAATCTCGATGTCTACGCCGGCTGGCAGATTAAGTCGCATCAACGAATCGATTGTCTTGTCATCAGGCTCGATCACGTCGATAAGTCGCTTATGCGTGCGAATCTCGAAGTGCTCGTGAGAATCCTTATGGACAAACGTCGATCGTCGAACGGTAAAACGCTCGATTTTCGTCGGTAGAGGAACGGGGCCGGAAACCTTCGCCCCCGTCCGCTCAGCGGTCTCAACGATCCGCTTGGCGGATTCATCGAGCACGCGGTGATCGTATGCCTTCAGCCGGATGCGGATTTTTTCCTGCGTCGCCATGCCTTAACCTAGTCCAAGATCTCGGATACAGCGCCAGCGCCGACCGTCAAACCGCCCTCACGGATAGCGAAGCGCATTCCCTTTTCCACAGCAACCGGCTCGATGAGCTTGACCTCCAAGTTCACCCGGTCGCCAGGCATCACCATCTCCACGCCCTCCGGCAGTGTGATCTCACCGGTCACGTCCATCGTTCGAATGTAGAACTGCGGACGATAGCCCGTGAAGAACGCCTTGTGGCGCCCGCCCTCATCCTTGCGGAGGACGTAGACCTCACTCATGAAGTGATCGTGAGGCTCGATGCTGCCCGGGGCCGCGACGACCTGACCACGCTGCACCTCTTCTCGATCCACACCGCGCAAGAGCAAGCCGGCGTTGTCACCGGCGATCACGCGCTCCAACTTCTTGTGGAACATCTCCATGTCGGTGACCACCGTCTCAATCGGGTCATCCTGGAGCCCGACGATCTCGACGTCCGTCATCGGCTCCATCGCGCCACGTGAGACGCGCCCGGTCACAACTGTGCCACGCCCCTTGATCGAGAAGATGTCCTCGATCGGCATCAGGAACGGCTTGTCCTCGTCCCGCACGGGGGTGGGGATATACTCGTCAATCGCGTGCATCAGCTCCCAGATCGGCTGATACTCCGGCGCCTCCGGGTCCTCGTTCTCGCTCTGCAGCGCTTCCAGAGCGCTACCGCGAACGATCGGAATCTCATCACCGGGGAAGCCATAGCCATCGAGCAGCTCTCGCGTCTCCAGCTCGACCAGCTCCAGCAGCTCCGGATCATCCATCAGATCCGCCTTGTTCAAGAAGACGACGATGGCCGGTACGTCAACCTGGCGAGCCAGAAGCACGTGCTCCCGCGTCTGAGGCATGGGCCCATCCGCCGCCGAGATCACGAGGATCGAACCATCCATCTGGGCCGCTCCCGTGATCATGTTCTTGATGTAGTCGCGGTGACCAGGGCAATCGATGTGAGCGTAGTGACGCTTATCCGTCTCGTACTCCACATGGGCAATAGCCACCGTCAGGATCTTCGTCGCATCACGGCGGAACATCTTCGCATCAGCCTTGGCTACCTGGTCATAGGCCTTGTAGTCGGCCAGGCCCTTAAGGCCAAGAACCTTCGTGATAGCCGCGGTGAGCGTCGTCTTGCCATGATCAATGTGCCCGATTGTACCCACGTTTACGTGGGGCTTCTCGCGTTCAAATACTTCCTTCGCCATGTCTCACTCCTTTATGCTAGTGGTCCTTACCAGCCTCCGCCTTCAATAAGTGCGTCCATTCGCTGCTGGTCAACTTGCGCATAACGATCAAATTCCATTGTGAACATTCCCCGTCCCTGCGTCAGGCTGCGCAACCTCGTCGCGTAACCGAACATCTTTGCCAGCGGGACAAAGGCACGTATCGCTCTGATATCTCCCGCCCGCGAGGCCATCTTCCTTATCTCAGCACCTCGCGCGTTCAAATCGGACATCACGTCGCCGGTGTACGCCTCCGGCGCCACTACCTCCAGGTCCATCAGCGGCTCCAAAAGCACCGGCTCCGCCCGCTCTATCGCGTCATTGAAGGCCTTCGTGCCCGCCACCTTGAAGGCCAACTCCGTGGCGGACTCCTCCACCAACCTGGCATCTAACAGGCGTACCTTCACGTCGACCAACGTATAGCCGACCAGCACGCCGCTCTCCATCGCCTCACGACAACCCTGTTGCACAGCTCCGACGAACGGTTCCGGCAAGGCACCCTCGGGAAGTGCGTTCTCGAAAGCGAAGGGATGGCGTCTATCCCCTCCCTCCCCTGCCGGCAAGGGCTCGACCTCCAAGGTTACCTTGGCGAAATGGGACCGCCCACCGGTCTCTCGGTCAAAGACCCCCTCCCCAACCGCGGGCTCGGTGATCGTCTCCCGATAGCTCACCCGCGGTCGGCTGATCCGCCCCTCCACACCAAACTCCCGCTTCAGCCGGTCGGTCAGGATCTCCAGATGCAACTCCCCCATGCCCTTGATCAGCGTCTGACCCGTGTCCGGGTCCGTCGCCACCACGAACGTGGGATCCTCCTCCGCCAGCGACTGCAGCCCCTCGGCCAGACGCTCCTCATCAGCCGCTGATTTCGGCTCAACAGCCACTGAGATCACCGGCTCCGGGAACGAAATCGACTCCAGCACGATCGGCGCGCTCGTCGCACAAAGTGTCTCACCCGTGAACGTATGCTTCAGCCCCAAGGTAGCGCCGATGTCACCCGCCTGAAGGACGTCCACCTCCTCGCGGTGGTCGGCGAACATGCGGAGCAGCCTCCCCACCCGCTCCTTCCGCTCCTTCACGGAGTTCGTCACCCGGGACCCCGCCTCGATCTCGCCGGAATAGACCCGGAAATAGGCCAGGCGCCCCACGTACGGATCCGTGGCGATCTTGAACACCAACGCGGCCAGAGGCGCATCGGAATCCGCCGCTCGCGTCTCCACCTTATCCGTGTAGGGATTGACCCCCTCCACCGGCGGCACGTCCGCGGGCGAGGGCAGATAGTACACCACCGCGTCGAGCAGCGGCTGGATGCCCTTGTTCCGCAGCGCCGACCCACATAACACCGGCTGCAGCTCCCCCGAGAGCGTGGCCCGACGTAGCCCCCCTCGCAGCTGGGCCGTCGATAGCTCCTCGCCCTCCAGATAGAGCATCATCAGCTCGTCATCCGTCTCGACGATCTTCTCTATCGCCCGTTCTCGAGCCTCGCGAACCTCCTCCTCCAGCTCCGGCGGGATCGCAACCTTCTCCGGCTTGGCACCCAGCTCATCCGACCAGACAATCCCCTCCATCTCCAGAAGATCCACCACGCCGCGAAAATCCTCCTCACGGCCGATGGGCCACTGGATCGTGACCGGGTTCGCCGCCAGCTTCTCTCGCATCGTGTCGATCGCCCGGGAGAAGTCGGCCCCCAGGCGGTCCATCTTGTTGATGAACGCCACCAGCGGAACGCCGAACGCCTGCGCCTGCCGCCACACCGTCTCCGACTGCGGCTCCACCCCGGCCATCGCGTCAAACACCACGACCCCGCCGTCCAACACCCGCAGACTCCGCTGGACCTCCGCCGTGAAATCGATGTGACCCGGGGTGTCGACGATGTTGATCTGATGGTTCTCCCAGAAGCACGTCACGGCAGCCGCCGTGATCGTGATCCCGCGCTCGCGCTCCTGCTCCATCCAATCCGTCACCGTCGTCCCCTCGTCCACACTCCCCATCCGATGGGTCCGCCCGGTGTAGAAGAGGATCCGCTCCGTCGTCGTCGTCTTACCGGCGTCGATGTGGGCGATGATCCCGATATTTCGCACGCGGTTCAGGGGGTGTCGCTTCGCCATCGTCGATCTCCTCGCTCGCAAACTCTAAACACCCTCACTGAACACAAAGCTTGTAAATGTTCTAACGGCTCTACTAGATGATCCTAATGATCCTATTGAAAGCCCTTAGGGTCTCTCTGGCGATCTACCACCGATAGTGCGCGAAGGCCCGGTTCGCCTGTGCCATGCGGTGCATCTCTTCCTTCTTCCGGTACGCCACACCCGACTCATTCGCCGCATCCATCAACTCAGCAGCCAGCTTCTCCGCCATCGAGTGACCAGGTCGGGTCCGAGCAGCGTCCAGCAGCCATCGCATAGCGAGGCTCGCCTGGCGACCGCGGGGCACCTCCACCGGGATCTGGTACGTCGACCCCCCGACGCGCCGCGGCTTCACCTCCAGCGAGGGTCTCACGTTCCCCACCGCCTTCTCCAGGACCTCCAACGCCGGCTTACTGGTCCGGTTCTCAATACGGTCCAACGTATCATACATAATACGCTGAGCAACGCTCTTCTTCCCCCCAATCATCAGCCTGTTGATGAAGTGGGACACCAGCACGCTGTTGAAGCGCACGTCCGGCTGAATACTCTGCTTCGGCAACTTGTACTTTCGAGGCATAATCCTCCAACCTTGCTAGTAAGCGAAGCGGCTTACTCCGACTTCTTTGTCCCGTACTTCGACCGCTGCTGCTGCCGCCCCTCCACACCCTGGGCATCCAGGACCCCCCGCACAATGTGATACCGAACACCGGGCAGATCCTTCACACGCCCTCCACGAACCAGGACCACCGAGTGCTCCTGCAGCGAGTGCCCCTCGCCCGGGATGTAGGCCGTCACCTCGATACCGTTCGTCAGCCGCACGCGGGCGATCTTACGCAGCGCCGAGTTGGGCTTCTTCGGCGTCATCGTCCGCACCTGTGTGCACACCCCCCGCTTCTGGGGTGCGCCATCAGGCTGCTTCGTGCGCCTCTGCTTCAGAGAGTTATACCGATAATGCAGCGCCGGCGCTTTCGGCTTATCTTCCTTGACCTCTCGTCCCTTCCGAACCAACTGATTGATCGTAGGCACCACTACCCTCCATCAACTCGCCCTATCAGACCTCGTCCTCGACGTCTTCCAAACTCAGAGAAAAGGGCCATCCACCCGTATCGATGGCCCTACCCGTGATCGTAAACCTCTCCAACTGTCAAAGGCAACAGGACAGTAAGGCTGCTGCCCATCCAGCGAGCACATATTCTACCACAAAGCAGATAGAAGTCAAATGGGTTGACGGCGCGGCCCTTGAACGAGCCTCACGCCCTCACCGACAGGACCTCCGTTCTGGCCCCGTCGGCTACGTCGGCTACTCCCCGCAATGGCGTCTGGAAGGCTTCCTACCAGCTACCGCCGCAGGTCGAGGAGCCCCATGCCGATCCGAGGTGGACGCGTCTTCTCCTCATCCTTGCCGAAGCGGAGCACCTCTCCATCCCGCGTGATCGCCTCTACACCCAGCCCCAGACTCTGCAGCTCCTTCACCAGCACCTTGAACGACGCGGGAACGCCGACCTCCTTGACCGGCTCTCCCTTCACGATCGACTCGTAGACCTCCACGCGCCCCTGCACGTCGTCCGACTTGACCGTCAGCATCTCCTGGAGCGAGTGGGCCGCCCCGTACGCCTCCAGGGCCCAGACCTCCATCTCGCCGAATCGCTGACCACCAAAGCGCGCCTTCCCTCCCAGCGGTTGCTGGGTCACCAGGCTGTACGGACCCGTGGACCGCGCGTGTGCCTTGTCCTCGACCAGGTGGTGCAGCTTCATAATGTGTCGATACCCTACCGTCACCGGCCGATCAAACGGCTCACCCGTCTTGCCGTCGTGAAGCGTCATCTTCCCCAGGATCGGCAGCGGATCACCTGTCTCGAGACTCACCTGATGGGCCAGGTACTCCACTTCGCGTGCATCCAGATCGGCCGTATCCCGACCGTGATCCTGAAGCCAGGCCTCCAGGCAGACCAGCCTCACCCGTCGATCCGCCTCGTCCTTCTCCTCTATCGGCCGCACGTCGTCCTCGAAGACCAACAGGCCATCCGGATCGTGCCCCTGCTCTCGGAGCCACTCCCGGAGGATCGCTCGACGCGCGTAGACGTCATCTCTCAGGAGTTGGTCGGTGTCGTAATCTCGGTTCTCCAGCCAACCGAGGACGTACAACAGCCGGGCCTCGTCCTCAGACTCTAACGACTCCAGGGGATACTCCTGCGCTTTCAGCCAGGCCCAGGCACGCTCCGTGATCTCCCTCCACGCCCGGTCCATCAGCCACGCCCGGGCGAGATCAGCCTCGATCTGGGACTCCGTCGCCCCATCGAAAGCCGGTGACACCGCCCGGAAGCCCAGCCGGGACGCCGCCCAACCCAGGTGCGTCTCTAGGATCTGACCGATGTTCATCCGTCCGGGAACCCCCAGAGGACTGAGCAGGATGTCCACCGGCGTCCCGTCCGGCAGGAACGGCATGTCCTCCACCGGGACCACCTTGGAGACCACACCCTTGTTCCCGTGACGCCCGGCCATCTTGTCCCCCTCCGTCAGCTTACGCAGCTGAGCCACGTTGACCCGCACCCGCTCCTCCACCCCGGTGGGAAGGTCCCGGTGCTCCTCCCGGTCGAAGGATTTCACGTCTACCACCGTCCCTCGCTCACCGTGAGGCATGCGCAGGCTGGAGTCCTTCACGTCCCGTGCCTTCTCGCCAAAGATGGCCCGCAGCAGCTTCTCCTCGGGGCTCAGCTCCTTCTCACCCTTCGGCGTGATCTTCCCCACCAGAATGTCCAACGGGCCCACCTCCGCCCCCACCCGGATAACTCCCTGCTCGTCCAGGTCACGGAGCGCCGTATCGCCCACGTGGGGGATGTCTCGCGTGATCTCCTCCGGCCCCAGCTTCGTGTTCCGCGCCTCAATCTCGTGCTCCTCGATGTGGATCGAGGTGAACTTGTCGTCATGGACCAACCGCTCGCTGATCAGAATCGCGTCCTCGTAATTGCCACCCTCCCAGGAGAGGAAGGCACACAACACGTTCTGGCCCATCCCCAGGTTGCCATCCTGCGTCGACGAACTGTCGGCCAGCACGTCCCCCTTCTCGACGTACTGCCCCTTGTAGACCACCGGCCTCTGGTTGATGCACGAGCTCTGGTTCGAGCGCTCAAACTTACGCAGCGTATACGTCTTCGGGCCGTCGCGATGGCGGACGACCACCCTCCTCCCCGTGACGCTGAGCACCTCGCCGTCGCCCTCTGCTAGCACCACCTGGCCCGAGTCCCGCGCCGCCGACGCCTCAACCCCCGTGCCCACGATAGGAGCCTCGGGCTCCAGCAGTGGCACACCCTGGCGCTGCATATTGGACCCCATCAAAGCCCGGTTCGCGTCATCGTGCTCCAAGAACGGGATCAGCGCCGCCGACACGCCCACCACCTGGTTGGGAGCGACGTCGATGTAGTCGACCCGTCGCGGCGACACCGTCCGGAAATCGCCGGCGTGGCGCACCGTGACCCGATCCTGCAAGAAGTGCCCATCGTGGTCCAACACCACGTTCGACTGAGCCACCCAGCAACGATCCTCCCGATCGGCCGAGAGATACTCCACCGTATCCGTGACCACCGGCTCGACCGGCACCTGTTCCCGCAGCTCCAGCGCAGCGATCCTCTCCGCCAACTCCGCCGTCACCTCGGCACCCGTCTCGCCAATCACCTCGCCCGACTCTGGGTCCGTCACCTCCTCCCGCAGGACGTGGCCCACCAACGCCTCGGCGGTGGGATCCACCCGTCGGACCACCTTCCGGTAGGGTGTCTCGATGAAGCCGAATGGATTGATCCTGGCGTGCGTCGCCAGCCGGACGATCAGACCAATATTCGGCCCCTCCGGCGTCTCCACGGGACAGACGCGTCCATAGTGCGTGTAATGCACGTCGCGCACCTCGAAGCCAGCATACTCCCGCTTCAGCCCCCCCGGCCCCAAAGCCGAAAGCGTCCGCTTGTGCGTCAACTCCGCCAGCGGGTTCGTCTGCTCCATAAACTGCGAGAGCCGGCTCGACCCGAAGAACTGTCGAATGGCTGCCACAAAGGGGCGGATGTTGATCAGATTGACCGGCGTCATCGACTCAGAATCACGGCTCGACATCCGGTCCACCACGATCCGCTCCATCCGGCGCAGACCGATGCGCAACTTGTTCTGAACCAGCTCACCGACCGTCTTGATACGCCGGTTGCCCAGGTGATCGATGTCGTCGGCATCCTCGATACCGTTGTTGATGCGAATCATATGGCGGACGATAGCGACCAGATCTTTCTTCGTCACCATTCGATGGTCCAGATCGACGTCGAAGTTAAGCCGTTGATTCAGCTTGTACCGCCCCACCCGCTTCAGGTCGTAGCGGCGAGGATCGAACAGTTGCTCCTCCAGATACTCTCGCGCGTTATCGAGGGTCGCCGGGTCCCCGGGGCGCATCCGGCGGTAGAACTCCAACAAGGCCTCCTCGGCCAAGGTGCGCCCATTCTTGGGCTCCCAATCTGGCTCCTGTCGGAAGGTTGCCGGAATGTACTCGTGCGTCGGGTTACTGTCGGAGTCCTCAAACAGCGCCAACAGCGTCTCGTCGCTGCCATCCTCCAGAATCGGGTCCCCAATCCCGTCATCGACCGCTGCCAAGGCCCGGAGGAGAATGGTGACGGGAAGAATCCGCTTCCGATTGAAACGAACCGTCAGATACCCCGTCTTCCGTGACCCAAACTCCAACCAGGCGCCACGATCGGGAATCAGTTTGGCCGTACACAGCCTCAGCCCCGTCGAACGATCCTCCTCCAGGTCGAAGTAGACCCCGGGCGACCGTATCAACTGGCTGACGACCACTCGCTCCGTCCCGTTGATGATGAACGTACCGTTGTCGGTCATCAACGGGAAATCGCCGAAGAAGACCTCCGACTGGATGATCTCGCCCGTCTCACGGTTGCTGAGAGCCACGTCCACGTAGAGCGGAGCAGCGAACGTGATGTCGCGGACGATACACTGCTCCCTCGAGTAGCGCGGCTCCTGAAAACGATAATGAAGGTCGAACTGAGCATCCCGGGCTGCAGAACCCGGCAGATACATCTTAAGATTGCCGTTGTAGCTCTCAATGGGGGAAATCTCATCGAACAGCTGAGCCAGACCCTCTTCCTGAAGCCAGTTGAAGAACTTGAACTGGATCTGAAGCAGCGGTGGCATTGCCTTTGCGTCAGTTATCCGCGCATAGGACTTACTCGCCGTATAGGACATTCTTTAACCTATTCCTCCCCAGATTGTTTAAGATTTAACACGCAGACTAGTAATTGTATCAAAGAACAGCGCATTGTCAACTTACGAGACAGCGGTCTGATCTGCCGGAAGCCCTGCCCCCAAGGCCGTCTCCTCGCCCCATGGCCCCAGGAATCCCTACCGCCCAGAAGGTGCAACCTGTCATATGCAACACGTATCATCAATCACTAGCTAGATCGATCGTGTACGTTATCATGGGAAGCGAGGTGGGTGGCTGAAGACAATCAGTCCACGACACCTCTCCTCCTTTCCTTGGCGGCAGGCCCTCTGATTCTGCAGAGGGCCTGCCTTCTTCTATGTACTACGGGCCCCTCACAATGCCTCTCGCGCGATCACGCTGCGGCCCGCTCCAACCACGCTCCTCTGGAGCGAGACGGGTCTCAATCACGCCCTCCGAACAGAGACTCTGCGCCCAAGGGAACGTTTCATCTGGATCAAAACACGAAGCTCCTCGAAGCCCGCACGCTTCAGCGCCGCGAGCAAGGGTTCCCTGGCCCCGGGCAGAGCAACCTCGACCGGTTTGCTCGACGATCCCAAGCTGACCAAACCTTGCCGCACGAGAGCGCCCTCGAAGCCGGGATCCGACTCAGGCTGCACAAGGACCTCCATACGATGGGGAAAGGCCCCCCGCTTGCGCACCGTCCTGACGGCCCCAATGATCCCCTCACCTCCTGGAATGACCCACCAGATCTCGTCCTCGGCCCGAAGCCAATGCTCGACCCGGCGTCTCCAACTGGGGCGATAGTCAGCCGGCTGGACCTCAAGCAGAGGGCGCTGTTCCCGAGGGATCGTGTCCTTCATCAGCCGCACCAGAGCATCCCCATCATCCTGGCATCCCCGCCTCATCAGATAGGATCGGGGAGGCCGCTCCACCTTCCTCGAGTCAGATACCCGCAGCAGATGGCGGGTCCGCCCTACCTCCTCGAAGCCCAGGCGCTCGTAGAGGCCTCGTGCCACCTCGTTGCCGACGCGAACCTCCAGGCCGACCCAGCGCGCATGACGCTTGGAGATCAATTGGAGGACTCTCCTCATCAAGGCGCTGGCAATGCCTCGTCCGCGGTATTGAGGATGAACGACGACGTTGCCGATCAGATACCCCTCCGAGTTTCGAGCCCGCCGTACGGAGACGTTGCCAACGATCCGATCATCCACCACCCAGACCAGGCCAGGCGCGACCATGGCCCGACCCAGCAGAGTCCATAGCCACTGCAACAGCGGGCCGCCCTCAGCGAAACGACGCATACGCGCCAGCGTCGCCCTGCCCGCCGGATCCAGGTGGTCGCCAAAAGCGGCGCCGATCAGATCGACTACCGAATCAAGGTCCCGAAACGGATCGACGGAGCGAATGTCGCCCTCAGGGGCCGGCTTATGGCGATCGGCTGTCACGCCCCAGCTCCGATCATCTCGCTCTCCTTCTCCCGACTAATCGAGCGCCGGCGAAAGAGGCCGTCCCACGTCATCCGAACGCCCGGCTCGTGGCACAGCCTTAGGCCGCCAGCCTGGGTACCGGGCCGCGGGCGATCGACCAGCGGAGGGTCTCAAGATCGAGTCGCAGCTCAAACAGGCGCCCCCCCATAGCCATCACGTTGAAGCAGCGCTGTCCAGCCTCGGACCAGCGTCGCCCTACCCCTTCGACGACGAGCGAGCTGCCCTGCCACTCGAAGCGCCGCGGCGTGATCTCTCCCTCTTCCGTGAAGGCTGCCTCGACGGCGGTCGGCTCTATGCTCATAGCAATTCCTCCAGATAACGTCGCACCAGGTCGAGCGCCGCCTCCGCCGATCGAGCCTTGTTCTCCCAGCGATCCCCCTCGAAGACGTGTCGATCCACCCACACACCGTCCGGCGCGGCCAGGGCGACGAAAACCAGACCGACGGGCTTCTTCGGCGTGCCGCCGGTCGGGCCAGCGATGCCGGTCACGGAGACGCCCAAGTCAGCTCCCACAACCTTTCGCACACCTTCTGCCATCTCCCGGGCCGTCTGCTCACTCACGGCGCCGTGCTCGACCAAGGTTTTGCCGGGCACGCGGAGCAAGGCCTCTTTGACGCCGTCAGCGTAGGCCGTAATGGACCCGCGGTAGTAATCCGAGCTGCCGGGGACGTTCGTGATGCGATGCCCGACCAGACCGCCGGTGCACGATTCGGCCACAGCCAGCGTCAGGCCTCTCGCATCCAGCAAGCGTCCCACGACCACTTCAAGATCATCCTCAGTTGGCGGCATAGGTACCCCCCGACTCGCAACCGGCGACGGCCTGCCTTCCAGCGCTCCTGACCGCCACAAAGCAAAACCCCACCAAGCTGGTGGGGTCATCAAGAGAACGTGCTACCGACCTGGAAGACAGCACGTACAGACGTCAGCACATCCAATGTAAGCGCTCTAAGGTACCCCCAAGGGGATTCGAACCCCTGTCGCGGGCTTGAAAGGCCCGTGTCCTAACCAGGCTAGACGATGGGGGCGTCTGGAGGTTA
>Ga0207797_1001899_pt1 | contig 14860 bp, 13 predicted proteins | sample PRCRCaboRojoPR_6_FD_187275 | JGI IMG/M metagenome (GOLD analysis project Ga0207797, IMG submission 187275) | Marine sediment microbial community from Cabo Rojo, Puerto Rico - PR CR 10% Liquid 1 (SPAdes) | ecosystem: Environmental > Aquatic > Marine > Coastal > Sediment | place: Cabo Rojo, Puerto... | reverse complement strand
CCGGCCTTCCCCCTACTCGGCGGTCTCCCGGGCCATCCCGGCCACCCCAGCCTTTCGGGCCTTCCCGGCTTCCCCCGACTCCGCAGCCGGCTACCGCTCCTGGCCCGAACTGGTGCTGAAAAACGGGAACTCGGGGATAGCGTCCTCGAAACGGTCTGCGTCGAACGGTTCGAGCGGGAAGGGAGCGCCGCCCCCCAGCAAGCGGGCGGCCGCGGCCTGACCCGCGACCGGGGCGGTCATCACGCCGCGTCCGTGGAAGCCGGTGGCGGCAAGCAGGCCCGAGGGACCCCCGACCGGACGGTCGATGATCGGGCGGGTGTCGGGCGTGGCGAGGTCGACGCCCGCCCAGCCGTCGACCAGCGCCGTACCCTCGGGGTCCGCGAACAGCCGCGGGACCAGCTCGGCCACGTGGCGCCGGAAGGTCGGGTCCGCGTCGCGGCTGACAGCCCCTGGCTCGTCGATCGGATCGGCGAACCCGCCCACGAGCACCCGGTCGCGGCCCATCGGCCGGAAGTAGACGCGTTCCTCGGGGAGCCAGCCCATCGGGAGGGCCGCGCGCCAGTCGCGCCGGGCGGGCATCTGGAGGACGACGGCCTGGGTCCGGTACGGCCGTACCGGCAGGGAAACCCCGGCGGGCAGCAGCTGCGGAGTGCCCCAGCCAGCGGCCAGCACGACGACATCCGCCGCGACCGGGCCGGCGTCCGTCTCGACGCCGACCACGCGGCCGTCCTCGAAAGCGATGCCCGTGACTGTCGTGCCGATCTCGAAGGTGGCCCCTCGCCGACGGGCCTGGCCTGCCAGCAGCGAGACGAGCTGGCCCGGATCCAGGTATCCGGCCTCACTGTGGCGGACCAGACCCACGTAGTCAGCCAGGTCGAACATCGGATATCGCGTCTCGGCGTCCACGCGACCGACGAAGTCGGTGGCGAGACCCTGGTCCGCGAGTCGAGCGGCCCGGCGTCTGGCCTCGCCGAGTCGGTCCGGCGGGACGAACTCCACGCTTTCTCGCTCGTGGAACGCGAAGCCGCCGGTCCCGGAGTGCTCCCGGAAGAACGCCATCGCGACGCTCGCGGCGGCCGGGTAATCGGAGTACGCGGGGACGATCGTCACCTGGCCCGCCGAGCGGCCAGTCGCGCCGCCCCCGATGCGGTCCCGCTCGACGACGGTGACCCGGACCTCGCGCGCGAGTTCGGCGGCGACGGCACAGCCGATCGCGCCCGCCCCGACCACCACGACGTCCGCGCCGTCCCGCGAACCCGGAGCCATACGCGGGCCAAGGCGGCAGGACCGGGTAAATATTAGTGTCCAACAGCGGAAGTTGGCATATGCCACAGGCACGCGACGGCCTGCCCGAGATGCGCCATCTCCTCCGGGTGAACCTCACCGACGGCACCGTCGAGACCGAGGCGGTCGATTCCACGTATCGCGACCGGCTGGTCTCCGGCAAGGGACTGGGCGCGGCCCTCCTCATGGACGAGACCGAACCGGGCGTCGACCCGCTCGGCCCCGACAATGCCCTTCTCTTCATGCAGGGCCCGCTCACCGGCTTCGCCCCCGGGACCTCGCGGTACGCGGCCGTGACGAAGTCCCCGCTCACGGGCACCTACGTCGATTCGTACTCCGGCGGGCACTTCCCCACGATGCTCCGCCACGCGCTGCCGACCTACCTCGCCATCGTCTTCGAGGGGGCGGCACCTGACCCCGTCTATCTCGAAATCGACGCCGACGGGTCCGCGTCGCTCGAGGACGCCTCGGATCTCTGGGGCATGGACACCACGGAGACCGCCTGTCAGTTCGAGGGCAAGCAGACCAAGACCGCGGCGATCGGCCCGGCGGGCGAGAACCAGGTCCGCTTCGCGACCATCTCCTCGGACGAGGGGACCCATCACGCCGGCCGCGGGGGGACCGGGGCCGTCATGGGCTCGAAGAATCTCAAAGCGGTGGTCGCCACCGGCGGCGATGTCCCCAACCCGCCGGCGATCAGGCAGCTCCGGGCCGAGCACACGAAGCGGCTGGGGCAAAGCGACGATACGGATTGGGCCCGGAACGGGGGCACCCAGCTCGTCCCGGACTGGACCCAGGAAGTCGGCGCGCTGCCCTCGCACAACTGGACCCGCGGCCAGGTCGCGGACATCGAGGACGTCAACATCGACGCGTTCGAGCCCGGCCACGTCGGCACCGACTCCTGCTCGGCCTGTCCCATCGCCTGCGGCCACGTCACCGCATTCGCGGAGACGGACCTCGACGGGGCGTTCCCCGAGGCCAGCGTCGCGTGGGGCCCCGAGTACGAGACCATCGGGATGATGGGCGCGAACACGGACATCACCGACGTCACGGGGATTACCGAACTCGCGGACGCGGCCGACCGACTCGGCATGGACACCATCTCGCTGGGCAACGTGCTCTCGTGGACGATGGAGATGGCCGACCGGGGGCTCGTGGACTACGACATCGACTTCGGCGACGCTCGGGCCGCCCGCGACCTCGTCGAGATGATCGCCCACCGCGAGGGCATCGGGGACGCGTTGGCGGAGGGGACCGCCCGTGCGGCCGCGGAACTCGCTGAAGGAGCCACCCCGGCCCGCGAAGCCGCGGTCGAGGTCAAAGGGCTCGAACTTCCCGCCTACGACCCGCGGGCATCCCAGAGCATGGGCCTGGCCTACGCGACCTCCGATCGGGGAGCCTGTCACCAACGCGCCTGGCCCATCGGGACCGACGCCCTCGGCGGGGAGCGGGACCCGTTCGGCACCGAGGGGCACGCAGAGGCGGTCATAGCGGGGCAAGACGAGAACGCGCTGCTATACAGCATGGTGGCGTGTGACTTCACCGGCTACAATTACGAGTACGTCGCCGAGTGGCTCGACGAACTCGGCTACGACCTCGACGTCGAGGACCTCCAGACGATCGGCGAACGGGCCTGGAACATGACCCGGCTGTTCAACGTTCGCGAGGGGTTCGACCGGAGCGACGATACCGTCCCGGCCCGGATCCAGCAGCCGATCGAGCGCGCGGGGCCCGCGGAGGGCAACGCGCTGACCGACGAGGAGTTCGAGGCCATGCTCGAGGAGTACTACCGCCGCCGGGGCTGGAGCCAGGAGGGGATCCCGGAAACCGAGACCCTCGCTGGCCTGGACCTCGATGCGATCGTCCCTGACGGCCTGGGGGCGTGAACGGCGCGGGTTTCCCTGGCGGGAGCTCGATAACCCGTCCGTCCGTAGGCCGGACCTACGTCGGGATAGGTACCATATAGCAAAACGGCCCAAGCAGGTTATTCTCCACTGCAGCCGGGATCACCGCGGCGGCGTGCCGTTCGGTCGAGATCGGACCGGCGCGGCGGATCGTGCTCGGGGGCACCAGCAACGGACGGGTCGGCGACCGCAGTCAGCCACACCTCGTCGAGCCGCCATTCTGCGGTCGCCATCCGTCCGGCCGGTTCCTCGAGACCAACAGCCGATCCCGGCGGGGGAGCCGGGCGCAGACGAGGACAGCAAGACGGGGGTGGGCGAGGTGTAACGCCCCCAGCAGCGACGCCTGGCCCACCCCATCGACGCCGACCCACAAACGAGGATGACACAGACGATGACCGAACCCGACGTTTCCGTCCGCGTGTTCGTGCATGCAGATTCACCTGTGCCGGACCGTCGCCGGCGAGTCACCAGTCGGCTGTCGGCCCTGGCCGAGACCGGCGCCATCGGCGCCTACCAACTCGAGTTATGGCCCAAGGTGGTCAGCCTCGACGCGGCCGAGGACCGCGGCACTCACGACGTCATCGAGACCTACGAACGTCTCACCGACTGGGCCGAGCGGGAAGGGGTGAGCATCATGCCACCGTTCGCCGTTCGGTCCGACGAGTGGCAAATCACCGGCGAGCACGACCGCCGCCTGCACACGCCCCACATGTGCCTCGCGGTCTACGAGGCAGAAGAGGTCACCACGGTCTACCCGCATCGCTGCGCTGATGGCGTCAAAACCGTCCGCGACGGCCTCGCTGCCCTCGAACCCGACACTGCTGGCCCACAGGCCGACGGGCCAGCCGGCGGCGGAGACGACGACCCAGACAGCGAGTACTCGACGCAACGCCTCGAAACCGACCCGGAGGACAGGCCGGTCGAACCCATCGACGGATGAGCGACAGCACCACGCCCAGCGGCCAGCGGACGGTCGAGCAGCCGGAACGGGACCGACCCGCCCGAGACCGGACGCGACTCGACGAGCGCCCGCTTGCGGGCCGCACGTGCGTCGTCACCGGGGCGTCCCGCGGAATCGGCCGCGCCATCGCGACCGAACTCGCCCGCCGCGGCGGCGACGTGGTGGTCAATTACCACTCCTCGCCCGACGCCGCCGACGCGACCCTGGACCGGATCGAAGGCCACGACGGGGAGGGGTTGACGGTCCAGGCCGACGTGGCGGACGTGGAAGCCGTCGAAGACATGGCCCGGCAGGTCCACGAGGCCGTCGGCCCGGTGGACGTCCTGGTGAACAACGCCGGGATCAACGTCGACAAGCGCTTCGACAGCTTCGAGCCCCAGGACTGGCAGCGGGTGCTTCGGGTGAACCTCGAGGGAGCCTTCAACGTCACGTCGGCGTTCTACGAGGACCTCCAGGCCGCGGAAAGCGGTCGCGTCATCAACATCTCGAGCGTCAACGGCGAGCGGGGGAGCTACGGCCAATCGAACTACGCCGCCTCGAAGACCGGCCTGATCGGATTTACCCGGTCCCTCGCGCTCGAACTCGCCCCGCACAGGACTACCGCCAACGTCGTCGCCCCGGGGTATACCCGTACGGACATGGTCGAGGGGATGCGCGAGGACATCAAGGAGCGGATCCTCGACCAGATCCCTGCCGACCGCTTCGCCGACCCCGAGGAGATCGCCTACACGGTCTGTTTCCTCGCCAGCGACGAAGCCGAGTACATCACCGGCGAAGTGCTCAACGTCAACGGTGGCCTGTACCCCTGAACGGGGGACCGTCCACCTGCACTGGGGCGGCCGCGACCGGGCCGATCTACCAATTATATAATATATTCACTGGGCGCCCGAGTTGCCAGTCCGGGAGTGACCGAGTAGCCGCCTCGCGACGGTCCAGACTCGCTCCTCGCCACCGCGGGCCAACTCGCGAGCGGTGGTTCGCGGTACCGCGGACCCGCCAAATCCCGAGCCGTGGCCGGGTCGTGCCTACCGGTGTCACACGCATTCCTTAAGGTGTTTAAGTACCGGCTTGCCGCGGCGCCCGCTGTCGATTGTCCCCTATCAATCACGAACGTTCATGGTCGTTTTCTCGTGGCGACATATCTGTCAAGGGGGAACGCTTATATGGTCGCTTGCCTTGGGGCCTGCTACGATGTCGCATTACGACGACGTGCCCGGCGCAAGCACGGGCGATCGAGTTCTTCCAGGGCACATTAGCCCAGCGTAGCGAGTTCGAATCGGTACGGGTATTCGATACGACACTACGTGACGGCGAACAGACGCCGCGGACTTCCTTCTCCTACGAGGACAAGCGTGAGATAGCCACGGTGCTGGACGAGATGGGGACCCACGTCATCGAGGCGGGGTTCCCGGCGAACAGCGACGCCGAGTTCGACGCCATCCGGGACATCGCCAGGGCGACAGATACCACGGTCGCCGGCCTGGCCCGGGTCGTCGAATCCGACGTCGAGGCCGCCCTCGCCGCCGAAGTGGACATGGTCCACGTCTTCGCCTCGACGAGCGACGTCCAGATCGAGGATTCCATGCACTCCAGCCGGGAAGAGGTAAAGGGCCGTTCGGTCGAGGCCGTCGAGCAGGCCCGCGACGGCGGCGCGTCGGTGATGTTCTCCCCGATGGACGCCACCCGCACCGACCCCGAGTACCTCGCCGAGGTGGTCGAGGCGGTCGACGACGCCGGCGTGGACTGGATCAACATCCCAGACACGACCGGGGTCGCGAGCCCGTCGCGGTTCGCCGACCTGGTCTCCTTCGTCGCGGAGCGCACGGACGCCCGGATCGACGTGCACACCCACGACGACTTCGGGATGGCCACGGCAAACGCCATCGCGGGCTTCGAGGCCGGCGCCGACCAGGCCCAGGTCTCGGTGAACGGCATCGGCGAACGGGCCGGCAACGCGGCCTACGAGGAGGTCGTCATGGCCGCGGAGTCGGTCTACGGCGCGGACTCGGGGATCGACACGACCCGCATCGTCGAGATCTCGGCGATCATCGAGGAGAAATCCGACGTCCCGGTCCCCGCGAACAAGTCGATCGTCGGCGCCAACGCCTTCTCCCACGAGAGCGGCATCCACGCTGCCGGCGTGATCGAGAACGCAGACACCTTCGAGCCCGGCATCATGACCCCGGAGATGGTGGGCGCCCAGCGAGACATCGTCCTGGGCAAGCACACGGGCACCCACGCGGTCAACGAGCACCTCTCGGACGCGGGCTATGACCCCACCCCCGAGGAGGTCCGGGAAGTGACCCGGCAGGTCAAGGAGTACGCCGCCGACAAACAGCAGGTCACGATCGAGGACCTGCACCGGTTTGCCGCCGCCGTGGGCGTCGACCGCGCGACGGAGTCCACGGAGGTACGGGCCTGATGATCCCCCGCAGGCATGCTCCCAGGGGGTGGCTGTGCCGCTCCGCTGTCAGAACAGGCAGCGGTCGCGGCGGGTGGTTGTGCCACTCCGCTCCGACAGCGGGCAGCCGTCCCGACCGCCTCCCGACCGGCAACATCTGCAGGACCGGAAACCCTAAAGCGGCGAGAGGCCCATCCACCCCATACAATGGCACTCGCGACCCGTCTGCCGCGTTCGACGGCCGCGAGCCGCAGCCTCGTCGGTATCCGCGGTATCGTAGGGGCCTGACGCCCCTCATCACCCCATTCTCCACGACCGGCTTTCCGCTCTGCGTCAGCGAGCAGCCCGTGGGACGACGACCGACTCCCCGCGGACCGGCCCCGTGCCGACCCATATCATCCAGCCATCCAATGCACCCACACCGCACCACCATGCGACCGACCGACCCCACACCCGATCGACGGAGGTATCGATGAGCGAACAACAACCCCGAAAACAGGCCGCGAACGAATCGACCGACGAGACGGACGAAACCGAAAGCCGCATGTCCGGCGCCCAAGCCGTGGTCGCGGCCCTCGAGGCCGCGGGCGTGACGACCACCTTCGGCATCCAGGGCGGCGCCATCATGCCCGTCTTCGACGCGCTGCACGATTCGGACATCCATCACGTCTCGATGGCCCACGAGCAAGGGGCCGCCCACGCGGCGGACGCCTACGGCATCGTCTCGGGCGAGCCCGGGGTGGCCCTGGCCACGTCCGGCCCCGGCGCCACGAACCTGGTCACGGGCATCGCCGACGCGGACATGGACTCCGATCCGATGATCGCGCTCACCGGCCAGGTCCCCCAGGACATGGTGGGCAACGACGCCTTCCAGGAGACCAATACGATGGGAGTCACCGCACCCATCACGAAGGCCAACTACTTCTCCACGAACCCGGACACGGTCGGGGCGGACGTGGGCACCGCGTTCGCGCTCGCCAAGGAGGGCCGCCAGGGACCGACGCTGGTCGACCTGCCGAAGAACGTGACCCAGGGCGAGACCACGACCGAGCCCGCCGCCCCCAGCCTCCCGAAAAGCTACGCGGGCCCCAACGAGGAAGCGGATCCGGCGACCGTCGACGCGGCCGCCAGGGCCCTGTCGACTGCCGAGAAGCCCGCAATCCTCTCTGGCGGCGGCGTGGTGAAAGGCGAGGCGAGCGAGGAGCTGCGGGCCTTCGCCACCACCTACGAGATCCCGGTCGTTACCACGATGCCGGGCGTCGGCACGTTCCCGGAGGACCACCCGCTCGCGATGGAGATGGGTGGGATGCATGGCACCGGCTACGCCAACATGGCTCTCTCGCACTGCGACGTCCTCCTGGGGGTCGGCACCCGGTTCGACGACCGACTGACCGGCGGGATCGAGTCCTTCGCCCCCGAGGCCGAGGTCATCCACGTGGACATCGATCCCGCGGAGATCTCCAAGAACGTCCACGCCGACTACCCGCTGATCGGCGACGCCAAGACGGTCCTGGGCCAGCTCGACGCGGCCATGCCGACCGCACCGGACGCCGACCGGTGGCGCGAGCAGACCGCGACCTGGAAAGAGGAGTACGCGATGTCCTACGACGCGCCACGGGACGAACCCGTCAAGCCGCAGTTCGTCGTCGAGGCGCTGGACGAGGCGACGCCCGCGGACACCATCGTGACGACCGGCGTCGGCCAACACCAGATGTGGGCGGTCCAGTACTGGACCTACACCGAGCCCCGCACCTGGGTCTCCTCGAACGGCCTGGGAACGATGGGCTACGGCGCGCCGGCAGCGGTCGGTGCGAAGCTGGCGGCCCCGGACCGCGAGGTCGTCTCCTTCGAGGGCGACGGCTCCTTCCTGATGACGAGCCAGGCCCTCTCGCCGGCCGTGCGGGAGGAACTGGACATCACCATCGCCGTGCTCAATAACAGCTACGTCGGGATGATCCGGCAGTGGCAGGACGCCTTCTACGGAAAGCGACGCTACGAGAGCAAATGGGACTGGGGCCCGGACTTCGCGAAACTCGCGGAGGCCTACGGCGCCCAGGGCCTGACCGCCGAGGGCTACGACGAGGTTCCCGAGGCCATCGAGGCCGCGATGGACTACGACGGGCCCTCGGTCATCGACTTCCACATCGACCCCGAGGAGAACGTCTACCCGATGGTCCCGAGCGGCGGGAACAACGCCGAGTTCGCCCTGGAGGAGGGACACCTCTGATGGCGGGCGAAATGAGCGGGCCATCCCCCACGGAGCGGCCCGTTCCCGAGGGCCGTCGGAACTCCCAGGGCATCCGGATCGATCCGGACGTGGCGGTCGAGGCCCAGCCGCGACGGACGGTCATCTCCGCCGTCGTCGATCACAAACCGGGCGTGTTGACCAACGTTTCGGGGCTCTTTGCTCGCCGCCAGTTCAACATCGAGAGTCTGACGGTGGGGCCGACGACGGACCCGGACCTGGCCCGAATGACGATCGTGGCCGAAGAGCCCGAACCCGGCATCGAGCAGGTCAAACGCCAGCTCAGAAAGCAGGTCCACACCCACTCGGTCCGGGAGGTCGAGGTCGCCACCGAGCGGGAACTCGCACTGATCAAAGTGGACGGCACGGACCCGGCTGGCGTCTCGGCGATGGCGGAGATGTACGGCGGCGAGGCCGTGCGGGCCGACGAGGAGGTCGTGACGGTGGAACTCACGGGCAGCGAGGACGAGATCGACGCCGCGATCGGGGCGTTCGAACAGTTCGGCGTTCGCGAGGTCGCCCGCACGGGCACGGCCGCGCTCGCCAGGGGAGCACGATCGACGGCATGACCCCGGTACGTGTACAAACGGAACGAACACGATGACAGCGGACGAATTCACCCAACCGGTATATCACGACGACGACGCGGACAGTGCGTACATCCAGAACAAGACGGTCGCGGTCCTCGGGTACGGCAGCCAGGGCCACGCGCACGCCCAGAACCTCGAAGAGAGCGGCGTGGACGTGGTAGTTGGCCTCCGCGAGGGGTCCGATTCGCGGGCTGCTGCCGAGGCGGACGGGCTGCGAGTTGCCACACCTGCTGACGCGGCGGCCGAGGCCGACGTGGTCTCGATGCTGGTGCCGGACACCGTCCAGCCCAGCGTCTACGAGGCCATCGAACCCGGTCTCGAGGCCGGAGACACCCTCCAGTTCGCCCACGGCTTCAACATTCATTATGGGCAGATCGAGCCGCCCGAAGACGTGGACGTCACGATGGTCGCACCCAAGAGCCCCGGACACCTCGTGCGGCGGAACTACGAGGCCGACGAAGGCACGCCGGCACTGCTGGCGGTCTACCGGGACGCAACGGGCGAGGCGACCGACGAGGCACTCGCCTACGCGCAGGCCATCGGCTGCGCCAGAGCCGGGGTCATCGAGACGACCTTCCGGGAGGAGACCGAGTCCGACCTCTTCGGCGAGCAGGCCGTCCTCTGTGGCGGCGTCACGAGCCTGGTCAAGACCGGCTACGAGACGCTGACCGATAACGGATACAGCCCCGAGATGGCCTACTTCGAGGTCCTCAACGAACTCAAGCTCATCGTGGACCTGATGTACGAGGGCGGGCTCTCGGAGATGTGGGATTCGGTTTCGGATACCGCGGAGTACGGTGGGCTCACCCGCGGCGAGATGGTCGTCGACGAACACGTCCGGGAGAACATGGAGGAGACCCTCGAGGCGGTGCAGAACGGCGAGTTCGCCCGCGAGTGGATCACCGAGAACCAGGCCGGGCGGCCGGCCTACACCCAGCGCCGGGAGGCCGAACAGGCCCACGAGATCGAGGACGTCGGCGAGCGGTTGCGGTCCATGTTCGCCTGGGCCGACGACGAAGACGCCCCTGAGGTGCCCGCCGATGACTGAGATCGCGGCGCCGCGGGCCGAGAAGCCTGGCCGCGGAGGTGTCCCTCGATGACGGAGACGATGCGCTCGGTCAGCCACGTGCATCGCGGGAACGCGAGGAACGTCTTCTCGGAGATGTTCCGCCGGGGGCAGGTGACCCCGGCTGACGGCGGCTCCCCCGCACCGGACCGCTCCCGGAAGCGAGGGACCGAGAACCGCGACGGACACGGCGAGGAGGAGCCCCCCGAGCACGAAATGCGAGACGTGGATCACAAGGCCCCCGACGAGGAGGGAGCATCCCGGGTATGGGACCGCGGGATGGACGACGACGAGGAATGAGCCGGGGAACCCTCTACGATCACGTGTGGGAGGAACACGTGGTCGATAGCCTCCCGACCGGCCAGGACCAGCTGTTCGTCGGCTTGCACCTCATCCACGAGGTCACCAGCCCGCAGGCCTTCGGCATGCTCCGAGAGCGGGACCTGGAGGTCGCCTTCCCGGAGCGGACCCACGCGACGGTCGATCACATCGTCCCGACCGGTGACCGCAGCCGACCCTTCGGCGACGGCGCCGCGGAGACGATGCTCGAGGAGCTCGAGGAGAACGTCCGCGAGGCGGGCATCCGCTACTCGGGTCCCGAGACCGGCGAGCAGGGCATCGTCCACGTCATCGGCCCGGAGCAGGGGCTCACCCAGCCCGGGATGACCATCGTCTGTGGCGACAGTCACACGGCGACTCACGGTGCCTTCGGCGCGCTGGCCTTCGGCATCGGCACGAGCCAGATCCGGGACGTGCTGGCGACCCAGTCCGTCGCCATGGAGAAACAGGCCGTCCGCCGCATCGAGGTCACCGGCGAACTCGGCGAGGGCGTCACCGCGAAGGACGTCGTCCTCACCATGATCCGGAAGCTGGGCACCGACGGCGGGGTCGGGTACGTCTACGAGTACGGCGGCGAGGTCATCGAGGAGTTCTCGATGAACGAGCGGATGACCCTCTGTAACATGTCGATCGAGGGGGGCGCCCGCGCCGGCTACGTCAACCCCGACGAGACCACCTACGAATACCTCCGGGGCCGCGAGGCGGTGCCGGAGGGCGAGGCCTTCGAGGAGCGCAAAGCGTACTGGGAGTCCATCCGCTCGGACCCCGAGGCCGACTACGACGACGTGGTCGAGATCGACGGCTCGGCCATCGAGCCCTCCGTCACGTGGGGAATCACCCCCGGGCAGGTCGTGGGAGTCACGGAACCGGTCCCGACGCCCGAGGAACTCCCCGAAGACGAGCGCGAGACCGCCGAGCGCGCCTACGAGCACATGGACGTCGAACCGGGCGAACCCATGACGGGCTACGAGATCGACGTGGCCTTCCTGGGGTCGTGTACGAACGCCCGCCTCGCGGACCTGCGTCAGGCGGCCGACCTGCTCGAGGGTCGGGAAGTCCATCCCGACGTCCGAGCGATGGTCGTCCCGGGCAGCCAGCGGGTGAAAGCCGCCGCCGAGGAGGAGGGGCTCCACGAGGTCTTCCAGGCGGCCGGCTTCGACTGGCGCGAACCCGGTTGCTCGATGTGCCTGGGCATGAACGACGACCAGCTCGAGGGCGATGAGGTCTCGGCCTCCTCCTCGAACCGGAACTTCATCGGGCGGCAGGGCAGCAAGGACGGCCGCACCGTCCTGATGAGCCCGCAGATGGTGGTCGCGGCCGCGGTGACCGGGGAGGTCACCGACGTCCGCACCCTCGCGGAGGTGCAGGAGGCATGAGCGACGAGCACGACGGGGGTGATAGAGGCGCTCCCGACTCCCCGCCAGATCCCCAGCAGAGCGACGACCCACCGGCCGAACCCGTCACTGCGGTCTCCGGCACCGGCGTCGCCATCCGCGGCAACGACATCGACACCGACCAGATCATCCCCGCGCGCTTCATGAAGGTGGTCACCTTCCAGGGACTCGGCCAGTACGCCTTCTACGACCAGCGGTTCGACGATGACGGCGAGCCGACAGAGCACCCATTCAATACCAACGACTTCCGGCAGGCCTCGGTCCTGGCGGTCAACGCCAACTTCGGCAGCGGCTCCTCGCGGGAGCACGCCCCGCAGGCGCTCATGCGCTGGGGCATCGACGCCATCGTCGGCGAGTCCTTCGCCGAGATATTCGCGGGTAACTGCCTGGCTCTCGGCATCCCCACGGTCACAGTGGACGCCGAGACGGTCGAGACGATCCAGGACTGGATCGAGGCCAACCCGGACGGCGAGCTGGCGGTCGACGTCGCGGCGGGAACCCTCACCTACGGCGACACCACCGTCGACGTCGAGGTGGACGAGGCCCAGCAGCGGGCGCTGGTCGAAGGGACCTGGGACACGACGGCCGTGATGCGGTCGAACCTGGACGCAGTGCGCGAGACGGCAGCGCGGCTGCCGTACGTCGGCGACGACGAGGTGTCGGGGGCCGCCGATGGCTGAGGAGATCGTCGTCATCCCCGGCGACGGGATCGGACAGGAGGTCACACCGGCCGCGGTATCGGTGCTCGACGCACTCGATATCGACTTCGAGTTCGTCGAGGCCGAGGCCGGCGACCACGTCGCCGAGCGGGGCCAGGCCCCGCTCCCGGACGAGACCCGCCGGCTGGTCGAATCGGCGGACGCGACGCTCTTCGGCGCGGCGGGCGAGACCGCTGCCGACGTCATCCTGCCACTCCGCGACGCCGTGGACTCGTTCGTGAACGTGCGCCCCGCCCGCACCTACCCGGGCGTCGACGCGGTCCAGCCCGAGACCGACCTGGTCTTCCTCAGGGAGAACACCGAGGGCGTATATTCCGGGCACGAGGACCGCCTGACCGAGGACGTGAGCACCCTGACCAGGGTGGTCACCCAGTCGGCCTCCGAGCGGCTCGCCCGCTTCGCCTGCGACTACGTCGAGGACCACGGCTACGAGTCGTTCACGGTGGCCCACAAAGCGAACGTCATGCGCGAAACCGACGGCCGCTTTCGCGACGCCGTCTCGCGAGTAGCTGCAGAGCGCGGGGTCGGCGTCGAGGAGGCACTCATGGACGCCCTCGCGATGCATCTCGTCATGCATCCCGCGGACTACGATGTGATCGTGACCCCCAACCTCGCCGGCGACGTGCTCTCGGATCTCGCCGCGGGGCTTGTTGGAGGGCTGGGGCTCCTTCCCAGCGCCAACATCGGGCCGGAGCGGGCGCTCTTCGAGCCGGTCCACGGCAGCGCCCCGGATATCGCTGGTGAGGGGATCGCGAACCCGAGCGCGACAATCCTGAGCGCCGCGATGCTCCTCGAGTATCTCGATTATCATACTGCGGGCGCCCGGGTGCGCGAGGCGGTCGAGGCGACCCTGGAGCAGGGCCCGCGAACCCCCGACCTTGGTGGGGACGCCACCACCGACGCCGTGACCCGAGCGATCCGAGAGCGGCTGTAGGCTCCGTCGTTGCAGAGATGGGGCAGAGGGGAGACCCCCTCAGTGAACGACGGCGCCCTCGCCGATCGTCGTCCGGTAGGTCCGGGCGTCGACGTCCACTTCGGCGAAGGCGTCGATCATGGCGGCAGCGACCGCGCGCTGGCGGCCGCGCTCCGTGACGGCCAGGAGCGCGGGGCCGGCACCGCTCACCGTGACGCCGGTTGCGCCCGATTCTTTCGCGGCGTCGACCACGCGACCGTAGCCGTCGATGAGTTCGGCCCGGGCCGGCGTGACCACCCGTTCGGCCATCCCGCGGCCGACGAGTTCGGGGTCGTTCCGGTGCATGCCGATCGTGAGCGTCGCCGCGCTACCCACCGTATGGATCACGTCGTCCATCGAGACCTCGGCGGGCACGACGCGCCGTGCGTCACGGGTCGAGACCACGGTCTCCGGGAGGCAGGCCACGAGTGGCAGGTCCGCGTCGACTGATTCGACGCCGTCCTCTCGCACCACCGTGAACCCGCCCATGATCGCGGGAGCGACGTTGTCGGCGTGCGCGGTGCCCGAGACCGCGGCTTCGCCCTCGGCGGCGATGCGGACGAGTTCCGGTCGAGAGAGGTTGCGGTCGTAGAGTTCGTTGAGCGCGACGGCGGCGCCGGCGGCGCTGGCGGCCGAGGAGCCCAGTCCGGAGGCCGGGCGGACGCCCTTGTCGATGACGATCTTCGCGGGGGCGTCGAGTTCGTCGGCCACGATGCCCGCGGTGTTGCGCGCGGGGTCGTTCGGGATGAACTGGTGGCCGACCCCGGTGACCTCGATGGTGGTCTCGTGGGCGCGTTCGACCCTGACGACGTCGTAGGGACGGTCGAAGGCCACGCCGAACACGTCGAAGCCGCTGCCCAGGTTCGCACTCGTCGCCGGGGCCGTGACCGTCAGCATGGAAGCGGATAGCACGGGGTGGGGAGATAAGGGTGGCGCTCGCCGCTCGGCCAGCGCCACCGTATTGACGAACGGCGGAGCCGTGAGTCAGCGTGGCGACCGAAGGGA